>Ga0209228_1000716_pt1 | contig 17098 bp, 16 predicted proteins | sample METZYME_3_150m_FD_187547 | JGI IMG/M metagenome (GOLD analysis project Ga0209228, IMG submission 187547) | Marine microbial communities from oxygen minimum zone in mesopelagic equatorial Pacific - METZYME_3_150m (SPAdes) (version 2) | ecosystem: Environmental > Aquatic > Marine > Oceanic...
TTCCCCATAAGGATAAAGACAAAAGAGAGAAGGCTTTAAGAAATAATAATATAGAATTTCCTGTAATAACAAATAGCGGATTAAAGGGTCCTGCTGTAAAAAAAATACTAGAAAATAAAAATCAAAAATCTTTTTTTATTGATGATATGCCTATGAACATTGACTCTGTAGCAAAAGATTCTCCAAAAACAATTTGTATTCATTTTATTCAAGATAAAAGGATTAATAAATTGATGCCCACTCCCAAAAGTGCCAAGATAAAATCAGCTAATTGGTTTGATGTAGAGAATTTTATACTTGATAACCTTAAAGATGATAAAAACAGAAATACCTAATTATAAAATTAATCAAATTTGTAGAGATTGCTATGTTGTGTCTAAGGAAATCTCTGAAATCTGTAAAAAATGCCATTCTCCCAGAACTTTAAGCCATAAAGAAATCTCAAAATTATATATTGCACACATAGATTGTGATGCTTTTTATGCCTCTGTTGAGAAAAGAGATAACCCGGCATTAAAAAATAAACCTGTTATTATTGGCGGAGGTAGTAGAGGTGTTGTTTCTACAGCTTGTTACATAGCTCGAACCAAAGGTGTGAAATCAGCAATGCCAATGTTTAAAGCTAAGGAATTATGCCCTGAAGCCGTTGTTATTAAGCCGAACATAAAAAAATATAAAAATGTTAGCCTTGAAATCAGAGAAATAATGAAAAAACTAACCCCAGTAATAGAGCCCATATCTTTAGATGAAGCTTTTCTAGATCTAAAAGGAACCTATAGATTACACAAAAAGGTTCCAGCATTAATTTTAGTTGAATTAGTGAAAGATATTAAAATAAAAACAGGTATTAATGTTTCTGTAGGTCTTTCGTTTAATAAATATTTAGCCAAAGTATGTTCTGATCTTGATAAACCTAAGGGATTTTCAATTATTGGAAAAAGTGAAGCAACTAGTTTCTTAAAGGATAAACCAGTAAATCTATTATGGGGAGTAGGTAGTAAATTTAAAAAAAGACTTAACTCTGAAGGAATTATAAATATTGGCCAAATTCAAAAAATGCAAGACAAAGAACTTGTAAAAAGATATGGCGCCATTGGATATCATATTTATCAATTATCTAGAGGAAAAGATAATAGGAAAATACAATCAAACAGAAAGATAAAAAGTATAAGCCACGAAACTACATTCCAGAAAGATACTAATAATAAGAAAGAGTTAGAAAAGGCACTAAATAATTTATCTAGAAAAGTTTCTGATAGGTCAAAATTATTAGGTGTTGGCGGTAAAACGATTAATCTAAAACTAAAAACAAAAGATTTTAAGCTTATTACAAGATCAATAACATTTTCTGATGCCACTCAACTCCATACAAGGATTTTTAAGAATGCAAAAAAACTCTTATACGACAATCTTAATAATTCTAAATATAGACTTATTGGCGTTGGGATATCAGAGTTAATTGAAGAAAAATTATGCGATCTAGATAGCTTAATAGACATTAAATCAAATAATGATAAAAAAATTGAAGTTGCATTAAGTAAATTAAGAAATAAATTTGGAGATAATATAATAACTAAAGGAAACAGCAATGACTACAATTGATGATAATTTAAGAAATCTTAATATAAAAATTCCTGAACCCGCTTCACCAGTAGCAACTTATGTACCATATAACATATCAGGCAATCTTCTGTTTATTTCTGGTCAAGGGCCTTTTGATGGATCAAATCTAATTACTGGTAAAGTTGGTGAAGATTTATCTATAAAAGAAGGTCAAGAAGCAGCAAAATTATGTGGATTAATGGTCCTGGCACAAGCAAAAAAAGCTTGCGGTGATCTTAATAATATAAATAAGTGTATAAAAATAGGAGGCTTTGTTAATTCGAGCGCTAATTTTTCCGATCATGCTCTCATTTTAGATGGGGCTTCTAAGTTAATAATTTCTATATTTAATGAGAAAGGATGGCATTCAAGATTTGCTGTTGGAGCTTCTTCCTTACCACTTAATATGGCGGTAGAAATTGATGCTATATTCGAAATAAAAAATTAATGAACCAAGACCTTAAAATATCTATTTCTATAGAAAAAAAACTTAGTAACATTAAAAGAGATGAATGGGATGAATGCGCAAACCCTAACCCAAATGATTATAATCCTTTTATTAGTTATGATTTCTTAAGCGCCCTTGAAAAAAGTAAATCTATTAATGGCAATAGTGGTTGGTACTCATCATATTTTATAGCAACAAATAACAACAATAAACTAATTGGGTGTGTACCATCATATTTAAAAAATAATTCTTCAGGTGAATATGTTTTTGATTACTCTTGGGCAGATGCCTACCAAAGAATTGGGAGGCCATACTATCCAAAGTTACAGATTTCAGTCCCTTTTACTCCTGTTACTTCATCAAAATTACTTGCTTTAAATGACAGCGACAAGACTAAAGATGCGTTACTAAATGGAATTAAAGAATTTTGTTTATTGAATTCTTTATCCTCATCTCATTTAACTTTTATAAATAAAAAAGAAATGGAACTCTTAAAAGGCAAGGGATGGTTAATTAGAACTGACCAACAGTTCCATTGGAATAATAATAATTATCATGATTTTGATGATTTTCTTGAAGCATTATCTTCTAGAAAAAGAAAAAATATAAAAAAAGAACGTAAAGAATTTAATGAAAAAGTTTTAAAAATAGAAACATTAACTGGAAATGATATCAAAGAATATCATTGGGATCATTTTTATGATTTTTATCTAGATACAAGTATGAGGAAGTGGGGGCATCCTTATCTTGAAAGAAATTTTTTTAGCTTAATTGGAGAGACATTATCAGATAAAGTCTTACTAATTATGGTAAAGAAAGATAATAATTATATTGCTGGGGCATTGAATTTCTTAGGCAGTAATACTATTTTTGGTAGAAATTGGGGATGTATAGAGCACTATAAGAATTTACATTTTGAGGTTTGTTATTACAAAGCAATAGAATATGCAATAACTAATAAACTATCAAAAGTCGAAGCGGGAGCTCAAGGAGCACATAAAATATCTAGGGGCTATATTCCTTCAAAAACATATTCTGCTCATTGGATAAAAGATATTGATTTCTCTGAAGCTATATCGAATTACTTAAAAGATGAAAGAAAATTTATTCAAAACAATATAAAACAATTAAATGAAAACATACCTTTCAAGGGTTAATTAAGGAGAAAAAATGGCTTATGATAGAGATAATATTTTTGCTAAAATCTTAAGAGGTGAAGCAGAATGTGTAAAAGTTCTTGAAAATTCAAAGATATTAGCATTCATGGATTTAATGCCTCAAGCACCTGGACATACATTAATAATACCAAAATATGATACATCAGACCTATTAAGTCTCCCTGAAGATTATATGCAGCCAATGTTAAAAGCCACTCAAGATATAGCAATTGCTGTAAAAAAAGTTTATACACCTACAGGCGTAATGATTATTCAACTCAATGGCGCAGATGCAGGACAAACAGTTTTTCATCTACATTTTCATGTGATTCAAAGAAGTGAAGGTTTAGATTATAAATTTCATTCAAGAGAAATAGAAAGTGTTGATAAATTGCAATCTGAGGCAGATAAAATAAAAATAGCTCTTAAAAGTTAAATTTCAGTTTCTTTTTCTTTTTCTTTTTTCTTTCTACTCTTTTTAAAAGGCTCATAGTCAAAAGTTAATTTTTTATCTTTTAAATCAACTTTAATATTACCTCCATTAGATAATTTTCCATACAAAATTTCTTCTGCAATTGGTTTCTTTATTTTTTCTTGAATAAGCCTGCTGAGAGGTCTAGCTCCCATATTTTCATCATAACCTTCTTTTCCTATCCATATGGCAGCTTCTTTTGAAATTTCAATAAACACATTTTTGTTATCTAGCTGAGCTTCCAATTCAAGGATGAATTTTTCAACGACTCTACCTATTACTTTATCAGGTAATGAATTAAAGGAAATTATAGCGTCTAATCTATTTCTAAATTCAGGATTAAATAAACGATCTATTGCCTCAACATCATCTCCTTCCCTTTTGTCTCTATTAAAACCTAGAGCAGGTTTAGCTAGGCCAGAAGCTCCGGCATTAGTTGTTAAAATAATTATTGTATTTCTAAAATCTACTTTTCGTCCATTCTGATCTGTCAAAGTTCCATAATCCATTATTTGCAAAAGAATATTAAATATATCTGGGTGAGCTTTTTCGATTTCATCAAGAAGAACAACCGAATAAGGAGATTTATCAACACCATCAGTTAATAACCCGCCTTGATCAAATCCAACATAACCAGGAGGCGCTCCTATTAATCTTGAGACTGTATGCCTTTCCATAAATTCAGTCATATCAAATCTTAATAACTCAACATCTAGAACTAAAGATAATTGTCTTGCAAGTTCTGTTTTTCCAACTCCTGTTGGTCCTGTGAACAAGTAAGAGCCAATTGGCTTTTGAAGGTCTCTCAGACCTGCTCTTGATAATCTAATTGAAGTTACAATTTCATCTATCGCTTTATCTTGACCAAAAACCATACGTTTTAATGACTTGCCTAAATCTTTTAATTTTTTAGTGTCATCTCTTGAGATATTTCGAGAAGGTATTTTTGCCATTCTGGCAATTGTTTCTTCAATATCTTTCTCTGTTATAATTTTTTTACCTTTAGAAGAAGATAATCTTTTTGCAGCTCCTGTTTCATCTATAACATCAATAGCTTTATCGGGTAATTTTTTATCATTCATATATCTTGAAGATAATTCAACAGCACAATGAATTGAATCATCAGAATATTCAAACCCGTGAAACTCTTCAAATTTCGTCTTAAGACCTAACAGTATCTTTATTGTGTCTTCTAAGCTTGGCTCATCGACATCAATTTTTTGAAATCTTCTAGATAAAGCCCTATCCTTATCAAAAAATTGTCTGAATTCTTTATATGTTGTTGATCCTACGCATCTCATTTGTTGATTTTGTAAGTAAGGTTTCAAAAGATTCGAGGCATCCATAGCCCCTCCAGAAGTTGCTCCAGCACCAATTACTGTATGGATTTCATCGATAAATAAAATAGAATTATCAATATTCTCTATCTCTTTAAGAACTGCTTTTATTCTCTCTTCAAAATCTCCTCTATACCTCGTCCCCGCTAAAAGCGCTCCCATGTCTAGAGAGTAAATAGTTGAGGATTTTATTACTGAAGGAACATCTTCAAAAACTATCCTATAAGCCAATCCTTCTACAATTGCAGTTTTTCCAACACCTGGATCGCCTACCAACAAAGGATTGTTTTTTCTTCTTCTACATAAAATCTGAATTAACCTTTGAACTTCATCATCTCTACCAATTAACGGATCAATTAATTGTTTTCTAGCTTTATCATTAAGATTTTCACAAAAAGCATCTAATGGACTTTTTTTATTATTATCTTCTAAATCATCTTCATTGAACTCTGATGTCGCATTAATAGAGGTATAATCCTGGTCCTTTCTAATTCCATGAGACAAAAACTGAACTGCATCATATCTTGATACATTTTGCTTTTCTAAAAGATAAACAGAATAACTTTCTTGTTGAGAGAATATTGCAACTAAAACATTTGCTCCATTTACTTCATTCTTCCCAGATTGTTGGACATGAATAGCCGCTCTAGTTATTACCGTTCTATATCCTGCCGTAGGTTCAGGTAGCTGATCTTTATTATCCAAAATAAGATATTTCTGGTCCTCAATAAATTCAATTAAATCATTTTTTAATAAGTCTATTTTTACATCACAAGCTTTTAAAAGATTAATAGCATCTTGATCCTCAAGAAGAGATAAAAGCAAATGCTCTACAGTTACATGTTCATGATTATTCTTTGCAGCAAAATCAATTGATCGTTGAAGAGAATCTTCTAAGCTTTGCGAAAAACCAGCCATCTTATGCCTTTTCCATTGTGCACTGCAGAGGATGATCATTTTTCTTAGCGGTTTCTAAAACTTGAATTACTTTTGTTTCTGCAATTTCATAAGGAAAAACACCGCACACCCCAACACCATTTTGATGCACATGCAGCATTATCTTAGTTGCCTCATCATTATTTTTATGAAAAAATTTCTGTAAAAGAAAAATAACAAACTCCATAGGTGTATAATCATCATTTAAGAGCAAAACTTTATAAAGGGATGGTTTTTTTAATTTTTCCTTAGTTTGGATCTTAGTTTGATCATCAATATCAGTAAATTTATCTTGTTTTGACATTTATTTTATTCCTTGAACTCTCTTAACAAAATATCTCTAGCCTTATTAATTTTTGAACTTAAATAGTTTGAACCACCTTTATCAGGATGATTCTTCTCTATTAAAGTCCTATGCGCAGTTATAATATCATCTTTACTTGCGCTGAAATCAAGACCTAAAATTTCATAAGCTTCTTTTTTATCAATAATAATTTCTTTAGTATTTATGGTTTTAAATGAGTTAAAAATATCATAAAAGGTTTTTAATCTTGTTAGCCATAAAGATAAAGCCAGTAATGGTCCTGATATATAATAAAAACCTCTTAAAAGTAAAAAAATAGATAATGCAAAAAATATTATACCTGAAAAAAATTTCATCAAATTTTGAAATCGTTCTGAATCTATTAAAGTAATATATTTAATAACTAAGAATGCTATTAGAACAGATATTATTCCTAGAATAAGAAAAGACATTAAACCAAACCTAGTTTACTTAATTCGGAAACAAGATTTTCATTCTCACTATCAAATTTTGATTGATCAAATAATTCAATATCACTTGGTATATCTTTATCTTCAAAATATCTCCATCCTTGAAAAGGTCTTTCTTTTTTATGAGTAGTAAGAATAATTTCATCTGAAAGAAATATTTTACATCTTTTTATGGAATCTTTACCAGTAAAGCGCTCTATATCCAATATTGATTGTCTTGCCTTTATATATCCCTTAAAAACCCAAAAAATAGAACCTCCATTTCTTAATTCAATGTATTTTTTAGGAAACATTCTAGTTATGTGGATAGTTTTTTTAAATTTTTTCCTGATAGCGCATTGTCTCTCATATAAAATATCAACATTTTCAGCTCCGACGCATAATTTTTTTAAATGAATAACAGTCATTTTTCTCTATAAATTTCAACAACATCAGTGGGTGAAAAAAGTGAAAATACACCAGGACTGATTGCTCCGCCTATAACAAACCAATTTCCTTTAACAAGAGCTGAAGACATATCGTGTCTTGGGGTAGGTAAGGGATTTCTTGGCTCCCAAACACCTTCAAAAAAAGAAAAATGAGAATCAAATGTTTTGTTTGGATTTAAAGATTTTCCTCCAACTACATGTAATTTTTTACCTATCTGCTGAACTGATGAAGATGATATATTTAAGGGATACTCCTTATGTTTTTTCCATTCATTGAGCTTTGGGTTATAAGTTAGGAAAGTATTGGTTGTCATATTACTAGAGATATCTATCCCTCCAACTATTGCAATTTTTTTATTGAATGAATTAAAGCCTGAAGAATAAGGCAATTTATTAAAATTTAGACTATTATGGCTCCACTTCCTTGATAGTAAATTATAAGACATCATCATATTAAGGTTTTCCCCTACCCCGCCAAGGATGAACACTTCATTATCAATCTTAACCATTACATGTTCTGATCTAGCAAATGGCATTGGCTCAGCTTCTGACCAATTAGAAAGAGTATCATCATAAATCCAACAGGAATTTGTTATATTTTCACCATCAAAACCACCGCACAGGAAAATTTGATTTGCAAATTTAATAACTCTAAATCCTTGTATTTCTTTAGGAAAAATACTAATTGGTCTCCAAATCTTTCCTTTAAAATCATATATTTCTGATAAAGGTGAGGTGCCAATAATACCCTTTCCACCTAAAACATATATGTTATCATCTATAGTAGTGGCAACAGTACCGCTTTTAGCTTTTGGCAAAGGTATTCCTTCTTCCCATTTTGAATAAAGAATATCAGATGAAAATATTTGGAGAACCAATATTAACCACAAAGGGTTTATTTTATATTTTAATTTTACAAACATTTTAACTTAAACAAGTAGCCAAGCAGCAAGACCTAAAAATACAAAAAAACCTACTACATCAGTGATTGTAGTTAAAAAAACAGTAGATGCTATAGCTGGATCAATTCCTACCTTATTTAAAGATAAAGGTATTAAAATTCCTGATAGACCCGCTATAACCATATTCAGGACCATAGCAAAAGCAAGAACAGCACCTAAAGACAAATTAGAAAACCAAAGAGCGCTCAGAACACCAATTATGATTGCGAAAAACATTCCATTATAAAAACTTACTAATATTTCTTTATTTATAATTCTTTTATAATTAAGAGGCACCAACTCTCTAGTTGATAAAGATCTAACAGCAATAGTTAAGGTTTGTGTTCCAGCATTTCCTCCCATTGACGCTACTATAGGCATAAGAATTGCTAGAGCCACCATCTCTTGTATAGTTGCATCAAAGATTCCTATAACAATAGAAGCTAAAATAGCTGTTAGAAGGTTAATAAATAACCAGGAAAATCTTCCTCTTGAAACTTTTAAGACATTATCAGTAATATTCTCATCTCCAACACCTCCAAGAAATTTAATATCTTCTCCAGCTTCATCCTTTATTACATCAACTATATCATCAGCTGTTATGACGCCAATTAATCTATCATTTTCATCAATTACAGGCGCAGAAACTAAATCAAATCGTTCAAATTCATGAGCAACTAACTCCTTATCCATTGTTGCAGGAATAGTAACAAAATGATTAGATTTTAAGTTTTCAAGTTTATTAGATCTATTTGATTTCAAAATATTAGACAAAGACAAAGTGGCGATAGGTTTAAAATAAGGATCTATTAAATAAATTTCATAAAATTCATTAGGAAGTTCTTTATTTTTTCTAAAATAATCTATTACTTCTCCAACATCCCAGTATGGTGGTGCCGAAACAAAATCCAAGCTCATTAACCTACCAGCGCTATCGTCTGGATAATTTAATGATAATTGAAGCTCCTCTCTATCACTTTGAGGAATCTTTTGGAGAATTAAATCTTTTTCATTATCTTTTAAATCTTCAATTACATGTACAGCATCATCTGTCTCTAGTTTTGGTAAAATATTAGCAACAAAATTGTAGCCCAAGTAATTAATTACTTCCTCACGAACTAAATCCTCTAAATCAGATAATATTTCCGGTTGGAATTCATCTTTTATACATTCTATAAAAGATTTTCTTTCTGAAGGTTTTAATAAACTAATAATATCGGCAATATCAGATGGTGGTAATCTTTTAATTATCTTTATAACTGAGTCTCTATCTCCAGAATCAACCGAAGATATAATTTCTGAAACAAGGGATGGATCAAACTGATCTTTAAAAGAAATAATATATTTTTCAGTATTTCTATTCATCCAATTATTCCTTTATGGTGCGGCCGAGAAGACTCGAACTTCCACGGGTTTTACCCCACAGCGACCTCAACGCTGCGCGTCTACCAGTTCCGCCACGGCCGCATTATCAATCATTTATACCAATTTTTGATAATGAATAGTAAAGTAATTATAAAATTATTAAACTGATAATGACATGAACAATAATAAAGTAGATTACTTTTTAGAAAAAAAATTAGTTGACTACCTTAAGTCAGTTGAATTTATGGAAAGAAAAGTTAATGAAATTTATAAAGGTAATTGCAATGAATTTTTATGGCTCTTAGAACATGATAATATTTATACAGCTGGAACTAGTGCAAAATCGAAAGATTTATTAAAACCAAATAAATTTAAAGTACATAAAACAAATAGAGGAGGTCAATTTACATATCATGGCCCAGGTCAAAAAGTAGCTTATCTTTTAATAAACATTAGAGATGCAGGATATGATATTAGAGGATTTATCAATTTATTGGAGGATTGGATTATTAATTCTTTAAAGGACATAGGAATAAAAGCAGTCGCAGATAAGGATCATGTAGGTATCTGGGTAAAAAAAGATAATTGTAAAAAGAAAATTGCATCTATCGGTCTAAGAGTCAGAAAAGGAATAACCTTTCATGGTATTAGTATTAATATTAATCCTAACTTAGAAAATTTTAACGGAATTAATCCATGTGGAAATGATCACAAAAATGTTACTAGTATTGAAGAAAACATAAAAATATTAAATGCTGAAAACTTTAATAATATTTTATTAAAAAATTTTGAAATTATATTTAAAAAGAAACTAAACCCTATAAAAACTCTAATATAATTTGATCAGAACTTAAACTATCTGAGCTCTTGCAATGTATTTCCTTAATTTTTCCTGAAAACTCTGATCTTATGATATTTTCCATCTTCATTGCTTCAATAGTACAAAGTTTATCCCCTATTTCAACCTCTTGTCCCTCTTCTACATCTACAGAAATAACTAGTCCTGGCATCGGACACTTAACTAACTTTTCATTTGATTTAGTTTCTTTACTAACCATATGCTTAGCCAATTTTGAAGCCTTTTTACTTAAGACTCTTAATTCTGATGAATAACCATATCCACTAACAGTATAACCATTGATAACCTTTTCTATTTTGAAAGTATAATTATTATTATTTATGTTTATATTTGTAATCGGCTTCCCTGGATTATGATCTGAATCAACTGAAATTATATCATCTTTATACTCAATAATTATATTGTCTTGCCTATCATAGGTTTTGAATTCAAATTCATAACCCTCAACATTCACTACTAAAGTTTTCTCATAAAAATTATCCTTAGTAGCATTACTTCTTGTGTGAAAGTGCTCAATAGTATGAAGATAAGCTCCTGCCAAAGAAAATAATAAAGCGTACTTTTCTTTATTAATCTTTGGACTATAACCTTTAGGATATTCATCATCAATAAATCCCGTATTAATCTCACCTGAAATAAAATTTTTATTTCTTACTATAGCTGTTAAAAAATTAATATTATTTCTAATCCCTCTAATATAATGTTTGTTCAATGCCGATTCCATAGATAATAAAGCTTCGCTTCTATCTTTTCCGAATGAGCATAATTTGGAAATCATAGGATCATAATATATTGAAATCTCACCTCCTTCATAAACACCGGTATCATTTCTAATACTGTCAGTATCTTCGGGCACCAAATATTCATTGAGAACTCCTGTTGAAGGCATAAAGTTTCTTTCTGGGTCCTCGGCATAGATTCGCGCTTCAATAGCCCAACCATTAATAATTACTTCTTCTTGTTTTAGCTTTATCTCTTCTCCAGCAGCAATTCTTATCATCTCCTCTACTAAATCTATACCTGTAACAAGTTCGGTAACAGGATGTTCAACTTGTAGTCTCGTATTCATTTCTAGAAAATAAAAATCTTTATTCTGATCTACTATAAACTCAACTGTGCCTGCACTTGTATAGCCAATTGATGAGGCTAATTTCTTAGCTTGATCTCCCATTGCTTCTCTCAGAGATTCACTTACAAAAGGACTAGGAGATTCTTCAATGATTTTTTGATTCCTTCTTTGTATTGAGCATTCTCTTTCACCTAGATGTATTATGTTATTATGAGAATCTGCAAGAATTTGTATTTCTATATGCCTTGGCTTTTCTATAAATTTCTCAATAAATATTCTATCATCTCCAAAACTTGACTTAGCCTCATTTATTGATGAGTTAAATGCTTCTTCGACCTCATCAATACTTTTGGCAATTCTCATTCCTTTTCCACCTCCACCAGCAGAAGCTTTAATCATTACTGGAAAACCAATATTTTTTGAAATTTCTATTGCATCTTTAGAATTCACAATAACCTCTTGGTGCCCAGGTACGACATTAACTCCAGCTTTTTGAGCAAAAATTTTAGATTCAATTTTATCTCCCATAACTCTAATTGGTTCAGCCTGTGGGCCTATAAATGCTATACCCTCTCTATTTAGTTCGTTAACAAATGTATAATTTTCTGAAAGAAATCCATAACCAGGGTGAATAGCGTCAGCACCAACATTTTTACAAGCTTTAATAATATTCTCTGATAAAAGATAAGATTCAGAAGAAGGAGCTTTACCAATATTTATTGATTCATCGGCCATCCTAACATGCAAGGCTCTGCTATCTACATCTGAATAAACAGCTACAGTGGGTATTTTTAATTTCTTACAGGTTTTAATAATTCTGCAAGCTATTTCCCCTCGATTTGCTATTAGTATTTTATTAAACATATTAATCTCATAAAGGAAGGTTATCGTGTTTCTTCCAAGGATTTGATAATTTCTTTTTTCTTAAAAGATTTAATGCTTTTGATATTCTAGGCCTAATATTTCTTGGCATTATAACATCATCAATATAACCACGCTCAGCAGCGACAAAAGGGTTTAAAAATCTTTCTTCATATTCTTGAGTATGCTTATTAATTTTTTCCTTATCATCTAAATCTTTTCTATACAATATCTCAACCGCACCTTTCGCCCCCATTACTGCTATTTCAGCACTTGGTAAAGCGTAATTTATATCACCTCTAAGATGTTTTGGGGCCATGACACAATACGCACCGCCATAAGCCTTTCTAGTAATTATTGTAACTTTTGGAACTGTAGCCTCCGCATAAGCATATAATAACTTTGCTCCATTCTTAATTAATCCTCCATATTCTTGATTAGTTCCAGGAAGAAAACCGGGGACATCTACAAAAGTAACTATAGGAATAGAAAAAGAATCACAAAACCGGACAAATCTTGCGGCTTTTCTGCTGGCATCTGAATCTAAAACGCCAGCTAAATTTAAAGGTTGATTACCTACAAATCCAGCAGTGTATCCATCTATTCTTCCAAATCCTACAACTATATTTTTTGCAAAGTCTTTTTGAATTTCAAAAAAATTAGCCTCATCAACAGACTTTATTATAAATTCTTTTATATCATACGGAGTATTAGAATTTTCTGGAATTAGAAAATCAAGACTCTCTTCAGATCTTTTTGAGCTATCCTTTGTTTTTTTCTTAGGAACACCAGAAATATTACTAGATGGTAAAAAATCTATAAATCTTCTAATATCAGAAATCATATCTATATCATTATCATATGCCCCATCTGCTACAGATGATTTTGTTGTGTGAACATCTGCCCCTCCAAGCTCATCAGCTGTAACCTCTTCATTGGTAACAGTTTTCACAACATCTGGACCAGTAACAAACATGTATGAAGTGTTCCTAACCATAAATATAAAATCTGTAAGAGCAGGAGAATAAACATCACCTCCAGCACATGGGCCCATAATTAAAGAAATTTGTGGTATCACTCCAGATGCAAGAACATTTCTTTGAAATACTTCTGCATAACCACCTAATGAATCTATGCCTTCTTGTATTCTGGCTCCTCCGGCATCTAAAACACCTATCAAAGGGGCATTATTTTTTAATGCCATGTCTTGGACCTTATTAATCTTTTTTGAATGAGATAAAGATAAGGATCCGCCAAATACAGTAAAATCTTTTACATACAGAAAAACTGTTCTTCCGTTTATCTCTCCAGACCCAATAACAACACCATCACCTGGTATCTTGTTAGTCTCCATCCCAAAATCAGTGCTACTATGCTCAACAAACATATCGTATTCTTCGAAAGAGCCGTCATCTAAAAGCAGTTCTATTCTTTCTCTTGCAGTTAACTTTCCTTTAGAATGTTGAGAATCTATTCTCTTTTTTCCACCCCCAAGCCTAGCTTTCTCACGTCTTTTTTCTAACTCTTTTATTACATCTTCCATTTTGTACCTTTATATATTTATAATTTTACCTCATATGGCAAATTATACAAATTCCAAGTCTCCTGCATATGAGGAGGTAAATCGGCTTCAAAATACATTTTTTTACCATTTGGATGAAAAAACTCTATGCTTTTGCTATGTAAGTGAAGTTTTTTATTGTCATCTAAGTTATAACCGTATTTTTTATCACCTAAAATTGGAACACCCAAATCATAAGAATGTATTCGAATTTGATGATTTCTTCCAGTAATAGGCTTATAAATCATGAAATTTAATTTATCATTAAAATTCATATACTTAGTATACTTAGTTAAAGCATCTGTATAAGTATTAGAATTCTTTCTTTTTATTCTTTTATCAATTACTCCGGATTTTTCTGAAAGGTTGCCATATGTAATAGCCCAGTAATATTTTGTTATTTTTTTTTCTCTAAATGAATAAGATAAAAAATCAGCGATTTTTCTATTTAATGCCACCAAAAGAATACCTGATGTTTCTTTATCTATTCTATGAACTAATCTGGGTTGAAGAGATTTATATGAGGATTGAAGCAGGCCATCAATATGTTTGTTTATCTTAGATCCACCCTGCACAGCTATACCATGCGGTTTATTAATTACTAAAATCTCATCGTCTTCATAAATTAACATACTTTCTATTTCTTTTTTTGAGGACCTTTTATAGTTATCTTTAGTTTGTGTCTTTTTGTTCCTTAGAAATGAATTTACAGAAATTTTATCAAATAAATTAATACGGTAATTAGATTTAGTTTTACTATCATTAACTTTGATATATCCCTTCCTTAATGCAACTTCTAAATCGCCGTGAGAAATTTCTGGATAGTGTTTTTTTATCCACCTATCTAATCTTGACCCAGAAAAATCATTTAAAACTTTATAATTATCATTTTTATTCATGAATCTAATATTAACCTAACAAATAGAAATCCCAAGAAAACCGCAGACAATGAACAAATGAAAGTCATTGAAATATAAAGCATTGAAGTAAAATACTGTTTTTCTATAATTAAATTCAAGACATCAATTGAAAACGCTGAAAATGTTGTAAAACCTCCAAGAAAGCCAATAATAATAAATGCTTTTAAGTTTTCATTATTACTGTCTTTAAGAATATAAAAGATTATTCCTATAGCAAATGAACCTATAACATTTACTAAGAATGTTGATAAAGGAAAACCTGACTTAGTATTTTGTAGGAAAACTCCTATTAAGTATCTTACTAAAGAACCAATTGCTCCACCAAATGCAATATAAAAAATACTCAAGAAAAGCTCCTTTTTTTATTTATGATATTAAACTAAAGATATAAAATATATATATTATTTGAATTATAGTTATGAATGAAGAATTAATAGAAACAACAGTAACATGGCTTAAATATACAGATTATGAAAGAGAAAATTTATCTGTAATTAAGAGCGATATCAATATAATAAAAAAAAAGAATATTACTACTAACCTATACAAAAGAATATATAGAGAAATAGGACTTAATTATAACTGGATTAGTAGATTAAAATTATCCGAAGAAGAACTTAAAAAAATTATACATGATAAAAATGTTGATATTTATTTTATGATTATAGAAAATAAAATAATAGGTTTTCTTGAAATAGATTATAGATCCCTTAAAGAGGTTAAAATTGTCCATTTAGGTATAGTGGATTCCTTTATTGGAAAAGGATATGGAAAAAAATTACTTAAATTTGCCATTAAAAGGTCAAAAGAAATTGATATTAAGCCGCTAATTTTACAAACTAATTCTTTAGATCATCCTAATGCGTTAATTTTCTATCAAAAGAATGGGTTTCAAGTTTATGCTAGGAGGAATGCTAAAGTAATTAAAGGTGTTAAAAAATATGATAAATTTAATAAAAAAAATAAATCTATTTATTCTTATTAATTTTCTATTACTTCTAATTAATTCATCTATCTTATTAGCTTCTGAGAGGGTGTTACATCGTGGAAATGGAGCCGAACCAGATACACTAGATCCTCATCTTGCTACCGGCCATTGGGAAGGAAGCGTTATAAACGATATATTTGTTGGTCTATTTACTAAAGGTAAAGACGGAAAATCATTAAAAGGATCTGTAGAAAATTACTCTATAAGTGATGATGGTTTGGTATATACATTTTATCTAAAGGAGAATCATTATTGGTCAGACGGTATAAATGTTACAGCATTAGATTATGTTAATGGTTTTCGAAGAGTATTAGATCCTTTAACAGCTTCTCAGTATGGGTCTTTATTATATTTAATAAAAAATGCTTATGAAGTTAATTTAGGCTCTTTGCTGCCGGAAGAACTTGGTGTAGAGGCGATAGATAATTATTCTTTAAGGATTACCCTTAATTATCCTGCTCCCTATTTTGAAGAATTATTAACCCATTACACTACCTACCCTATTCCAAGTCATATTATAAATAAACATGGAAAAGAATGGATTAAACCTGAAAACATTGAAACAAATGGCCCTTACAAATTAAAATCATGGAGAGCTCATGATCATATAAAATTAGAAAGAAATGAAAAATTCTATGATAATGAGAATGTTTGGTATGACGAGGTTCTTTACTACCCTACTGAAGATAGTGAAGCGGCTCTAAGAAGGTTTAGAGCTGGCGAACTAGATATAAATAGTGGTTATCCTGAAAACAAAACTAGTTGGTTGAAGAAAAATATGCCTAAAAATATTAGGCACGATAATATCTTGGTAGTTACTTATCTTATTTTTAACACTCAATCTAAACCTTTCACAAATCCTGAAATTAGACGGGCTGTTTCTCTTTCAATAGATAGGGATGTAATTGTCAATAAAATTAGGGGATTTAATGAGACTATAGCATGGTCTCTAGTACCCAAAGGAATTGAAAATTATAAATATGAAGAACTTATTGAAGAAAGAAATCTATCTCAAGAGGAAAGGCACCAATTAGCAAAAGAATTACTTAAGAAAAATGGGTATAACAAAAATAACCCATTAAAATTCACCCTAAAATACAGGCAAGGCGGTGATCAAAAAAAACATATGGTAGCCTATCAATCAATGTTAAGAAATTCCGGCATTCAATTGATTCTAGAGGGCTCTGAACCAAAAGTTCTATATAACTATCTTAGAACCGGAGATTTCCAAGTTGGGGATGCAGGATGGGTTGCAGATTTTAATGATGCATCAAATTTTCTTTTTTTATTTCAAAAATCATCAGGTCCTCTAAATTATGGAAACTACAATAATCCTATTTTTGATAAATTGGTTGATACAGCTTTGCAGGAGTTAGATTT
>Ga0209228_1000719_pt1 | contig 17089 bp, 19 predicted proteins | sample METZYME_3_150m_FD_187547 | JGI IMG/M metagenome (GOLD analysis project Ga0209228, IMG submission 187547) | Marine microbial communities from oxygen minimum zone in mesopelagic equatorial Pacific - METZYME_3_150m (SPAdes) (version 2) | ecosystem: Environmental > Aquatic > Marine > Oceanic...
TGTAAATATAATTTCATCTCCAAAAACATTTTTTGCATTAACTCCAGAAGAAATGGATAAATTAAAGAACTAATATTTGGGAGATTTTATGCCAGAAAGCAATTTAGAAGATCAGATATCCGCACCCGATTTATCGGAAAATCAAAAATATGTAAATGAAAAAGTAGCGGCTCTATTGGACCAGATTGGTGATGAGTATGGTGAATCACTGACACAGCAATTAGTCCAACGGCTTGATGGAACTGTGACAGATTTTCATGAAGAAGTAACAAATATGTTGTCTGAGTTAAAAGAAAAAACTGTTAGTAGGCAACAAAGATTACGTGATGCATGGGACCATAGGTTTGATAATCAACCTCAACCATCAGCAGTAGATGCAACTCCTGATTCGTCACAACCTGAAGGTAGCGCTGATTCTTCTGGAGAAGACTCTAGTGAGTGGGAAAAAAGATTAGAAACAATGGAGTCAGGTAAGAAGCCAGAAGCATCAAATGATAAAAAGAAAAAGAAAAAGGGGCTTTTTGGTCGTAAAAAGAAGTGATAAGGCCTTATTGGTTTTTTCCAGCACTATATACTAAACACCTGATTTATTATCTCTTTTTTATTTGTTCTATTGCATTTGGACAATACAATGAAAAGTATATAGAGTATAAATCTCTCACCAAACGTGTATATAATTTTACAAAAGTAGAATTCATAACAGAGGAAGGCGAGTTTAATGATGCAATATGTACTTTATTATTACCAGATTTAAGTGAAGACAGTCCTCCATTAGTCGCTATTTATTATAAAAAGACTAATTCTAAGTGGTTTACAGAATCTTTGTATAGAAAAAGAGTGAGGTTTACATTTCGGGATGGTGTTGTCAAGTTAGATCGATCTAACTTTTGGGCTTGGGATGAATTAGAAGAAATTAAAGTAGTTATTATCTATTAAATAAAAATCCCTTAATTTTATTTGATTTTACTTATTTTTAAGTTTTGGTATTAAATATTATAGTTATTTGAAAAAATGGTCGTGCTAGATGGAGAGTTAGCGGTGCTCTGTAACCTGCAATCCGCTATAGCAGGGTTTAAGTCCATAGAGCGGCTTAATCCACGTTTAATGTATAAAGTACGAAGCGTTGAAGTTTTAGCCCATCTCAATAAAATATCACTAAAACCCGTCAGGCCCGGAAGGGAGCAGCGGTAGGTGAATTATTTTGTGTGCTGATGGATAACTAGAGTTGAGTTTACGGCTTTCATATGTGTGATGATGAATTATGTCAATCTATGGTGCACGACCGCTATAATTATTGTGTAAATTGTAATTTGTTGATAATATAAATTTATGTCTTATAAAGTTTTATCACTAAAATATCGACCACAAAACTTTTTAGAAGTAGTTGGACAAGAGCATGTAACTCAAACTCTTGTTAATGCTTTTAAAAAAGACCGTGTTGGGCAAGGATATATATTTACTGGACCTCGAGGTGTTGGAAAAACAACAACAGCTCGAATTTTAGCTAAAGGACTCAACTGTAAAGATTCAAAAAATGGAAATCCATGTAATAAATGTACTATATGTGATGAAATAACAGAATATAGAAATTTGGATGTTTTAGAAATTGATGGTGCATCAAATAGAGGGATTGAAGAGATTAGGAATTTAAGAGAGCTGATAAAATTTACTCCCATGAACTCACTATATAAAATTTTTATTATTGATGAAGTGCATATGCTAACTAATCAAGCATTTAATGCGTTATTAAGAACATTAGAAGAACCGCCTCCACATGGAAAATTTATTATGTGCACTACAGAGATTCACAAAGTACCTGATACAATTATTTCTCGGTGTCAACGTTTTGACTTCAACCGAATTTCAATTAATCATATTAAAGAATCAATTAATTCAATTCTTTTAAAAGAAAAGATTGAGTCAGATGTTGAATCTGTTGAGGCGATTGCATCCAAATCAGAAGGTAGTATGCGAGATGCATTAAGCATACTTGATCAAGTAATTGCTTTTTCTGAAAGTAAAATTAATTTCAAAGATGTTGAAAATATTCTAGGTCTTGTATCTAGTGAAATCTATTTTCGATTAACTGACTCAATAAAAGATAAAAATGCTGAGTTATTATTAGAAACATTAACTGAAATTCGCAAAGGGGGAATTCCTGTTGATGATGTAGTGAAAGGGTTAAATGTTCACATCAGAAATTTGATGTATGCATCTTTAAATGATGGTGTAAATATACTAGATATAAGCGATGATCTAATAAACGAATATATTGAATCATCAAAATTATGGGACGTTCGAGATTTACTTCGAATTACAGAAGTTATTAATGATTTGGAAGTAAAAATTAGTAGATCGAATCAGCCTTATATTATGTTTGAAATAACTGCACTTAAACTTTTAGAAATGGATCAAACTGTATTTATTGAAGATCTATTAAATCAATCTCCGGCGACTACTGATTTTGGTGAAAAAAAAAATAAAGTAAACAATAATAATGATACACCAAGGGAAGTGGATAAGAAAATTAAGGTAGATACGAGTAAATCTGATGTATTAGATAATAGTGATGAAATAAACAAAATTGATAAAAATCGTGAGGTAGATACGAATATTTCTGATGATCTAGAAGATAATGCAGATAGTTTAAAATCAAAAAATAATGAAGAAGATGTTTCGATTCTTGATATAGATTTTATAAAGAGTGAATGGCTTAATATAGTTACAATGGTTACAAACATTCGCACTTCTATTGGTATAGTAATGGAGCACTCAATGCCAATTAAAATCGAAAAAAATATTCTAAAGGTTGGAGTTTATAATCAACCAAAATTTAGTTTAGATTTAATCAATAAAAACAAGCAAGTAATTGAAGAAATCACATCAAAGCAACTAAAGAATACAGTTGTGCTAAATTTTTCAGAAATCCATGAAGAGATTGAAGCTCCTGATGCAAATAATGAAATTTCAAAAGTTAATAAAAATAAAAATGATAACACCGATGCGATGGATAGTGTAATTGAATTATTTGATGGAGAAATTTTACGTTAATATATAAGCAAGAAAGATATAGTTATGATGAATCCAAAGAATATGGGAAAAATGATGAAACAAGCTCAACAAATGAAAAAGAAAATGAGCGAAGTTCAGCAAAAATTATCCGAGTTAAAAATTACTGGTAATGCTAATGATGGATTAGTAAAAGTTGTGATGGATGGTAAGCAAAAAGTAATAGATATAAAAATTGATCCATCATTGTTGAGTGAAGAGATAGATATGCTTGAAGATTTAGTATTAACAGCAGTAAATCAGGCTGTTACGAAGTCACATGAAATCGCTGAAAAACAAATGAATGATGCTACGGGTAATTTATTAGGCAATATTAAGTTGCCAGGAATGTAATGCTAGACGCATTTCCAGATAGTATAATTCGTTTAATCGATCGATTTGCAAGTTTTCCTGGCATAGGTAAAAAAACTGCTCAACGGATGGCTTTTCATGTTTTAAAGGATTCAGAGGATAATGCAATGTCATTAGCTAAGGCAGTTAAAGATGTAAAATCAAATATAGCTGCATGCTCTTTATGTGGCGGTATTACGGAAAAAGATCCGTGTACAATATGTGATGATTCAAAAAGAGATAGTAATTTGATATGTGTAGTGGAGGTGCCTGCTGATATTTATGCTTTTGAAAGAACCAGTGGATTTAATGGAGTATACCATGTTTTAGGGGGTGTTCTTTCTCCATTAGATGGCATAGGTCCAGATGAATTAAATATTGATTCACTTGTTGATAGAGCGAGCTCTGATAGTGAAATTGTTTTAGCGTTAAACCCAAGCATTGAGGGCGATACGACCTGTCTTTATATAAGCAAATTATTATCAGATAATGATGTTAAAATAACTCGATTAGCACGTGGTATTCCTGTTGGTGGTGAATTGGAATATACTGATGATGCAACATTGTTGAGAGCGATGGAGGGGAGGACATCTATATGAATTTACCTAATATTTTAACTATTGGTAGAATTTTAGTAACTCCATTATTTATTATACTCTTATTCTATGATCATCCCTATGCAAAGTCGTGGGCATTATTGATTTTTGTTGTTGCTATGCTGACTGATATTTTCGATGGTTATTATGCTAGAAAATATAATCTTGTTACAGATTATGGCAGATTTTTAGATCCATTAGCGGATAAAGTTATGGTCTTGTCAGCTTTAATTTCATTTGCAGTAATGGATGTTATTCCATATTGGATGGTATCTTTGATAATATTTAGGGATCTTTTTGTAACTGGGTTACGAATGGCAATGTCTTCAAAAGATAAAACAATGGTAACAAGCAATATTGCTAAGAGAAAGACGCTTAGTCAGGTTTTGATTATAATTTTTATTTTACTCAATATAGGATTTAATTCTTTATCAATATCTTGGATTGGAGAAATAATCTTATTTTCTAAACAATATGAGCTAATTTATTATTGTACTTTTCTTGTAACGGTTTTCACTGTATTTACTGGATTTACATATATTTATACAAACCGTTCCGTGATTAGGCAGTTTATTTCTTGAGCTAACCTCTATTGCGATTAAAAATATCAGAATGGATTGCAACCTGTTTTAAAGTTGGATATTTACCATTAGCACCTGGTACATGGGGTAGTATTTTTGCTATTTTACTCTGGTGGGTATTTATAAAAGATCTTAATCTATATGTTTTCGGGGTGATTATTGTCCTTTTCTTTATCATAGGAATCGTAACTAGCAATATTATGATTGATGAACTTGATGATAATGACCCATCTCATATTATAATTGATGAATTAGTTGGTCAATGGTTGGCTTTATTATTTTTACCAAAGGGATTAATTAATATTGCTATTGCGTTTATACTATTTCGTTTTTTTGACATAATCAAACCTTGGCCAATATCTTTGATTGAAAAACTTCCAAAAGGGTTAGGCGTGATGTCTGATGATCTTGTAGCAGGTTTTGTTACTTTGGTATTAATACAGGTAGTCAATATTTATATTTTATGAAAGTAGCGCTGATTACGATAGGAAATGAATTACTATCAGGTTTTACAGTTGATACAAACAGTTCTTGGATAGGTCAATCATTAATCGAAGTAGGTGCTAGCGTTTCTTGGCATTTAACAGTAAAAGATGATCCTAGTCAAATTAAAAGCGCATTAGATAATATTCCTGAAGATTGTAAAACATTGCTTATTACTGGTGGATTAGGGCCAACTCATGATGATATAACACAAAATATATTATTTGATTATTATAAAATAAAACCAGTATTTGATAAAGAGTACTGGGAATTTCTTAATTCTAGAATAAAGATACGAGGCAGATCGTTGCCTAAGATTAATAAGAATCAAGCGATATCTCCCGAAGATAGTAAAGGGAATGTTATTCCAAATAGCGTTGGAACTGCACGTGGAATTCATATTTTTAATAATGAAATAGATATATTTGCTATGCCTGGGGTACCAAAAGAAATGAAAAATATGATGAAAGATACAGTTTTACCCTGGATTTATGATAAAACGAAGAATAAGATTTATGTTCATACTTTTAGGACTACGGGAATTATGGAATCATCTTTGGCTGAAATGATAAGCGATATTATTGAAGTATCAAAAAATGTTGAAATATCCTTTTTACCTCAATTTACTGGTGTAGATATCAGAGTAATGTCTTCTGATAACAAACCATTAGAAAAGGTGCAAAGAAAGATAAATGAACGTATAGGAAAATATATATATGGAACAGGTTTGGATGTTTTAGAGAATGCTGTTGGAAAAATGCTCATCGAACGAAATTTGACTTTATCAACAGCGGAATCTTGTACTGGGGGTTTATTAGGGCATCGTTTAACCAATGCACCTGGAAGCTCGAGATATTATTTGGGAGGAGTAAATTCATACAGCAATGATATGAAGATTAATGTAATTAATGTGAATAAAAAAATATTAGATAAGTATGGCGCTGTAAGTAAAGAAGTTTCAATAGAAATGTCTAAGGGAGTTAGAGCTCTACTTAAATCTGATATTGCTATATCTATCACAGGTATTGCAGGGCCTGGTGGTGGAACAAAGGAAAAACCAGTTGGCTTAGTTTATATAACATTAATTCATAATGATATAATCAAAAATAAGGAATTTACTTTTTTTAAAGACAGATTATTAAACAAGAAATTAAGTAGTCAAGTTGCTTTAAATATGATAAGGATTCATTTATTAAATGAATGAAAATCTTATTAGGGTTTTTATATCAGTTTCTGTACCTAAAGAGATTGTATCTATAAAAGAAATGTTGAAATCTACAATTGATACAAAAGGTGTAAAAATCAGTTGGGTTCGAGATGGAAAAATGCATCTTACTTTAAGATATATAGGTAATACTACGGAGGAATCGATTGATAGTATTAATAGTGCAATACATGATTTAATCGGTGATACTCCAATTATTAATCTATCAATTTCAGGAGCTGGGTGCTTTACAAAAAGAGATGTAGCAAACACATTGTGGGTAGGTGTAAAAGGTGAAATAGATAAGCTGGAAGAATTAATTCTTAATATTAATACAAAACTAAAAACTTTAGGGTATCCAATTGAAAAAAGAGAGTTTTTGCCTCACATAACTATAGCGAGGATTAATCCTAACCAGAAAAAGAAGCCAGATATATCAAAATTTTTAAATACTACATTTATGGAATTGCCAATGAGAATAGCAAAAATTAGCCTAATACAAAGTCAGTCCTTTTCTAAAGGTTCTTTCTATACTATTTTAGGTACCCATTTTTTAGGCACAAAATTAGAATAGGAGTAATGAATGGCATCGACTACTAAAAAAACAAAAGCTTTGGATTTAGCCATAACTCAAATTGATCGTCAGTTTGGTAAAGGTTCAATTATGCGACTTGGAAATGATAAACCAAGCACTTCTGAGAGTGTAATTTCTACAGGATGTCTTTCATTGGATGTCGCTTTAGGAGTGGGAGGAGTTCCAAGAGGAAGAATTATTGAGGTGTATGGACCGGAATCTTCGGGAAAAACAACTTTAGCTTTACATATAGTTGCAGAAGCGCAGAAGAATAATGGTTATGCAGCATTTGTTGATGTAGAGCATGCATTAGATCCTGAATATTCAAAAGCACTTGGTGTGAATACAGACGATTTACTTGTATCTCAGCCAGATGCTGGGGAGCAAGCGTTAGAGATCACTGAAACATTAGTTAGAAGTGGAGCTTTGGATGTTATTGTAATTGACTCTGTTGCAGCTTTAGTTCCTCAGGCAGAATTAGATGGAGAAATGGGTGATACTCATATTGGATTACAGGCTAGATTAATGTCGCAAGCTTTGCGAAAACTTACTGCTACAGTTAGTCGATCTAATACGTGTGTAATTTTCATTAATCAGATTCGTGAAAAAATAGGAGTGATGTTTGGTAATCCTGAAACGACTCCAGGAGGAAGAGCTCTGAAATTTTATTCAAGTCAAAGATTAGAGATTCGACGAGTGACTACTATTAAGGATAACGCTAACGCGGTAGGGAATAAAGTTCGCGTTAAGGTTGTAAAGAATAAAGTTGCGCCACCCTTTAAAATGGCTGAATTTGATATCATGTATGGTGAGGGGATATCGTATATAGGTGATGTATTAGATTTAGCAGTAACCGCTGATATCGTGCAAAAAATGGGGGCTTGGTACTCATATAAAGATGAAAAAATTGGTCAAGGACGAGAGAATACTAAATCATATCTTGAAGAAAACTCTGAAATGATGTCTAAGATTGTTAAGCAAGTAAAAGGATTTATGGGTGTTAGTTTTTCGGGGGATGAAAAAGCGTAAAGTCTTAGATATTCAATTACAGAAACGCAGGAAAAACCGACGGAGCATTTTTCTTGATGATGGTAGCGTCTTTGGCGTCTCTGAAGATGTTTTCTTTTCAATTCCAATTCATATTGGAGATACTATTTCAGAACAAGTGTTCAACGAGATACTAGATTCTGAATCAAAAACAAAAATATATAATTCAGCTATTAATTTATTGAGTTATAGAATGCGGAGTAAATCAGAGTTAAAAGATCGATTAATAAGAAAAAAATATAATGAAGATTCTATTTTGGATGTAATTAATAATCTTGAATTAAAAGGATATTTAGATGATGAAAAGTTTGCACATGCATTTGCAAAAGAAAAAGTTAAGAATAAATTAATAGGACCTATTGCTTTAAAATTTGAAATGTCATCTCACAATCTTAATGTTGATCTTGTTGATAATGTTATTTCCTCTGTATATCAAATTTTTCCTCAAGAGTTTATAATTAATAAATTAATAACTAAATGGAAGGTGAAAGACAGCATTGGAAAGGATCCTAAAATAAAAGGTAGAATAGCTAATCGATTAAAAAATAAAGGCTTTTATTGGGATGATATACAAAACGCTATTAATAATTAATAATTTGTAGATAGATGATAAAAAATAATTATTCTGTTTTAATAAATAATAAATATATAGAAGTAAGAAATATTTATGCTGTTGGAAGAAATTATATTGACCATGCAAAAGAAATGCAGTCTCCTGTCCCTAAGGATCCAATCTTATTCCAAAAGGCACTTACATCATTATCTAATAGTTCAACTATCATTATTCCAGATGGTAGAGAGATTCATCATGAACTAGAAGTTGTAGTGTTGGTAGGAAAATCTGGAGAAAATATCACCTCAGATAATGCATTGAGTTATATTAAAGGCATAGGTCTTGGTTTAGACCTTACTGATCGAATATTACAAAGCAAATTAAAAAGCAAATCTCTGCCATGGTTTATCTCTAAATCTTTTAAAGGATCTGCTGTTGTCTCAGAATTTTATACATGGGATAATTCAAAGTGGAATGAATCGTTTTGGCTTAAGAAAAATAAAAAAATCGTTCAAAGTGGTAAAATTATTGAAATGATTTTTTCTATTGAAGAACTAATCAGTTACCTTTCCAAGAGAATTTCCCTTTTGAAAGGAGATTTGATTTTCACTGGAACACCTAGCGGAGTAGGTCCAATTATTAATGGGGATAAGTTAGATATGGGTTTAGGAAATGAAAGTCTTATGAATATAGATGTAATAGATTCTACCTCCATGAATGACGAGATTAAAACTTTTTCTCTTTATGTAGATGGATCTGCAGATTTAAATACAAAAACAGCTGGGATTGGTGGTGTTTTTTATAATGATGATAATCAAGAGATTTATAGTTTTTCCGAATATTTAGATGATGCAACAAATAATGAAGCGGAATATACAGCTTTAATTAAGGGACTTAAATTAGGACTAGAGTTAAAATTTATAAATATTGAAATATATTCAGATAGTGAACTTATAGTTCGTCAGATTAATGGTGATTATCAGGTTAAAAATGATCGAATGAAAAATCTTCATCTAAAAGTTTTAAATTTATTGAAACAATATAATAACTGGTCAATAAAACATATTATGAGAGATAAAAACGAGATTGCTGATAGGCTAAGCAAGGAAGGAAGAATGTTGGGTAAATGAAGGGATTAGTAACAGCAGGTGGGCATGGGACCAGATTAAGACCAATTACTTATACTCAAAATAAACATTTGATACCAATAGCTAATAAGACTATGCTACAATATGCTATAGATTATCTTAAGGATGCAGAAATCTATGAAATTGGTATTATTGTAAATGCAAATGATACATCAATTAAAGATATTTTTGGTAATGGTAAAGGTTTTGGCGTAGAAATTACCTATATAGAGCAAAACCAACCTCTTGGTCTTGCTCATGTTGTAAAGATTTCTCAAGATTTTATTGGTGATGATGATTTTATATTTTATTTGGGAGATAATATACTTGTAGGTGGAGTTAAATCATTCATCAATGATTTTAAACGAATGAAATCAAATTGTCATTTAGTTTTAAGTCAAGTTTCTGATCCAAATCGATTTGGAGTTGCTGAAGTTATTAATGATAGGATAGTAAGTATTCAAGAGAAACCAAAAACTCCTAAGAGCGATCTTGCTGTTACAGGTATATATTTATACGATAGTAATATTTTTGAAGCTGTTAATAGTATAAACCCATCTAAAAGAGGAGAATTAGAGATATCTGATGCTCACCAATTTCTAATAGAAAACAGTTATGATGTAAGTTATTCAGAGATTACAGGTTGGTGGAAAGATACGGGACAACCTTCAGATTTATTAGATGCTAATCATCTTGTTTTGGATAATATTAAAGCAAGAAATAATGGCGCTGTAGATAGTTTAAGCAAAATAACAGGAGAAGTTAGTATTAGTAAAAACTGCCAAGTAATTAACTCAACAATTAATGGGCCGGCTATTATTGATCATGATACCCTTATTAAGGATTCACATATCGGTCCTTTTTCTGCTATAGGTAATAATTGTAAAATCACGAAAACTACAGTTGAATCTTCTATTATTATGAAAGGGTGCGAATTAGAAAATGTTGATAGAAAAATCAAATCCTCTTTGTTAGGAAAGAATGTTAAGATTATTAGTTCTAGTGATAGTAATAATATTGCAACGTTTCTTCTTGGTGATCAGAGCTATATTGGATTAATAGATTAAAATAATAAAAAATTGAATAATTGAAGCATATTGATAGTCGAATAGTTAATTTATATCTAAGGAATTTCGAGGTATTTCTTTTTTCACAAGCATTATGAGTCTTTTATCAAGTATTACAAACCCTTTAACATGGCTATCCGGTGATATTGCAATTGACCTAGGTACTGCAAATACTTTATTATGGATGAAAGGAAAAGGGGTAATGATTAATCAGCCATCAATCGTTGCTAGATCTGTTAATGATGGAGGTATTATTGCAGTTGGGAATAAAGCAAAGGCAATGCTTGGTCGTACTCATAGGGATATTGAAACTATTAGACCCCTACGTGATGGTGTAATCGCTGATTTTGATATGACGGATGGTATGCTTTTAGGCTTTATTCGTATGATAAACATTAGTCCTTTGGCAAGAATGAGGATGGTTATATGTGTACCTTCAGGAGTAACTGAAGTAGAAAGAAGAGCAGTGAAAGATTCCGGCCTTCGCGCAAATGCAAGAGAAGTATTTCTTATTGAAGAACCTGTAGCAGCTGCTATTGGAATAGGTTTAGATATTTCACAACCTGTAGGAAATATAATAGTTGATATTGGTGGTGGAACAACTGAAATAGCAGTAATAGCACTTTCTGGAGTAGTAACTAAAGAAACAATTCGTGTTGCTGGAGATGAAATGGATGAGGCGTTAGTTCAATGGTTTAGAAATGAACATAAACTTGATATTGGTATCTCAACAGGTGAGGCTATAAAAAAGTCTGTTGGTTCAGCAATGAGAATTAAGAGTGAAACTATATCCGTAAAGGGCAGGGATCTCGTTTCAGGAATCCCTAAGACTATTGAGGTTACTTCAGATGAAGTGAGACAAGCATTAAAAGATCCAGTCAGTATGATTGTTGAAGCTGTGAAAAAGGCTCTAGAACGCACTCCTCCAGAATTATCAGCTGATATACTAGATAGAGGTATTATTATGACTGGTGGCGGTAGCATGCTTAAAGGTATGGATCAAATTATTAGGGAGCGTACTAATGTACCTGTTAATATTGCTGAAGACCCGCTACTTTCCGTTGTTAGAGGAACTGGTATGGTTTTAGAAGATATAAAAAAATACGAAGCAGTTTTAATCTAGCCCCTCTTCCTATGAGGACATTATACCTCATACTTACAAAACATAAAGATATTTTTGCGCTAATAATTAGTATTATTTTATCTCTAATGATGCTGGTTAATAGTAATTCAGATAATATTAGATTATTAAGAAGTAAGGCAAACCGTATTTTTGCATATCTTTATTCCCCTATAACTTGGGTGCGAACAATGACGTTGATTGAAGAAGAAGCTTCATTGTTAAGAGAAAAAAATCTTCAACTCTCTTTTCAATTGGAATCAATGAGATATCTTCTTGATGATAATAGTCGTTTAGAACAATTACTAAGTTTTAAGCGTGAAAGTAATTTAAATATATATCCTGCTCGCGTGATTAATATGGGAGCTTCACCACATTTATCATCTTCATTATCAATTGACATTGGAAGCGAGTCGGGAGTTTCTATTAATGATCCAATTATAACGCCTAATGGTATTATTGGAAAAACAGTTATTGTTGGTAAAAATGAATCAATTGTGCAACTAATTAACGATGTCACATTTCGTTTAAGTGTCCGAATTAAGCCATCTGGTTCAACGGGTATATTGCGATGGTTGGATAAGGATTTATTTTTGATAAAAGAGGTGCAAAAAAATTCGAATGTGGAAGTTGGAAATCACGTTGTATCATCTGGATTTAGCGATATCTTCCCTAGTGATCTACCAGTTGGAAAAATTGTTAAAATTACAGAAGAGAGAGGAAGATTTCAGAAATCTGTTATAGTTAAAATCAATGAAAATATTGGATCAATTATGAATTTATTTGTTATAGTGGATAAATAGTTATGAAAGATATAAAAATATGGTCTGTCTTGATAATAGTTTTTATAACTCAATTTCTCCTTTCTGATGTTTTAACAATTCGATATTATCGACCAGATTTTATAGTTATTTATATTTTATACTTTGGTCTTTATTTTGGTCCCTATTATGGAGTGATAGCAGGTTTCTGTATAGGTTTGTTGATTGATATTACTCCTATGGTATCATACTTTGGCATTAGCCCTCTTACTTATTCTTTAACAGGGTTTCTTTCAGGATATTTGCAAAATAAATATAATCGTTTATCCCCATTTGTATTTCATTCTTTGTGGATAATTTTAATTGCATTTCATTTTATGATATTTTCTTATATCAAATACCAACTATTATTTGAAATTGATAAGGTGCAATTTATATTTAGATGGTTTGCTTCATTTATTTATACTTTATTTTTCCTTTTGATACTTCAATATTTCTTTCCAATAAAAGAATTGCAAAATGCTGAAATCTAAGAACCTGGTTCCAAGGTCAAGGTTATTAATTACATATCTATTTATTTCCCTTATTTTTTTAATTTTATTGATACGTTTTGCTCAAATACAGTTATTTGAATATAAACAATATAAAAAAAGAGCTGATATTAATAGTATTCGAGCTTTGCCTGTTTCTGCGCCAAGAGGATTGATATTAGATAGAAACGGTCATATCTTGGTAGATAACTTCCCCACGTATATTTTAACCGCGTCACCTAATAAGGTAAATCATAATAATTTCTCTATTATAAGTAGCTGTACTGGAATAGATACTTCATCATTAAAAAGTAACTTTAAACGTTACTATAGAGGGAGATTTATACCATCAAGAATAACGAAGGACTTATCATTTGATGAATTAAGTTGCATAGAAGAACATAAACATGAACTAAGAGGAATTAATTATAGTCAGTTATCTGAAAGATTTTTTCCAGCAAATGTAGACATGAGTCATGTTTTAGGATATGTAAAGGAGGTTGATAGATCTCTTTTGCAAAATATTAATAGTGATTTAGAATATAATGTGGGTGATTTGATTGGATGGCAAGGTATTGAAAAGCAATATGAGCATTTACTTAAAGGTGAAAAAGGTATTTTATACTCTCAAGTAGATGCCTTTGGTAGAGAAGCAGGAACAGTAAAAGGTATAGAAAATATAAAACCTTTACCTGGAGAAGATTTATTTACAACGATAGACCTTGGATTGCAAAAGTATATGGAAAAATTAATGTCGAAATTCAAAGGTGTTTCCCTTATAACTGATCCTTTATCTGGTCAAATATTATCTTTTGTTAGCTCACCTGATTTTTCTCCAGAAATTTTTACAGGCAATACAACTTTACATGAATGGCGCAATTTAGTAAATGATCCAAGAAAGCCATTATTAAATAGAATAACAAATGGTTTATATCCCCCAGGATCAACATTTAAGATGATTACTGCAATTGCGCTATTAGAAGGTTTGATGATAGAAGAAGATGAGGTAATCGAATGTTCTGGTATATACCAATATGGTGATAGATTATTTAAGTGTTGGAAGATAAGGGGTCATGGTAAAGTAAATTTAGATCAAGCAATAGCTCAATCATGTAATATCTTTTTCTATCAAGCTGTTCAAAGAATTTCTATGAATAGATTTATTAACTTATGTCGAAATTTTGGTTTTGGTATCAAAACTGGAATTGATTTACCTACTGAATTAACTGGATTGCTTCCAACTAGAGATTATATGAATAAACGATATACAAGTCGAGGGTGGTCCAGAGGACATCTATTAAATATGGCTTTAGGTCAAGGCGATTTATTAGTTACACCAATTCAGTTATCTGTCTATATTAATAAAATAGCTACTAGCGGAGAGACATTTATTCCACATTTTGATTTAAATAAAACACCCGAACCAGTTAGCAAAATAATTCTTAAAAATCAAACTTGGGCAAAAATTCAAAACTATTTATTTAATACAGCAAATAGTATTAATGGAACAGGAATAGCTGCAAATCCAAAAATTAACGGTCTAAAAGTTTATGGTAAAACAGGTACTGCTCAAAACCCTCACGGTGATGATCATGCCTGGTTTACTGGTTATGCAGAAAAAGATGAAAAAATGGTTTCAATAGTACTTTTAATTGAAAATGGAGGTAGTGGAGGAAAAATAGCAGCTCCACTTGCGAGTGATGCTTTTGAATATATATTTTATAATAACCGTGATCGTATTGTAAACAATGTTGAAAATAGCATATAATCCATCACAAAAATTTCCATTATCAATACTCTTTTTACCAATACTTCTAATCATCATTGGTTTGTTAGCTTTATTTAGTATTAGTGTGAATCAATTTGGTGTTATTGCAATTACTGCGTTTACCAAACAATTACTATTTATGATTCCTGCTATTGGTGGATTTTTAGTTATTCTATTTATTCCAAAGTATATAATACATAAATATATTTATGTAGCTTATGGCTTGATTCTAGCATTAGTTGCGGTCCCATTTTTATTATCTACTATTGCTGGTACACATCGTTGGATTAATATTGGACTTCCAGTTGCTTTTCAGCCATCAGAATTTGCTAAATGGATTGTTGTAGTATCACTAGCAAGATACCTTTCTGACCATAATCTTGAAATAAAAAAGTTCTCCACGCTAATATTTCCTATTCTAATTGCTTTATTTCCTGCTACAATTATTCTACAGCAGCCAGACCTTGGAACTGCCTTAATATTACTTACCCCAGTATTTCCTATGTTGTACTGGGTAGGATCTAGACCATTTCATTTATTTATGATTTTAGCTCCAATTTTTAGCATAGGGACTGCCTTTCATACTGTATCTTTTACATCATGGGCTATTATTATGGGAATAATTCTATATATATCTCGTCCAAATTTGATATTTGGAATAGTATTTTATTTTGTAAATATATTTTTAGGATTATTAGCTCCTTTATTATGGAATGGATTAAGGTCTTATCAACAGAAAAGAATATTAACTTTATTTAACCCCGAACTAGATCCACTTGGAGCAGCATATCAGACTATACAAAGTAAAGTTGCAATTGGTTCTGGTGGTTTTTTTGGTAAAGGTATGGGGGAAGGAACTCAAACACATTTAAAGTTTCTTCCTGTTCAGGAATCCGACTTTATTGTTTCTGTGATTGGTGAAGAATTTGGATTTATTACTATAGCATTTATGTTAGTTATTTTTGCTCTGTTTATAATGAAAATTGTAAATCTTGCTTATCATTCAAATGAGCGTTTTGCTGGACTAGTTCTCATTGGTATTGCAACAATATTTTTATCTCATGTATTTGTAAATACTGCAATGTCCACAGGGTTAATTCCAGTAAAAGGACTACCTTTGCCATTTATATCAGCCGGAGGATCTTTTTTGTTATCATGCTTTATAATGGTTTCTTTAATTATTAAAATGGGTATGGAGACAATTGAGTGAAGATTAAAAGGAATTGATGTTAGCATTATAGATAACTAAATTAGCGAACTAAATTGTGCATCATTCACATACAAGAAATCCTATTTTGAATAAATCTATGAAATATTTCGCTTCTTATTTCGCATTTCTTATGATTCTATCTATTGATGTTTCATTTGCACAGCAGACGGATATAAAAAGAGAGTTAAAAAGATTAAATGCAAAAATTGATCGTGAAAGAGTAAGAACCGACTCTCTTGAAACTCAAATAAGTATTTTATTGCCTGATCTGAGAAATACATTGAGAGCTACAGTTGATGCAAAAAAACAAACTGATTCTGTTGCGATTTTACTTATTAATCGTATAAATACTCTTCAAAATAAGATTAGGATGTTAGAAGATAAATCTATTTATACAGATAGTACGAATTTTGAAATTCTAGCTCAATTAGTGATGATTGAAAATAAGATCGTAACTCTAACGAATAGTTTTACTGAAATGTATAGTTTACGTTCTGAAAAGCAGCAGTCTAGCATTAAAACTAAAATTAGCCCTGTAGAGTACAAGAAAAAATATATTGAAGCTTTGAGTTATTATCAGAATGGTGATTATAGTCAAGCGATCACTGGCTTTTCAAGTTTAGTAATAGAGGACCCTTCGAATGAACTTGCTGATAATAGTCAGTATTGGTTAGCAGAATGTTATTATTCAACAAAAAATTATAAGCGATCTATATTGGAATTTGAAAAGGTGTTTACTTTCCCAGGAACAGATAAAGATGATGATTCCCAATTAAAGCTTGCTCTTTCTTATCAAAGTCTTGGTAATCTTGCGAAGGCTCGAGAAGAGTACCAGCGCATGGTTGATTATTTTCCTAGTAGTGAGTATTTTAGTAGAGCTAAAGAATCACTAAAGCAATTAAGCTTAGAATAACTCCCTAAATTTATATATGAAATTAAAAATATTTTATTTGACTACTGAGATAGTTCCGTTTGCAAACACTTCATCTTTAGCTGAATTTTCTGCAAAGGTACCATTATTATTGCAGGATAAAGAACATGATATTAGAACAATCATACCTAAGTATGG
>Ga0209228_1000724_pt1 | contig 16989 bp, 17 predicted proteins | sample METZYME_3_150m_FD_187547 | JGI IMG/M metagenome (GOLD analysis project Ga0209228, IMG submission 187547) | Marine microbial communities from oxygen minimum zone in mesopelagic equatorial Pacific - METZYME_3_150m (SPAdes) (version 2) | ecosystem: Environmental > Aquatic > Marine > Oceanic...
CCTCGAAGGGTTACGTCGTCTTCACGCACACCTGGAACCTGGTGGCACGCTCGTCATGGACCACTACCCACCCAAACGCGACACGGACTATGACGAGGCACTGACTGAAAGCCACGACCTCCCAAACCCTTGGCCAGAGCAGGGCGATCGCCGGCGGACCGACAGCGGAGCAGAACTCGAGTTACGAGCTCGCCTACTTGCAACAGACTCGGTGGAGCGGACCATCACCCGAGAGATCTCGGTGCGTGAGTTCGTGGAAGGCATAGAAGTTGACCACCAGGTGTACTCGATCGTGATCTGTGGCTATTCGATTTCAGAGGTCGAGTCGATGCTCGAAACAGCCGGGTTTGGCAATATTCGGGCAACCGGGGCATTCGAAGCTCGGCCCCCCCACCCCCAAGACGAGTTCATCGTGTTCAAGGCGACGGCCTAAACCACCTTGACCAGGACCGCCGTCAGGATGGCCAGGGTTTCCGAGGATTAGGTCGCATCGGCACCCGTGGGCACGGCGCCTGAACGGGTTGCCTGATCCAGGGCGTAAGCCCAGCCTTCGGGTGGCAGGCCGCCGCTGATCCGGACACGTACCCGACCGTCAGTCCCCACGACTACGAAGTAGGGGAAGCTCCGCAGGCCGTACGCCTCGGCTACCTCTGAGCCGTCGGAATCGCGCAGCACTAGTTCTCGCCAACCCTCGGCGGCGAACCAGGCTCGGGGCAGGTTCCCCCGGTCTATGTAGACGGCCGTGGACACGGCCACCACCTCGACGCCGGACGGAATGCCGTCTCGGTCAATCCACTCGACCAGCTTTGGTATCTCGGCTTGGCAGTGGGGACACCAGTGGGCGAAGAACGCAATGACGTAGCCCGTCCCGTCGCCCGGCCGGACCTTCACCGTCCGGCCGTCGAACGTCGTGGCATCAAAGCCTGGTGCCGGAAGGCCGACAGCAGCATCGCTGGTCGTCTCCTCGAACGTCGGGAGCGGCTCGCCGACGACGGCCACCGGTCCCGTCTCCAGGTCATTCGGGTCTCCGACCTTCTCGTCGCCTCCAAGGGTCAGAGCGGCCACCAGGGCCAGGGCCACCGCCCCGACTAGGGCCAGCACCACGGTCCGACCTGGACCTGACCGTCCGCTCGGTCCCGTAGACGCCTCACTCATGATCGACCATCTTCGCGGTTGGTCACGACCTCGTCACGAACCGGCCGGCCGGCCGCCAGCACTAGGACGGTCACGGCGGTGAACCCACAGAAGGCCATGAACGGGATCGACACGAACCCGAACTCGTCCACCCACTGCTGGGTGCATGGCGCAGCAACGTCGCAAGATGATCCCTGGTCTGGGTACAGCTGCAGTTGGTAGTGGTAGGCCGACAAGCCCAGACCGGTAACCGACAAGGGCAGGACTCGCCACCGGAGATCCGAATCGCCCCGCCACACGGCCAGCCCCAAAAGCACGACCAACGGGTACATGGCGATCCGCTGGTACCAGCAGAACTCGCAGGGAACAAAGCCTCCAACCTCGGAGAACCAGAGGCTAGCCACCGTGGACACGACAGCTATCGAGAAGGCCAGACGCAGGGCATCGGTCCGCAGGACTTCTAGGCGGCGACGGCCACCTGTACTGCACAGCAACACCCCGACGGCTGAAGCTATGCCTAGGGCCACCAGGGCCAGCAGGGCCGTAAACAGTGACATCTGGTCGACGGACATGGGACACAGAACCTACCGGCGGACCATCTAGGAATCGCCAAGATGCCCCCGGACGGGTCGCGTGGTAGGAAACGGGTTGTGCAGACGCGCGCCGAGATCACCGGATGGGGTAAGTGCGTGCCTCCGGTGTCGCTCTCCAACGCCGATCTAGAACGGCTCATGGACACCACCGACGAGTGGATCGTCGAGCGGACCGGTATTCGAAACCGCCAACTGTCACACGTAGAGACCACCGACCTAGCCGAACTGGCCGCCCGGCGGGCCCTGGCCTGCGCTGGAATGGATGCCGCCGACCTGGACCTCGTGGTGGTCGCCACCTGCACCCCGGAGATCCTGTGTCCCAGCGTGGCGGCCATGGTCCAGGACCGGATCGGTGCCTCTAATGCCGGCGCCTTTGACCTAAACGCCGCCTGCTCGGGCTTCGTCTACGGAACCTCGGTAGTGGCTGGGATGATCGAGTCGGGTTTCGCCGAGCGGGTCCTTCTAGTTGGCGCCGAGAAGTTGCACTTCGCTATGGACTACCGGGACCGCGGGACCAGCATTCTGTTCGGCGACGGGGCAGGTGCCGCCGTGTTCGAGGCCTCCAGAGACGGGGCGGGCGTTCTAGCCATCGACCTGGGCGCCGACGGCGGCAAGGGCGGCACGATGCTCATCCGCTCCATGGGATCGATGGGCGAACCGTCGGCCACTAACGACCCAGCGGTCCATCGCCTGCACTTCGAGGGACAGGCGGTGTTCAAAATCGCTGTGCAAGGCATCGCTGCGTCGGCGGTTCGGGTACTGGACCGGGCCGGCCTAACGGCCGATGACGTTGACTTGGTGGTCCCTCACCAGGCCAACGCCCGGATTATCGACTCGGCCACTCGCCGCTTGGGTATTGACGGAGACCGGGTGTTCGTCAACATCGCCGATCTCGGCAATACGGCAGCTGCCTCCATCCCCATGGCCATCGCTGACGCCCTAGAGGCCGGCCGAGTGTCCCCCGGAGATACGGTCGTTCTAACCGCCTTTGGTGGGGGCGTCACTTGGGGATCGATCGCTCTCAAGTGGGGCAACCGAACCGAACCGGTAGGCGTCCACGACGGGGAACTCCCACCGACCGAAATGACGGCTCTCGACCTACTCCAGCCCAACCTGGCCTTCTACGCTCCGCTGCACGCCGACGACCCACCCATCGACTGACTGGCGGCCGTGGCCCTCAGTCAACGGTGACGACCAGGGCCCCCGTGTGAGCCTTGGCTACAAAAGCCTCCTGAGCGATGTGGAAATCGGACAGCGGGTAGGTGGCGGCCACCACCGGGCGTACCTCGCCCCGCCGGATGTAGCCCACCAAGGCCTCGAAGACAGGCGGCTCGTAAACCGTGCAGCCATACAACTCCAGGTCGTTGAGATACAGAGTCCGCAGATCTAGATCCACGATCGGCCCGGCAATGGCCCCGGCCGTCGTATACCGGCCACCCCGGCACAGTGTCTCCAGCAGAGGGGCGAAGTCCGGGCCTCCAACCACATCGGCCAGTACGTCGACCGGGCCCCCGGCCGCCTCAATCACTGCCCCAACAAGGTCTTCAGACGTCCGATCAACGCAGGCATCGGCCCCACAGGCCGCCACGTCGGCGAACTTGGCCGAGCTGGTCACCGCCACCACTCGGGCCCCCCGGAGCCGGGCCAGCTGGACGAGGGCCGTTCCCACACCCCCCGAAGCCCCAGTGACCACCACCGTCTGGCCGGCCGAGACCCTCGGACGGGTCAGCATGTGCTCGGCGGTGGCCCACGAACAGGGAAACGATGCCAGTTCGGCATCTGATAGGTCGACGTCAATTGGGTACACGTTGCGGGCCGGGATGGCGCAGTACTGGGCGTATCCGCCGTCCCGCTCCGAACCCAGGTAGCCAGCCAGCGAGCGGTCGTCGGGGCGCCCGGAGTTTCGGATCCACCCGTCGGCTAGCACCCGGCTCCCCACCAACGTCGGGTCGGCCGCCGACCCGACCGCCACCACCTCGCCGCACGGGTCGGCGCCCTGAATGCGCGGGAAGGTCAGGCCGCTGCCACCCCACGTGGCGTCCCCGTCCACCTCGACGTCAAAGCCACTGGATCCAGTCGCTGCGGTCACCGACTTGGAGTACCAGCCCACTCGGGTGTTCACGTCGGTGTTGTTCATGCCGCAGGCCCGCACCCGAACCAGCACCTCATCGTCGGCTGGTACGGGAACCGCCACGTCGTGACGGAGCACCAGCATCTCTGGACCCCCATTACCCACCAGGTGAAGGGCGGTCATCGTCTCCGGGATCTCGTTCACTGCTTCGGGACCACTTCGTAGCCCGGCGCCTCGGGCTCGTCGTCAACGATCTCGGCCGGAAAGCCGGGGGCCCGGACATCAAGGCCTGTGGCCTCCTCCAGACGGCGGATGATGTTCGGAGAGAACTCCCGGTCCCCGTACCGCTCCCGGCCGTCTTCGAACACTTTCACCAGCAACGGCGAGAGTTCTAGAGGGACGTCCAGCTTCCGGGCTAAGGCATCGAATAAGCCCACGTCCTTGACCACCAGGTCCATGGTGAAGTTGATGTCCCGGCTGCCGTTGAGGATGACCTGACCCTCCGTCTCGTGGACAAACGAGTTGCCCGACGAGATGCGAATGGCCTCGTAGGTGGTGTTGAGATCCATGCCGGCTGCCGTCGCGGTGACTAGAGCCTCGGCGATGGAGGCCAGGTTGGCCGACGCCAAGTAGTTGGTCAGAACCTTCAAGACCGACGCCGAGCCGAGGGGCCCTGTGTGGAGGACCCGCCGGCCCATAGTGGTCAGCACGGGCAGGATCCGGTCGAAGGCCTCGCGTTCACACCCGGCGAAGATTGCGATGTTCCCGGTGGCCGCCCGGTGGCAGCCCCCAGAAACCGGACAGTCCACCGGCTGGGCCCCGGTGGCCCGAACCAACTCCCCCATCCGTCGAACCTCAGCCTCGTCGGTGGTGCTCATCTCCATCCAGACCTTGCCCTCCGACAACCCGGCCAAAATCCCGTCATCGGCTTCCATCACCGTCGAGCAGGCGGCGGGCGACGGCAGGCAGGTCACCACCACATCACAAGCCTCGGCCATCTCACGTGGTGAGTCCGCCCAGTCCGCCCCATCATCCAAAAACTGCCGGGCCGTCTCCCGGTCAAGGTCGCGAACGGTCAGGTCATAACCGTTGCGAAGCAAGCTGCCAGCCAACTTGCCGCCCACATTCCCCAAGCCAATGAAACCGATACGCACGGCCGCGCACTCTAGACAGCAGTCGGACTGTCAGGGGTGTCCTACCCTGCTGGCATGTTCGCCAGGATCCGGCCCGACACCTGGAGCCACCTCGCAATCGCCGCTGTCCTAATCATCGGCGTCCTGGTGGCCGGTACGGTCGGCTACACGCTCCTTGGGCTGGGCGCGGTCGATGCCGCCTACCAGACCATTGTCACCGTCAGCACGGTGGGGTTCCGGGAGATCGCCGACGGTGACCCGGACACCACCTGGAAGGCGTTCACCTCGGTGCTCATCTTGTTGGGTACCGGCTCGATGCTCTACGGCGCCACGTCGGTAATCGAAAGCATCGTTGAGGGCCGTCTTAGCGGCCAGTTTCGGAGGTATCGCATGCAACGTTCCATCGACGACCTGTCCGGTCACCTCATCGTGTGTGGCACGGGACGAGTAGGCCAGGCCATCACCGAGTTCGTCCGGTCGGTTGGCCAGGAGGTGGTGGTGGTCGACCGCGACGAGGCCCGTCTACCCGACGAGGATGTCCTCCACGTGGCTGGGGATGCCACCAGCGACGACGTCTTGCGTCGTGCCGGCATCGACCGGGCGGCCACCCTGGTGTCTGCCTTGGGGGCCAGCGTCGACAACCTCTACGTAACTCTCTCGTCCCGGAAGATGAACCCCGGTCTGTTCATCGTGTCGAGGGCCGACGACCCGGAGTCCATGGCCAAAATGCTCCAGGTGGGCGCTGACCGTGCCGTCAACCCGTACGAGATTGCCGGCTCCCGAATGGCCAGTTTGGCCACCCAGCCCAACGTGGCTGACTTCGTGGATGTGGTCGTGCACGACGGGACCTTCGAGGCCAAACTGCGGGAGATCCGGCTACCTGACGGAAGCGACTTCATTGGTCAGACCATCGACGACCTGGCCATCCGCCAAGAGACTGGAGCAGTGGTACTGAGCGTGCGGGACCGGTCGGCGCGGTTCCACACCGACGACGTGACCAGCCGGCCATTCGCTGATGGGGACGTGATCGTGGCCATCGGGTCCGATGCCGCCCTCGACCGGTTGGCCAGCACGGTGTCGTCCTGATTGCGGATCCGGTCTCCGACCGGCCTCTGGCGTAGGTTCGGGCCATGGTCGAACCCGACAACCACCGCTTCGATACCCGCGCCCTGCACGCCGGTCAGCGCCCCGACCCGATCACCGGTTCGCGGGCCGTCCCCATCCACCAGACCACGTCGTACGTATTTGACTCGGTTGACCACGCTGCCGGCCTGTTCAACCTGGAGGTCAGCGGGCACCTGTACTCCCGGATCTCTAACCCGACAGTGGCCGTCTTGGAAGAACGCATCGCCTCATTGGAAGGAGGGGTGGGTGCTGTGTGCACAGCCAGCGGTCAAGCAGCCTTTCACCTGGCCATGGCCACCATCCTCCACGCCGGCGACCATGTAGTAGCTAGCCGCAATATCTACGGCGGTAGCCACAACATATTGAACCTGACCATGCCTCGGTTTGGAATCACAACGTCATTCGTTGACCCGAGAGATCCGGCGGCCTTCGCCGAGGCCATCCGGCCCGAGACTCGTCTGGTCTTTGCTGAGACACTGGGCAACCCGAGCATCGAGGTACTAGACATCGCCGCAGTCGCCGAGGTGGCCCACGGAGCCGGCCTGCCCCTGGCCGTCGACTCCACGTTCGCCACCCCGTATCTGATACGCCCTATCGACCACGGGGCCGACATCGTCATCCACTCGGTAACCAAGTTCTTGGGTGGACACGGGGTGGCCATCGGGGGCGTGGTAGTCGACGGGGGCCGGTTCGACTGGTCGGCCTCGGGGAAGTTCCCGACCCTGACCGAACCCTACGAGGGCTACCACGGCATCACATTCACCGAGGAGTTTGGCCCAGCCGCCCTGTCGATGCGGGCCCGGGCCGAGGGCCTGCGGGACTTCGGCGCCTGCATGAGTCCAGCCAACGCCTTCTATCTACTGCAGGGCGTGGAAACCCTGCCGGTGCGTATGGCCCGCCACGTGGACAACACCCACCGGGTGGTCGAAATGCTGGACGCCCATGAGGCCGTGGAGTGGATCCGCCACCCGTCGCATCCCAGCCACCCTGACCACGAGTTAGCTGCCCGTCTCTATCCCAAGGGCACGGGCGCCATCCTGAGTTTCGGCGTACGCGGTGGCCGGGAGGCCGGCCGGAAGTTCATCGAGGCGGTAGGCCTAGCCTCCCACCTGGCCAACGTGGGCGACGCCAAAACGCTGGTCATACACCCCGGGTCGACCACCCACCAGCAGATGAGTGCCGCTGACCTGGCCGAGGCGGGAATCAGCGAGGAGTTGATCCGGCTATCGGTCGGACTCGAAGACCCGGACGACATCTGCGAAGACCTGGCGCGGGCCCTCCGGGCCTCCCAGCGGTAGGGGTTGCCATGCGCTTCGAGGTCGCCGGACGGACGGTGAACGCGGCCACTGGGGCAGTCTCAGTGGACCGGCCCGAGGTGGCCAACGCCCCGCTGGTTGTTCTGGTCCACGGGGCGGGCATGGACCGGTCAGTGTGGTCTCACCAGACTCGCTGGCTGGCCCACCACGACGCCCGGGCCCTGGCTATCGACCTGCCCGGTCACGGCGCGTCCGACGGGCCGGCACTGAGTTCCGTTACTGACATGGCCTGTTGGTTATGCCAAGTAGCCGATGCCCTCGACGGCCCAATCCACGTAGTCGGCCACTCCATGGGGGCGTTCATCGGCTTGGAGGCGTCGGCAACCAACCCAGACCGGATCGCCTCGTTAGCCCTCCTAGGCGTGGGCGCCACTATGGCCGTTCACCCGGACCTCCAAGCTGCGGCCGACGCGAACGACCCCAAGGCCGCCGCCCTCATGGCCGGCTGGATGCACGGACCCGACCAGCAGTTCGGAGACAACCCGACACCCGGAATGTCGATGACGGGCACCAGCCAGGCCACCATTGAGAGTTGCCCGCCCGGCGTCCTGGGACCGGACTTGCGAGCCTGTGCCACCTACGACGGAGCCGTGACAGCCGCTTCCGCTGTCTCCTGTCCGGCGACCCTGATCCTGGGCGCCCTGGACCGTATGACGCCCCGGAAGACAGCTCAGCCGCTGGTCGACGCCATGGTCGACGCCACGGTGGTTGAGTTGGCTACGTCGGGACACGCTCCGATGATGGAGGAGCCGGATGCTGTCCGCAGCGTGCTCGGCGAGCACCTGGCGCGGGCCACTGCCTAAACAGCGACCGCGGTCTTAGTTCTGGAGCAGCTCCCGGAACGGAGTGTCTTTCGACGGGCCCGGTTCCTTGGGAAGGCCTAGCACCCGCTCCCCGATGATGTTTCGCTGCACCTGGTCGGTCCCGCCGTAGATGGATGGGGCCGGGCTGAACACCGTTACCCCCTGGACCAGGCCACCGGTGCTCGAGGATTCGGGAGCCAGCATCCCGTCAGCCCCAACGATCAGGTTCCCGACGTCGCGGCTGCGACGGACCAGTTCGCTCATAGACAGCTTGGCCAGATTTCCCTCAGCTCCCGTTCGGCTACCACCAACCTTGGCCCGCAGCAGGTTCAGGCGGTTCACCTCGTTCAGGATGTGCAACTTGGTGATCTCCTGACGCACGATCGGGTCGTCCGAATTGCCCATCTTCCTAGCCAGATCAATCAGGAGGTTGGTTCCCATACCCCGGCCGCCTTCGCCGTCGGGACCCGAAACGGGGTGCCGCTCGGTGAAGTCACCAACCCGCCTTTCCAGACGACCGGCCAGGGTGCCGGGAGCCACTGAGATGGGCTCCCTCCCGGCGCCACCCAAGCTGGCTCGCTCGACAGCCAGCGTGGTGTTGGCCACCGCCCATCCAGCACCCGTGCCTCCGATAACCGCATCGTGAGAAACCCGGGCCTCATCCAGGAACACTTCGTTGAACAGGGCCTGGCCAGTCATCTCCCGGAGGGGCCGCACCTCAATCCCCGGCTGTTCCATGTCGATGGCGAAATAGGTAATGCCCTGGTGCTTAGGGGCGTCTGTGTCAGTCCGGGCGATCAGCATGCCCTTCTGGGCCAGGTGACCTCCGGAGGTCCACACCTTCTGACCGGTAACCACCCACTCGTCGCCGTCGCGCTCGGCTCTGGCCTGTAAGCCGGCCAGGTCAGAGCCGGCACCCGGCTCGGAGAACAACTGGCACCAGGCCACCGTGCCGTCGAGGATTTCTGGAACGTACCGGTCGACCTGTTCGGGAGTGCCGTGCACGGCGATGGTTGGGGCGGCAAGCATCGAACCCAGCCCGGTGGGCGGCCCAACCACCCCGGCCTCTGCCAAGCCGGTTGACACGGCAGCCACCAGGTCCCGGCCGTAGCCTCGCCCACCGGCCTCGGTCGGCATGGCTGGCGAGGACCAGCGTCCCTCGGCCAGACGCTTCCACCAGTCGGCCACCGTGAGATCGGGATCCCAGTTTTCGTCTAGCCACGCATCCAGTTCGGCCCGTACGTCAGCGGCAGTGAGGTCGCTCATGGTCGGAGTCTGGCATGGGCCCCCACCCGACAACTAAGCCGCCAACCTGCCTTCCACGTCACCGAATCTCCACTCTGTCCGCGAAATCAACCCGTCGGCCCCCAGTCTCATCGCTAGGGTGGGCACAACACTCCGACAGCCGCCGAGGAGGTCTGACCGGTGCGCTGGTCGTCACTTTTCATTCCTACCCTGCGCGACGCCCCGGCCGAAGCTGAGGCGGTAAGCCACCAGTTGTTGGTCCGCGGTGGCTTCATGCGCCAACTCCAGTCCGGGCACTACTCGATGCTGCCCCTGGGCTGGAGGGTTCATCAGAAAGTGGCCGAGGTCATCCGCCAGGAAATGGACGCCATTGGAGCCCAGGAGTTCCACCTACCAGCCATGCATCCGGCATCGCTGTGGCAGGCCTCGGGCCGCTGGGATTCCATCGGTGAGGAGATGTTCCGCCTCACTGACCGTAAGGGCGCCGACTTGGCCCTCGGGATGACCCACGAGGAGGTCTTCGCCTCCCTGTCTCTGGAGCTGAGTTCATACCGGGACCTCCCCCAGCTCTGGTATCAAATCCAATGGAAGTTCCGTGACGAGCCCCGCCCCAAGTCGGGCCTACTGCGGGTACGAGAGTTCGCCATGAAGGACTCGTACTCGTTCGATCTGGATGACGCCGGGCTGGACCGTTCGTTCGACCTCCACCACGACGCCTACCTGCGGACCTTCCGGCGTCTCGATCTCGATGCTCAACCCGTGGAGGCTTCGTCGGGCGCTATGGGCGGGAGCGCCTCGATCGAGTTCATGGTCGAGTCTGACGCCGGCGAAGACGACGTAGCGATCTGTGAGGGTTGCGGGTACGCGGCCAACGTGGAGCGAGCTACCGCCGTACCCGCTCCCGTGGAGAACCGGCCTGGCAGCGCCAGCCCGGAGGCCTTCCCCACTCCGGGGATCCGTACCATCGCTGCCCTGGCCGAGGCTGGCCACCCGCCAGTCCACCAGATCAAGACCCTCGTCTACAGGGTGGACGGAGTCCTGACCCTGATTCTGCTGCGAGGCGATCACCCGTTCCTGGAACAGAAGTTTGCCGACGCCACAGGGGCCGTCGACATCGTGCCGGCTGAGGTCGATGAGATCCGGGCTGCACTGGACGCCTCCCCAGGCAGTCTGGGTGCCGTCGGGGTCTCTGGCCTGGAGATCTACGCCGACGAAGCCCTGCGGGGCCGCTCGGGCATGACCACCGGGGCCAACGAGGACGACATGCACCTGGCCGGAGTGGACGTAGAACGCGACATAGCCGTCGACCACTGGATCAACGTCCGCGGGATCCTGGATGGCGAAACCTGCGCCTCGTGCGGAGGAACCCTGCGAGTCGCCCGCTGTATCGAGGCCGGCCACATCTTCAAGTTGGGCCGGAAGTACAGCGAGGCTCTGGGCGTGGCTGTCCTGGACGCCGAGGGCGAGAACCGAGTTCCCACCATGGGGTCCTACGGCATCGGTGTGGGACGGGCCATGGCCGCGGTGGCCGAGACCCACCACGACGAAAACGGCCTGGTCTGGCCGATGGTCATCGCCCCGTACGAGGTGGTACTAACCGTGGTCAAGGTCGACCACGAGGAGTCAATGGCCGTAGCCGAACAGCTCTACGACGACCTGCGGGCTGCTGGAGTGGACGTCCTGCTCGACGACCGCGACGGGCGCGCTGGGGTGAAGTTCGCTGACGCCGAATTGGTCGGTATCCCCCTCCGAGTCACCATCGGGCCCCGCGGAATCGAGAACGGAAAACTAGAACTCACCACCCGGAGCAACGGCGAGCAGGTCGACGTACCGACCGGCGAGGTGGCCGGCCAGTTGGTCGAGTTGGTGACCACCGGACGGGCAGCGGGCCGCTAGCGTTCAGCCCTCACGACCGGCAATTCTGCCGAGGATCCCTGCCATGCCCAAGACGATCGACCGGACTCTCCCCATCAAGCGGTACCGCAAGGTGGTAGCCACTACCGACCTTCCCGGCGTCCCGGAGGGAACGGTCGGCAAGGTGCGGGTGGCCAACGGCGTCTCTTGGTACCGCTACTGGGTGGACTTCGACAACGGTGTCCGGATGGGCCAAGTCAGCCACGCTGACCTCTGTCTTGAAGGCGACTGGGGCCGGTTCCAGTTGGACCGGGTGGAGGCCGAGCGCCGGGCCGCCGAGGCCCCCGAGGAAACCGGCGAAGCCGAGGAAAGCGAGGCCGACGGCGAGGGTTCGACCGGCAACCGTTTCGGCATCCCTGAGCACCTGCTGGAACGCAGCCGGGCCGCACGGGAGCGCCTCGGCGCCTAACCTCCAGTACTCCTAGAGCGGCACCGGTCACAGCGGACCTGCACCCCACACCGGGGTATCCTTCCCCGTCACCCCCCTTCCCTCTTCAGCCCCGGAGGCTCCCTCGATGTTCAAACCCGGCGACAAGGTCGTCTACCCGCACCACGGCGCGGCGATCATCGAGAAGAAGGAGAAACGGAAGGCCTTCGGGAAAACCACGGAATACCTGGTCCTCCGTATGGCCCACGGCGAGTTAACGCTCTCCGTTCCGGTCGAGAATGCCGAAGACGTCGGCATGCGCTGGCCGATCTCCAAGGAAGACGTAAAGGACCTATTTGAGGTGCTTCAGAAGCGGGATATCCGTGAGCCCGCCAACTGGTCCCGGCGGTTCAAGAACCACCAGGAGAAACTTAAGAGCGGCGACGTCTACCAGGTGGCCGAGGTAGTTCGGAACCTGGCGCTACGTGAACAGGCCAAGGGCCTGTCAGCCGGCGAAAAGACGCTCTACAACAAGGCCCTAGACGTACTGGTCTCAGAGCTGGCCTTTGCCCTCAATACACCTGAGGACAAAGCAATGGCCAAGGTCGCCGACGCCCTCTCCTAAGCCGCCCGCCCTGTCCTATGCTCCGAATGGGGTCCGGCACGGGCTGGGTCCGTTGACGAGACAGGGTGGTTCGAGATGACGGACGAACCTGAACGGCGGATCGTCGTCGGCATGGAGGGTTCGGGTTACGCCCGAGCCGCCCTCATCTGGGCTATCGAAGAAGCCCATCACCGGGACGCTGTCGTCGAGGTGGTCACCTGCTACTCCCCCACCTACGTGCCCGCCGCTCCGGACCTCGGCTACGTGCCGTTGGACTCGTTCGACCTGGCTGCCGAAGTGGAGAAGATGCAGGGAGAGGTCATCGACTCAGCGCTGGAGGCCTCCGCGTATAGCGGCGACGTCAAGATCCGGCGAACCTTGGAGAAAGGCCGGCCGGCTGACACCCTGATGGCAGTGGCCGAAGGTGCCGACATGCTCGTGGTGGGCAACCGGGGCCGTGGGGGCTTTGCCGGATTGCGCCTCGGTTCGGTCAGCCAAGCCATCGCTCATCACAGTCCGTGCCCGCTGGTGATCGTACGCACCGGCCTGGCCGGCGATTGACCCGCCTGAGAACTGTCTCCAATCTGGATTTTTTGACGCCGGTGTGATGCGTGTCACACCGTTTTGCGCGAGAGTGGGCTTCACGCATCCACGACCCATGAAGGGGGATCTGCATGAGCGGCACCGAGGAGGAGGTCGGCGGGGAGCCCGTCGACGAGATCGCGAAGATCGCCGGACCGGTTGGTGGGCTATGGGTGGCCTACAACGACCACGGCATCGCTGGAGCAAGTTTCGCGAACCTGAAAACCTTCGCCCGATTCCGCGAGGAACATCACGACCGCACGGGACGTCCGTCGGCGCGCTCCGAGGCCATGCCTGACGACCTGTTCGACGCCATCGAACACTCTTTCAACACCGGAGACCGTGGTGCTCTCACTTTCGACCTCCGGGGTGGAACCCCGTTCCAGATCTCAGTGTGGGAGGCCTGCCTAGCTATCCCGGCTGGCAAGACCCGCACCTACGCTGACCTGGCCAAGATCATCCACCGGCCGAATGCCGTCCGGGCCGTCGGAACCGCCCTGGGTGCTAACCCGATCCCGGTGCTTATCCCGTGCCACCGCGTCATCCGAACCGACGGCAGCCTCGGCGACTATGCCTTCGGCCTCCCCATCAAGGAACGCTTACTGGACCGCGAAGCGGTCCGCTCGGCTGCCTGATTCGCCTTCTCAGGGATCGGTCCGGCAGAGTGCCCGGATCGACCAATAGGAGGCCTCATGTCTGACAAACGGCTTCATGACCCCGCCGAAGGCGGCGTCACCACCGAGGTCCGCGACCGGATCCTCCTGATTGGTTTGAATCGGCCGGCCAAGATGAACGGCTACACGCCGCAAATGGCCCGTCAGTTAGTCGACGCCTTCGAGCGCCTCGACGAGGACGACGACCTGTGGTGCGGTGTGCTGTTCGGCCACGGTGACCACTTCACCGCCGGGCTGGACCTACCGAAGTTTCGTGACGCCATGAAGGGCGGCCAGCGCTACAAGCAGACCGAACGGGTCGACCCGATGGGACTGGGTCGGCGCTGCCGGAAACCCATCGTGACCGCCGTACAGGGTGTGACATTCACGCTGGGCATCGAGTTGATGCTGGCCGGGGACATCGTGGTGGCCGCCGACGACTGCCGCTTCTCCCAGCTGGAGCCACTGCGCGGAATCCACGCCGCCGGCGGGGCAACCATCCGGTTCGTGGACCGAGGAGGGTGGGGCAATGCCATGTATCACCTGCTCACGTCAGACGAGTTTGACGCTGCTGAAGCACACCGCATCGGCCTCGTCCAGGAGGTCGTACCTGCCGGCACGCAACTGGACCGGGCTATCGAGTTGGCCCAAGTCATCTGTGAAGGTGCGCCGTTGGCTGTACAGGCCACCAAGGCTTCATCGGCCCGCTACCTCCGCGACGGCGAGGATGCTTGCATCGCTGCCCTGGCGGGGACCCAAGCCGAGTTGGCCGCCACCGATGACGCAGAGGAAGGCGTGGCCGCCTTCAAGGAGCGCCGTAAGGGTGACTTCGCTGGCCGGTAGGCCGACCTAATCGTCCGACCAGGGCACGTCGGCCAGAGTGTCTTTCAGTTCGTACTTGAGGATTTTCATGGTGGCGTTACGAGGTAGTGGTCCGTCGTGGACCACCAGTTGCTCGGGCACCTTCTGGCGCATGAGGGTGGCGTCGACGCAAACGGCCACCATCTCGTCGTAGGTGAGAGGCTCGGCGCCCTCGACGGTCTCTACCACCGCGCAGACTCGTTCACCGCGGTTCGGGTCAGGTAGGCCAATGACGGCCACCGCCTCGACCTTTGGATGGGCGTAGAGAACGTCCTCGATCTCCTTGGCGGCGATGTTCTCGCCTTTACGGATAATGATGTCCTTGACCCGACCGGTGAGAGTTACGTGGCCGTCCTCGCGCATGACGGCCAAGTCGCCGCTGCGGAATCGTCCCATCTCGTCGAACGCCTCGGCGTCCAGCGTCGGGTCCCTGTAGCCCTTGAAGAGTTGTGGGCCGGAGATCCGAACCTCGCCTTCTTCGCCGCGGTCGCACTCGCTGCCGTCCGGCCGACAGATTGTGACTTCGGCGGCGAACACCGGATGGCCTTCAGTGTGGGCCAGTTGGTCATCGGTATCGGTGGGCGAACCCTGGCAGATCATGGGGCTTTCGGTCATGCCGTAGCCGTGGGCCACCGGGATCCCCATCTCGGCCTGCACCTCGAAGAACACCTCGGGTGGTTTTGGGGCGCCGCCGCCGGACAGCAGGCGCAGTGTGGGGATGATCGGCTTGTCGGGTTGCTGGCGCTGCACACCTAGGAACATGGTGTAAAAGACCGTGCTGCCGCCGGCCATGGTCACGCCATGCCGGTTGAAGGCCTCGATGGCGGCCATCAGGTCGAACTTTTCGATGAGCACGGCCGGAAAGCCGTTGGCCAGAAGGCACACCAGGTAGTCGGGTCCCCCGATGTGGGCGTACGGGAAGGCAATGGAGCCCACGTCGGAGGGCTGCATGTCCAGGGCTCGGGCTAAGCCGACCCCTCCGGCCATGAGGCTGGCGTCGGTGTGCAGTACACCCTTGGGATCTGATGTGGTGCCCGATGTGTAGTAGATCCACCGGATGACGTTCCGACCGTCGGCTGGCACGGTCGGGACGGGTGGGAGGGACGCCGGGTCGCCCTCAGGAAGGCCTGCCGAGGCGTCAACCACGGCAGGTGGCACGTCCAGGTCGGCCACGACGCGCTCCACCATTGCCTGGTAGTCGAAGCCGCCCCACTCTCCCGGAGTGAGGACCAACTCAGAGGCCGTTTGGCGGATGCAGAAGCCGACCTCGCGGTCCCGGTAGATGTGAATGATCGGGTTCTGGACAGCTCCCAGACGGGACAGTGCGAGGGAAGCCACCACGGTGTCGATTCGGGTCGGCAGCACCCAAGTGACCGGGGTGCCCTCGCTGACACCGAGGGCCGCGAACCCGGCGGCCATGCGCTCGGCCTGGTCCTTTGCCTCGCTAAAAGTCACCGTGCGGTCGGCGTCGTCGATCAGGAAGGCCCGATCCGGGCTGTCAGCCACCCGTCGCTCTAGGAGTTCCCAGAGGGTGCGGGCGTCGTAGATCGGATTGCTCATGGGGTCGGAGCCTCCGGACAGGTGAGCGTTGTGAGCAGAGGATCGCGCACGCCGGACTGTTCGTCCTCGTCGGAGGGCCGTGGTGCCGGGGACGGTTCTGCCCGCAAGCCAGCGATGAGCGACTCGTACACTGACCGCTGATCCGGGATGTGGCGCAGTCAGGCAGCGCACCTGCTTTGGGAGCAGGGGGTCGGCGGTTCAAATCCGCCCATCCCGACCAGTAAATCGTTCCGATGTCGCCCCCGCCTCCTCGGCGGGGGGAACCATTGCCACGAAAAGTCCGGCAATCACTGCCCTCAGGCGGCAATTCTTCCACGCCCCGCCCCCCTTGGGGTAGGGACGACATAGATCATTCTGCTCAGGACGGAACTTTCCGTCTGACCTCAGTTATGAGAACAGTGGCGGCTAGTACCACCACAAGCCACAGGGCTACGACGTTCCAAGCGTCCTCGGCAGTTGATAGGCCTTCACCGGGATGTCGAAGGTGAAAGACCGCGTGTGGGATAGAGAAGGTCAGATAACCAACGGTGGCGACGACCGTGATGTCCCGGCGAAGGCACAGTCCTGCTATCAGGACCAACAGTCCGGTAGCGAGGAGCCCAGAACCGGAGTCGGAAACGAGATGCTCATTGAATGGTGGGAATGCTGACACCAGTCTCGGAGACCAACCGGGGAAGTTCTCGTACCAGTTTGCTGGGGAGAATACGGCCCAGCATCCCGCAAGGATGTTCGGTACAGCGAGGCCGATCAGGATTAGCCGCTTCCATTTCCGCGACACGTCTCCCTCCCTTGGTTTCCAACTAGGTACGACGACGTTAATGCCACAGTCTCGGGAACGATCTGCCAACCAGCTCCGATTGCGTGTACCGACACCTAGGGGTTCGTTCCTCACCCCACCCCCCTTCGGGGTAGGGGCTCACCCTGACCCGAGAACAGCGTGCGGGGTCACCCGGTCGGTTGTTGTTTACAAACAGAGTGCGTCACTGTCGAGGGGATGCCCAATGGTGCTATCGACATGCTCGGGAAGG
>Ga0209228_1000728_pt1 | contig 16887 bp, 11 predicted proteins | sample METZYME_3_150m_FD_187547 | JGI IMG/M metagenome (GOLD analysis project Ga0209228, IMG submission 187547) | Marine microbial communities from oxygen minimum zone in mesopelagic equatorial Pacific - METZYME_3_150m (SPAdes) (version 2) | ecosystem: Environmental > Aquatic > Marine > Oceanic...
ACGCGCATGGAACGAATCTGCAAGCTTCCGAGCGCTGGCTAATTCAGCGAAGGATTGTTCCCGGTCGTAAGTTCTTACCAGGTGCCGTGCGTGGCGCCGTGAACGTTAGAGATTGTCGAGAAAATCCAGCAGCGCATGGTTCGTTTCGTCAGGCGCTTCTTGCTGGACCCAATGCCCAATGCCAGGAATAAGCACCACGCCACGTAGGTCAGAGGCAACCTGTCCTATGCGACTTTGAAGGTTGGCAGCACTGGCTCCAGCAATGACCATATCCCGCTCGCCCGCGAGAAACAGCGTGGGTATTTGAATGACTGTGTCCGCCAGGTGCGCGGTGACTTCCCAGTTTCGTTCGATATTGCGGTAATAGTTGACGCCACCGCGAAAACCGGATTGTTCGAATTGCGCCACGTAATAATCGAGATCGGCCTCGGTAAGCCATGCGGGCAAGCCCTTGGGTGCACCGAGTCGTGGTATCCATCCACCGGCGACGCGCTTCGGGTCAACAACGGTAGGGTCTTCTCGAGGTGAATCTGGAGACAAATACAGACGACTGAGAAGACCGCGAGGATCGCTGTCGTACTCAGACTCCGCCACGCCGCCGGACTCATTGTGGTAGAGGATGTAAAAAAAGTTGTCTCCGAAGTTTCGTCTCATTGCATCCATGGGTGAATTTTCCGCTCGACCGCCGTACGGGACGCTCATCATGACCAGGCCGGAAAATCGTGTCGGATGGAGGAGAACACTGTTGGTGGCGACCGGCGCTCCCCAGTCATGCCCCACAATGATCGCTTTATCGACGCCGACCGCGTCGAGGATGCCAACCATGTCCGCCGCCAATTCAACGACGTCGTAGGCTTCGACGCTCTCGGGTGCATCCGTTTGCCCGTAGCCCCTCATTTCCGGAACCACGACTCGATAGCCGGCCGCAGCCAGCGCGGGAATCTGGTGTCGCCACGAGTACCAAGACTCTGGCCAACCGTGAGCAAATAATACGAGCGGGCCGTCTGTCCCTGCCTCGGCAATACGCATACGTATCCCATTCGTTTCGATGAAACGAAATGCGACGCCTTCCAACGATTCTTCGACCATCGTGGTTTCCTCCTTTTGTCGTTCGGATTCAGTTGGCGCTGCCGGCTCGATGCAACCCGAACTAAGCAATCCGAAGATCCCCAGTATTACCCATTTTCGTTGCATATAAACTTTCAATTTGAGACAACGAGTCCATGGTATCTCGTGTCACGGTCATAGGGGCTTAGAAAAAGAAAGAAGATCTAATATCAACACGCTGACGACACATGGATATAACGTATAATATATTTAGGTAAATTATGTAAGATACTGAAAAATATATAATATAAATTACTTTTATGTTGACTTGGATAGGATGCGAGTTTTCGGAGGAGGTCGAGTGTCCGGTTCGAAACAAGGGAGATTTAGATGAAAGTGACCGACCTCAAAACCGTGGTTGTGGAGGCGGAAAAACCATACATCGGTGGCAAGTATTTCTTGTTCCTAGAACTCCTAACGGACGAAGGTATCGTTGGTATCGGCGAACGCATCGCGGGTAGTTCGTACTCTAATCGACTCGGCGACCTTAAATCGCAAGTCAATCTAATCGAAGAGTTCGTCGGGCAATTCGTCATTGGCCAGAACCCGCTCAACATCGAGCTTATATGGGACAAGATGTATGGGACGCATCACGATCTGCGGCACCCGAGTTTGTACGCAACCCCGGTGATCAGTGCGATCGATATGGCGTTATGGGATATCGCCGGCAAGGTGGCGAATCAACCCATCTACAATCTATTGGGCGGTCAATACCACGAAAAGCTACGAGCGTATGCGTACATGCCTAGCGTCGACCTGGACAAGTACCCTGAGAAAGCGGGTGAGGTCGCGGTGCAACTGCTGGAAGAAGGTAACTCGGCATGCAAGATTGATCCGTTTATGCCGTTGCATCCGATACGCGATATTCCACTCGCGCAAATCGAGCATGCTGGCAAGATCTTCGAGAGCATTCGTAATGCGGTAGGTAATCGACTTGAGGTAGGGATTGGCACGCACGGGCAGATGCCCACGTACAGCGCCATTCGAGTTGCCAACTACTTAGAGCCGTATCATCCATTCTGGTTTGAGGAACCGGTGATGCCGGAGAACATCGACGAGATGGCGCGGGTCGCGGCGCACACTAGCATTCCCATCGCGACGGGTGAGCGCTTGGTGACGAAGTACGAGTTTGCTCAGGTGCTCGAAAAACAAGCGGCGCAAATCTTGCAACTCGATGTCGGTCAGTGTGGCGGGATTACTGAAGCGAAGAAGATTGCCAGCATGGCGGAAGCTCATTACGCCATGATTGCGCCCCATATGTATTGTGGCCCTGTAGCTGCGGCCGCTGCTATTCAGATCGATACCTGTTCTCCCAATTTCTTAATCCAAGAAGCCAATCAGGGGCCCCTTCATAAAAAGATATTTAAAGAACCGCTCGTCTTCGAAAACGGATTTATTGTTCCGCCTACGGGACCCGGTCTTGGAGTGGAGTTCGACGAAGACGTCGTGAAGGCGCACCTCGTCTCGTAAATGGCGGGGCATGTGGTTTTGGATATGAAGTCCATGCTGCTCTTTGCGGCTTGTTTGTTGGCAGGGCCGGTAATTCCAGAAACACTTGAACAGCGGGTCGCAGACGTTCTGCGCCTGACGCCGCTAGTCGACGGTCACAATGACATCCCATGGACCGTGCGCACACGCTTCAATAATCGATTGGAAGACCTCGATTTCGGATCCGATTTGACGCGCATTGAAGTTCCGACACACACGGATATTCCGCGATTAAGGAGAGGCCAGGTGGGTGGCCAATTCTGGTCCGTGTATGTGCCGATCCAGGAATATGGTGGCGGGTCAGAGTACACACAATTGGTGATCGAGCAGATCGATTTGGTACACCGGATGGTTGACCGGTACGCCGACACATTTGAACTTGCTTATACCGCCGCGGATGTTCGGCGTATCCATGCCAGTGGGAAAATTGCTTCTCTGATTGGTATCGAAGGTGGTCATGCGATCAACGACTCCTTGGCAGTATTGCGGCGCATGTATCAGTTAGGCGCGCGATACATGACATTGACCCACTCGAAAGGACTGCGATGGGCCGATTCTGCGACCGACAAGGTTCGACACAACGGACTTACTGCATTTGGTGAAGCCGTCGTCCGTGAAATGAATCGACTGGGCATGTTGGTTGATCTATCCCACGTATCGCCAGACACCATGCGCGATGCGATCAGGGTGAGCGAAGGCCCGGTTATATTTTCTCACTCGTCGGCCTATGCGGTGGTGCCTCACCAACGCAACGTTCCCGACGATGTCCTAGAGCTAGTCCGTGAAAATAACGGTGTCGTGATGGTGACGTTTTATCCGGCATACGTTTCCGAGGCAACTAGGCGTTACTTCATAGAAGCCACGGCTGAACTTGAACGACTGCAGGCTGAATTTTCCGAAGAGGAGGTGCGTAGACGAGTGCAAGATTGGCAACAAGCCCACCCTTTACCGAGACCAACGCTGGCGCAAGTTGCCGATCACATCGATTACATACGCGGTGTGGCGGGGATCGACCACATCGGCATCGGTGCTGACTACGATGGCATGCCACCCGGGCCGGTTGGTCTCGAAGACGTCTCGACGTATCCCGCGCTTCTCGTCGAGTTGCTCAAGCGCGGTTATAGCGATCACGATATTGGAAAGATTGCCGGTGGAAATATTTTGCGCGTAATGCGAGACGTTGAATTGGTGGCTGAACGAATTGCAGAGCAACGATTGCCGTTGAAGGTCGGTACCCCGGACGTCGATTAACGCTCTTGATTGGGGTATCGGTTAAGTCGGGATTGCACTTGGTTTACGAATTGTCGATCGGTAGCGCCCAGTTTCAGCGCGACGTTTGCATAGTGCCTTGCTTGGTCGAAGTTGTTGTCCGCTGCGAATGCAATTGCCAACAGGTCCGCAGCGACTGGGTCATGTGGGCTTAAAGCGTATAACGCCTCGGCGATCGTAATTGCCCGTGGTGCATCACGCACTGAAGCCTGTTGAGACGTCGCAAGTAATCTGATCAGCATGATCGCGGCTTGGCGGTTGTTAGGTTCCAAATCCAACGCCTTCTGTAACGCTGAGGATGCGTTAGCGTCTTGGCCGAGCCGGAGCCAGCTTAACCCAATGTTGAAAACCAGTGATGCGTTGTGGGGTTGGATTCGCTCGAGCTGTTTCCAGACGTCGATGGCGGATCGAAATTTTCCCATCTCGGCGTAGGTCGTGCCGAGATTAAGGTAGGCTTGGGTCAACGCGGGATTCGTCGAAAGTGCGTCACTAAAATGTTCCACCGCTGCACCGTAATTACGCTGGCGATAACGAAGAACGCCAAGATTGAAGTGCGCGTGGCCGTAATTGGGATCCAGTTCGATGGCTTTAATCAGTGTTGTTCCGGCATGGTCCAACTGGCCATCCGTCATTAAAGCGAGGCTCTGATTACTCAACATTTCGACATCGTTGGGATTTATCGTGAGTCCGCGCTCAAAATATTCAAGGGCTTCGGCATACCGACCTTGTCGCGCTAGAACATTTGCCAGATTGCCGTAATCGAATGCTAAGCCGGGGCGGCGTGCCAACACCTGTCGAAATGCCGCTTCGGCACCAGCGTAGTCTCCCGACTCCGTCATGCGTTGTCCGCGGGCCACGAACGCACCGGCGGTTTCGCCAAAGCTTTGCATTGCCTTGATGATCGGGGCATCGAGAACCTTTGCGTGCGGGTACGTTCGTGCCAACCACTCCGACTCCCTTGCCGCTTCTTCGTTGCCGAGTTTCATATGGACGTGCGCGAGAAGCGTGTAAATTTCACGATCGTTTGGATCGATTTGTCGAGCTTTTTGCAGGTGGGTTTGTGCCGTTACTAAATCGTTGTCGATATACGCGATTCGGGCCAAACCGATTAGGGCGAAACTTTGAGCCTCGTTGATCGGTAAAACGGCGTTATAAAGAGCTTGCGCTTCCTCGTATTGGCCATTTTGGGTGAGCGTGTCTGCATAAGTGACCGAAAGTACGAAGTCGTTCGACTTTAACTTCATTGCTTTCGCGTAATAGAAAATCGCGTCTGCCCGCTTCGAATTCCGTAGCGCGGTGGCCGTCAGATAGGGCCAACGATAATCCGAGGAGTCCTGTTTTGCCGCCTGTTGATAACAAACAATGGCGGGCTGTAGTAATCCGTGAGCATGGGACACCATACCAAGGCGGCCCCATGCTTCCGCTGAATTGAGATTTTTTTCTAGACTGGCCCGCGTCTTATCGATGAGTTGTGCGACGGGGGCTTCCATGTGGTTCGTGAGAATGCTTGGTATTTCCGCGCCTTGGGTCTCGAGTTGCAGAAAACCTAGGAGAACGAAGCGTCCGAAATAGCTAATTGGACGTGGCGATGTACTCAATTTTCCACCTCGACGGGCTTGCCTTGACCTTTCAGCAAGACGACCATTTGATTGCGTTTTAACGGGGGGAATCGTTCACATTCACCGCGGGGCCAGGTTACGATAATTTCATCCGCAGAAAGCGCGCTGCCAAGCCCAAAGTGCACGACCGCATCGTGGCTTGATAGGTAACTGTCCGAGTGGATGACAGGCCGCACCTGCCACACGTTTCCTGCCTTAACGCGAACGCGCGCGCCGATTGCGTCTCGATTTAAGGTCGGGTCAAGTATGCGGAGCTGCAGCCAACCTCCCTTATCGGCTATTGTGTTTCGATATAGTTGAGCCGGCCCGTTCGAGTTCATAACGAGGATATCGAGATCGCCATCCGTATCGATATCGCCCGTTAGTAATCCGCGGCTTACGTGAAGATCAGTACAAAAGGGATCGAATACGGTACACCAGTCCGCGAACTTTCCATTGCCTACATTGACCATGAGGCGATTCGGCTCGGCATAATCGTCACGGAATTGATCCAAAATTCCAGCACCTGGGCTCGGTGCGTTTCCCGGTTGTTTGCGCACTCTTCCATTGCTAATCGCGACGTCGAGCCTTCCATCTTGATCAGCATCGAACAAAGAAACTCCAAAACCAGTCTCTGGAATGCTCGGAATACCGAGACCGGATTGGATTGTCGCATCGGTCAATACCCGGTCATTTGTACTGAGGTACAGCGTATTCGTCTCGTCGTCCAGGTGGGTTAATAAGACGTCCAGTCGTTGGTCGGCATTTACGTCGCCAAGGGCGATGCCCATGCTTGCTTCGGTATCGCCAAAAAGATTGACCGCCGTACCATAGGCAACGCCTCGCTCGTCGAATGTCCCATCGCCCTTGTTGATCCAAAGGTGATTGCGTTCACCATCGTTAGCGACAAAGAAGTCGTCTCGGTGATCCCCATTGAAGTCAAAGCAAACGACGCCAAGTGCGTTGTTGTTTTTTTGGGAAATCCCCGATTTTCTTCCGATAAACGTAAACGTGCCGTCTCCGTTGTTCCGGTAGAGTCGATCCGCCTCGCCACGGTACGCATTTGGTGCGCAGTAATCGATGTCACCGGACTCGTCGGCGCACGCCTGCAAGGGTTCTTGTGTCACGTAGGTCGCAACGTAGAGGTCCAGAAATCCGTCGTCGTCGATATCGCAAAAGGTTGCTGAACTCGACCAACCGTGTCCTTGGATTCCCGCTTCGACCGAGATGTCGGTAAATGACGTGTCGCCGTTATTAAGGTAGAGCCGGTCGTGATCGACGTTTGAAACGTAAATGTCGAGATCTCCATCGTTATCGAAGTCGCCCAAAGCACTGCCCATGCCAAAACCCGGGTCATCGAGTCCGGAGGTTTTACTGACATCTTGATACGAGCCGTCCGCATTTCGTTGGAAGAGTTTGTTGGCCGAATCACTAGGGTTAGCCGCTGCCGCGCCTCCGTTGACGAGATAGATGTCAAGATCGCCATCATTGTCATAGTCAAAAAGTGCACCCCCAGAACCCATAATTTCAGCTAAGAGATACCGTCCTTGGACGCCGGACGTGTGTTGGAAATGTAACCGCGCCTCCAGCGTGATGTCGTCGAAGCGGTTATCCGGGGGATTCCTTTCCACCTTCTGGCAGGCATCGAGAAATAAGGATAGGCATAGCATTAAGGAGAAAGTTTTGATTGGCATGGGTGGCTAATACGACAAACTAGTCTGCGACTTGGTAGAGATCGCGTGTGGTGACTGGAGACCCAGCCGTTAGGCCAACGGAATCTGCGCGGAACTGATCGGTGGAGATGATGGCGATGTTTGGTTGTTTGGTTCGCATGTCCCGTCGCTACTAGATCTTTGTTGTTGTCGGTTACGATCTTTCACGGATATTACTTTGTAGCTGCATGGGTTTTACGCCTGTATCTTAAGGCGATGAAAAAATTATTGATTGTTGCTGGAGTATCGCTCCTTGCAGCGTGTTCGCCCGACCGAAACGATGTAGCTCATCTAGACACTGACACCGATTGGAAGGTCTATCTCGGCGATGCGGGTCGACGACACTATTCAAAACTTATCCAAATCAACCGAGATAACGTTGAACAGTTAGAGCTGGCATGGAAATACACCTCAAGCGATCGCGGTGGCTCAATGTATGCCAGTCCACTGGTAATCGATGGCGTCCTATACGGCTTGTCGCCTCAGCTTGTCGCGTTTGCTCTGAACGCGGCTACTGGGGAAGAGTTATGGCGCTCTGATCCGGAAATTCAGGGTGCCCAGCGTGGGTTGATGTGGTGGGAGAAAGATGACGACCAACGCATTTTTTATACTGCCGGACGGATTCTGATCGCACTCGATGCAACCAACGGTAACCCCATTAAGGAATTTGGGGTCGATGGCCGCGTCGATTTGCGTCCAAGCGGTCCCGAAAGCTACATGGGGGTGACGGTTCCCGGAGTCGTGTTCGAGGACATGATTATGCTGGGGTTCTCGACCACCGAAAATGCGGATGCCTACCCTGGATCGGTGCGCGCGTTCAGCGCTATTGATGGCAAATTAATCTGGACCTTCGACACCATTCCTGCTCCTGGGGCCCCGGGCTCAGAGACTTGGGCCGAGGGTACATTGGCCCATGCAGGCGGTGCGAACGTTTGGACGGGGATGACCTTAGACGAAGAGCGAGGCGTGCTGTTCGCTCCGACCGGATCGGCAACTCCCGATTTCTATGGGGCAAGTCGTCTGGGCGATAACCTATTCGCGAATAGCTTAGTGGCCATCGATGCTAGAACGGGGAAACTCAACTGGCATTACCAAGTCGTCCGCCACGATCTATGGGATCGGGATAATCCGTCCCCGCCGACGTTGGTGCAACTGGAGCGTGATGGGAAAGTGATTGAAGGGGTTGCCCTAACGACGAAGTCGGGCCATCTCTACGTGTTTGATCGCGATACTGGCGAATCGATGTATCCCCTTGTGGAAGTGGAGACGCTTCCGAGTACGTTGCCCCGCGAGGAGCCGGCGCCTGTACAAACGGTCTCCAGCGTCGCCTTTAGTCGTCAGACTTTTAAGATCACGCGGCGGACCCCAGAGGCGACCGAACACGTGGAAGCGTTGATCAAAGATTGGGATCTACGTCCATGGGCACCGCCTAAAGTGGGAACCGTCTTGATCACGCCTTGGTATGACGGTGGAGCCGAGTGGGGCGGATCTGCGTTTGACCCGGCCAACAATCGTTTGATACTGAATGCGAATAACGAGTCGGGCATCCTAACCTTGACCGAGATACCCGTGGGTTTTAGTAACGCGGGTGCATACGCGACGCATTGCGGATCTTGTCATGGCACAAAACTTGAGGGAACCGAAACGGGACCTACACTGCTTGGCATTCTCAAGCGAATGGATTATCGAAAAATAGCGAAAGTAATCAATGATGGTGCCGATCGGATGCCAAGCTTCTCGCACCTCAGCGGAACGGTCCGAGGGCGAATCATTACCCATATTGTTGCGCCAAAGCCCGTTGTTGATGAACCCACCACTGAAGCGTCGTACACCCACTGCTGTTATACCTATCTTCGAGATCATGAAGAGCTTCCAGGAACTGAGCCGCCGTGGGGGACACTTAACTCCATCGATGTGGCGTCAGGCGACATCGTTTGGAGTGTCCCATTCGGTAATTATCCGAGCCACCCAGATCTTGGTCTTGGTGCGGTGAGTTACGGCGGACCCGTCGTGACTGCCTCGGGGTTAATCTTTATTGCAGCAACACCTGATAAGAAGCTTCGCGCGTACGACACGCGAGATGGCCAAGTTCTATGGCAAACGGATCTCACCGCCGCTGGATTTTCGACTCCGGCGATCTATAGCGTTGATGGGAAACAATACGTCGTCATTTCCGCGGGCGGTGGTCGCATGGGTCCACCATCGGGTGCGGATTATTTCGCGTACAGCCTCCCGGATTAATCGGCGCCGTCGAGTCTAGCGTAAATCCTGCCAACGGCTTGCGGATCGACGCCCTTCCGACGAACGCCGAGCGTAGAGGCATGGTTCGTCATATCAATCTCCCTTGCGGCGTCCGCAAAGGCAACACCTTGTTCGTGCATCGGCACTACTTTCTCCCAGAGGTCGGCGTAATACGCTTGCACGTGGCTAATCAAATCCCGATCGGTAAACGGATTACCGTGACCCGGCACGATGGTTTCGAAGGCAAGGCCTTTCAAGTTTTCTAGGGTTTGGACCCACTCATCCACATAGCCATCGCCCAGGAAAGATGGTCCCTGGAGCATCATGTCGCCAGTAAAAGCGAGTTTTTCTGCGGGCAGGTAAACGGTGATGTCGCCACCCGTATGTGCGCGCCCGAAGAAATGAATTTGAATTTCGCGACTTCCGCGAAAAAGCGTCATCCGGTCGTTTAGTGTTGTGTCGGGCGGAATGGGAGCGATTTCTTTCCAGTCTTCAGCTTGCTGCGAGTAAAGATCAAACCACTTTTGTATTTCAGGTCGGTCTTCCTCTGAGGCGTTCGTGAGCATCTCGCGGATCCGAGCGAGTGTGGCCTTGTTCCCGGCGGTGGCGAGTACATATTGCGTTTCTTCTAACGGCGTACCCGCCAATTTCATGCGCGTGTATTCGTGTCCAATGATCTGCACCCCATCGCCAAAAACTTGGTTTCCGTGTGCGTGATCCCAGTGAAAGTGGGAGTTAATCAGTGTGGTAATGGGTTTCGTTGTAACTGACTTGATCGAGGCCACTAAGTCTCTCGCTTTCGCCGGCGTTAAGTGCGAATCGACGACGACCACGTCCTCTTCGTTAACGATGACAAGCGCATTGCTATTGAAGAGAGGCGCGGTGGTTTGCGCGAGGTAGACGCCATTCGCAACCTCTGTGAGCCGGTGAGAGGGCGTCGTGATGATGTGTTCGTCAGCGACAAGGTGCGCCGATAGTGCGAGCAATAGCAAAGGAATAATCGTCCGCTTAATGTTCATGTTCTTCCAGACCTCCAAGGCCAATGATTCGCGTTTGATACGGTCTCCGTTCCCGTCACGAGAGTATCAAAGTCCGGGCGCGAAATTTCGGACTTCGAATGACCCGCAGTTTTGGCATGTGAGATAGTTAGGCTGTTCGATTCGTATAAACACAGGGGGGTACGGCATGGCGGAATACATCCCAACGCCAGTTCAATGGGTTCGAGAGCAAGTGGAGCGTTATGAAGCGAGTGGTGGAACCGAGGGTGTGGGGCTCATGGACACCGGCTTACCTTGTGTCATCGTGACCCATACCGGCAATAAGACCGGAGCGATCCGAAAAACGCCGCTCATGCGCGTGAAAGATGGCGACAACTATGTGCTGGTCGGGTCGCAGGGTGGGGCGCCGAAGAACCCCGTATGGGTCTACAACCTTCGGGCGAATCCTTCAGTGGAGATTCGAGATGCGACCGAAGTACTGGCTATGAGGGTCCGAGAGGTCAGTGACGATGACGAACGCGGGCGAATTTGGACGGTAGCCGTTGAAGCATTTCCACCTTATGCCGACTACAAAGAGCGCACATCACGAACGATTCCAGTGTTTATTGCGGAACCGACCTAAACCTCTGGTCTTCTGTAGTCATAGGTTGTCGAGAGTGTCGCATACGGAGCTAGCATCGACGGAGTTGTAGCTGGCTACATTGCTGACCATTAGACCGCGTATGTTGGTTTCGAATCGGCTGGCTGATTCAGGTTCAGTTAACAAGAACTTCCTGTAGCGTTCGTCGCCCACAAGAAACACCTTGAGCCAGGCCAACGCGATCCGCCCGACATCGCCGTTTCCCGTATCGCGGTATATGCCCTTCGGTCCGTTTGCTACCCAGTGCCCAGCACCGCGGACTTCAAACAACAATTTTGGTGTAGTCGATGGCGTCGTACAGTAGTGGATTAAAGCGTGTTCATTGAAAGGTGCTCGACGATCGTTTTCGCCGCCGATGATCAGTAATGGGACAGCGTGGTTAAAAATGCCTCCGGGTTCGTGCCAGGGACAAAGTCCGATAGCTGCCTTGAGCGTTGGGTTTTGGACGGCGGCCAGTTGCGCGCCACCTCCACCCATGGACCAACCGCTTACGGCAATGCGCGACAGATCAAGTCGTTGAAAGATCGGTGATTCTTCGCGGGTATTTTCTGCAGCAAGCGTGGCGATTGCGTCGATGAGTGCATCAGCACGATCCTTCGGAAAATCCTTGGGCGGATTATTGGTACCGATCGTCATTGTGACGATACCGTGAGATGCGAAAAAAGGTCCCCATCCTTGGATCGAGCGCTCGGAACTTCCCCAGCCTGGAACGATGATGACACTAGCAAGCGGACGGGCTGTTTCTGGAGGGTAATAAATAGTCGCGCCACGGTAACGAGGACCATCTCGCAGACCGTCAGTTTCCCGCAATCGTTCGACATCGAAGGGTCCTGCGACGGTCAGTGACTCGATGGTAGGTTCTGTGGACGCAGCCGAGTGAGCGCCGGCGGGACTGGGTCCATCGTAGGCGTTGATTGATGCGTGTGGACCGATTAACGCTAGAAAAAACGACACCTCAAGCCAGCGTATGAACATAAACAGGGCATTACCAAGAAGCCTCGCAGCGATAAGCGTACACCGAAATACGACCGATCAGATTATTCGCATATAAATGTCACGGGAGGGTGATGGGATAGGCTATTTTGAGAAGCGATTCGAACGTTATCAAATGAATAAATTTGTTCGATTTCTCGCCCAGTGGGTGCCAGAATTGTCCCGCCGCGTTTGCTGTATTCAAGACGAACAGAAGATGAAAAAACGGAAGCTGCCTGAAACTGCAGAAGTCGTAATCGTCGGCGTGGGCGGAATTGTCGGATCGATGCTTGCATATTGGTTGGCGGAGCTTGGCGTACGAAATGTCGTGGGCTTGGAAAAAGCTGCCGTGATTCCCTCGGACATCGGCTCGACGTCACATGCATCCGATTTTGTGTTTAACACGTCTCACGACAAGTTGAGCAATTGGACGACGGCGTACAGCCGACGATTTTATGAGGACAATGGATTTTTTCTGAAACGCGGCGGGATGGAGGTATGTCGTCCCGAAGATGATGCTCGTTGGGAGGAACTGAAACGCAAGGTTGCTTCGGGAAAAGCGTTTGGGACCAACGTAAGTTTAATTTCGGCTCGAGAGGCAGCGACCAAGTTTCCGTTACTTGACGAGAACTCCATTCGTGGTGCCATGTGGGATCCGGATGCTGGGCTGGTGGTGCCTAGATCGCAAGATGTGGCTGCCACGATGGTCGAGCGAGCGCGCGAGAAGGGTGCGCTTCAAACGTTCAGCGATACGCCCGCAACTGGTTTTGAGATCGTCGACGGACGTGTCACCGGCGTACATACGGAAAGCGGTACGATACAAACGCCGCGGGTGGTCATCACATCCGGCATATGGGGCCCTTTGCTCGGAGAAATGGCTGGGGTTCCAGTACCGTTATCTCCCGTGGAACATCCGCTTCTCTTTTTTGGTCCGCTGGAAAGTATTCAAGGAACGGAGGAATTTCTGGTCCACCCTCTTTTTCGGGACCAAGGCAACTCAGCGTACGTTCGAGACACGGGTCGAATTCATGGCGGCATGCTCGAGTGGGGGTATTACGAAGAAACAAATCCTCGGCTCGTCGAACCCAAAGATATCGGTAATCCTGAGAAGTCCATGGCTTCGCTTTCGATGCGACACCTGGATTTAGAAGAAATCGCCGAACCTCTTGAAAAGGGTTTTACTACCGTACCGACGCTTCAAGAACTTGGTTGGGATGAGCGTAGTTCATTCAACGGACTGCTATCCGTATCAACGGATGCTGCATCACTCATCGGAGAAAGTCCCGAAGTCAGGGGTTTTTGGCTTTGTGAAGCGGTCTGGGTCAAAGATGGGCCAGGTTGCGCGAGACTCTGTGCTGAGTGGATGACCTCGGGTCGACCGCAGATGGATATGCACTCGTTTGACATCGCTCGTTTTTATCCTGCACAGAAAACCCCGGACTTTGTCCGTGACCGCGTGTTCGAGAACGCCCAAACGATCTATACGCCACCGATCCACCCGCGCGAGCCATATGTTTCGCAGCGGCAGATTTTCGTTAGCCCTTTTTATGAACGGGAAAAAGAGCTAGGAGGACATTTTGATAACGAGATAGCGGGATGGGAACGGGCATTCGCGTACGAAACCAACCGGGAAAAGTTAGGCGACTACCTTTCACAAATTCCGGTACGGGAGAACGAGTGGGATCGACGCCATGTCCCGTACGAACTTGCGAATGCAGAGCAATTAGCGATGAGTGCCTCCGTGGGAATGATCAACCTATCCCACTTCGCCATTTTCGATATCGAAGGACCTGACGCGGAAAAAATGCTCGAATTTCTTTCAGTTGCCAAGGTAGGTGGTAATACGCCGGACGGCCGAGTCATCTACACCAATTTTCTTGATCAAGACGGTGGCGTCCATGCCGACCTAACGATCTCTCGACTTGGCAACGGCCGATATCGGGTGGTCACTGGTGGCGCTGATGGCAATCGTGATTGGGTCACTATTCGCAACCATCGCGACGACCTTGGATTAGAGGCAGAGATTGTGATTCGTACCCACGATTTGGCGACGTTGGGTTTGTGGGGCCCGAAAGCAAGAGAGGTGCTAGGGCGCTTTGCAGGCAGCGAGGAAGTAGCAAACGAAGCGTTTTCCTTTGCGACCGCAAAGGAGCTAGAGCTACGGCTGCCAAGCGGTACGCAGATGCGGGTCTGGGCGGCCCGAATCTCCTATGTGGGTGAGAGCGGTTGGGAGATCTATCTTGATAACGATTCGAGCGATGGGCTTGCGCTTTTTGATGCATGTTTGGATGAGGGCGTCGTTCCCGTAGGGATCGAGACCTACGCGACTAGTAGAAGACTAGAGAAGTCGTTTCGCTTGCAGGGAGCGGATCTCGAGACGGAATACAATGCCTGCGAGTCTGCCGTACAACGACCACAGGTAAAACCCGCCGATTTTCACGGGAAACAGGCGCACTTATCTCATCGACAGCAGAAGCCGTCCGCGCTGCTTTGTACGATGACGCTCGATTCCCAAAGGGTCGGCGATGGCCCCACTCGTTATCCAGTGGGCATCTCGCCGATTCTTGATGCCGACACGTTGGAGGTACCCATCGACGCGCGTGGGCGTCGATCCTACGCCACGAGTACTTCGTATTGCCCTTCTATTGGCGAGCATGTCGTAATGGGCTACCTTCCCGCCGTGATTGCACTGCCGGGAAAGAAGTTAGTTCTCGAATACTTTAATGAAAACGGGAACGGCCATTATCCGATGACCGTTCAGATTGTCGGTCGGGGTTCGCTATATGACCCCGACAATGAGCGCGTCCGCGCGTAACACCTGAATGTGGAGGAATACGTTTGAGCCATCCAAATTATCCTAGCGTTGATCAAAGCGAGCGCGTTGTCCCGTACAACCTACGACAAAGTGGTCGAACACCGGTGGAAATGTTGATTTCAACGCGGGTACGCAAATCGCCGTTTTGGCATCTGTCGATCGAAGCAGGTTGTTGGCGCGCAACGACGTATAACCGGATCTACCACCCCAGAGGATATGTGCGACCGGAAGATGGTGGCACCATGGCGGAATACGATGCGCTTGTGAATCGAGTCACTATGTGGAATGTGGCAGTCGAGCGTCAGATTCGTGTTAAAGGTGCCGATGCAGAGGCATTTGTGAATTATGTGATTACCCGGGACGCATCGAAGATTAAACCGGGTAACGGCAAGTACTGCATCCTCTGTAACGAGACAGGGGGCATTCTGAACGATCCCGTTCTTCTTCGGCCCGCGGCGGATGAGTTTTGGTTTTCGATTTCGGACAGCGATCTGATGTTTTGGTTGCAAGGTGTCAACGTCGGTTGTAAATACGATGTCGCCATCGACGAGATAGACGTTTGCCCCGTCCAAATTCAAGGACCGCTCTCGGAGAATTTGCTAGCAAAATTGGTGGGCGAGGCGGTTCGCGATATCCCGTACTACGGATTGATGGAAACGCAAGTCGAGGGTGTTGACGTGATTATTAGTCAGACGGGTTTTACCGGCGAGAAGGGCTACGAGATATACGTTAAAGATGCGCACGTACACGCTGAAACCGTATGGAATGCTGTTCTTGATGCCGGAACAGAATTCGGCCTGCAAGTTATCGCGCCGGCGCATCATCGACGCATCGCTGCCGGTATTCTCTCGTGGGGTCAGGACATGGATTTTGAGACCTCGCCCTTCCAGGTGAATCTGTCGTATCAGGTTCCGCGCAATAAGGCGGCCGATTATGTTGGTAAGGCCGAATTGGAACGCCAACGGGCCGTGATTGATGGGGGCGGGTTCCCATTCAAAATGAAAATGGTCGGCCTAACCTTGGGCGGTAAACCGATTGACGACTACGCGCCTGACTTTTGGCTGATCTCGAATTCGAATTCGGAGCGTGTCGGGTACATTACTTCGCCCTGGTGGTCGCCCGAACTCAATACGAATATTGCGCTTGGCTGGGTGCCTATCGAATCGTCTCAAGTTGGGACTGATCTTATGGTCGAGCTGCCGGACGAGTACGCTGAAACGCCAGGTAATGCCGTCGAGGCGACGGTTGCCGAGATTCCATTTCGTGAATCCGTCAACCCCAGTGCACGAGAAGTTGCCAAATCGAAAGGTCGAGATTTCGCTGAATGAACTAATCTTTGAGTTTCGCTCATATCCGTGAGCGGATGCGGGAAAACGCAAGTTGAATATCGGGCCGTAACAAAAGCGGACCTTCGTCTTTAGCGAAATCGATCCCGGCTTGAGATGTCCGTTACGTACTAGGGTTGAGTTCTGCCAGTTGGTATGTTGATCTTGAAACGTTCGCACAGGAGGTTCAAAGGTCGATGCAAGGAATTAAACGAATAACCGTCTTACTGATGTCGCTGGGATTGTTGGTGGCGTGCTCCCCCAACGAGGCTGAATCTATAGCGCCAGCCACCGAGCCGAGCATGGTAGCGGGAGCTCCAGCCGAAGGCGCAGAGGAAACCGCGCCAAACTATTATGTTGAATTTATGTGGTGCTGGGCTGGTGAGAGCGCAACCGAGGATACGGTTGCAGCGTTGTTGGCTGACACAGATCGCTTAGTCGACGAATTGGGTGGTACAAACCTCGATGCATTTCGCTTGAAACCGAGTGGTTGGACGTCTGACGAATTTGATTTTGTGGATGCAATGTGGTGGCCCGGAAAAGCTACCCGTGATGCAGTATGGCAAGCGTGGACGGACACGAATGCACAAGCGAGAATTGATGCAGCTCACCCAGGTGTTGAATCTTGTGGGGGCGAAGACTGGACCTACCTTTGGGGATTTAATGCCTATGTGCCAAGGCCGCCGACAAGCCCTTGGACCTGGGAACATCCACCGGCCGCT
>Ga0209228_1000729_pt1 | contig 16880 bp, 10 predicted proteins | sample METZYME_3_150m_FD_187547 | JGI IMG/M metagenome (GOLD analysis project Ga0209228, IMG submission 187547) | Marine microbial communities from oxygen minimum zone in mesopelagic equatorial Pacific - METZYME_3_150m (SPAdes) (version 2) | ecosystem: Environmental > Aquatic > Marine > Oceanic...
CGCCAACAAGCACCATAATTATAAAATATATTGATAGCAATATATCAAAATGGTCTGTAGAAATAAATGAGCTGGTATGGGCAAATAATACTCCGGCAAACCCTGCAAATAGACCGGAAATAAAAAATGCTAACATTTTATATTGTGATAAATTTATCCCAGAAGCCTCAGCTGCTTGTTCCGAATCTCTTATAGCCATTAAAGATCTACCTATCTTTGATGTCGCAATACGACGTCCAATAATAATAGCCACAATTACAAACGTGTATATCAAATAATAATTATCCCAATCCGATTTAATCGTATATCCAAAAAGTACTGGAGACGATACTTCTAACCCTGCTGATCCTTGAGTCCAATCACGAAAAGAAATAATAATCCTTTTAACAATGAATCCAAAACCCATCGTTGTAAGGCCTAAGTACATACCTGAGATCCTCAAAGCAGGAAAACCAATTATAAAACCAAATAAACCCACGATAATTGGCGAAAATATTAACGATAATGAAAAAGGGACTCCTAACTGATCAACCATTATAGCTGATGTATAGGCTCCAACTGCCAGAAATGCAGCATGACCTAAAGATACAAGTCCAGTGAACCCACTAAGAAGATCTAAACCTACATTTAATATGATATAGATACCTGCCAAATTCAAAACAAATAAATAATATTTATAACTAAATGAGAAACCTTTTAAAATAACAGGTAATAGAAATACAAATATAATGAGAATGGGAATCCAATAAAGATTTTCATGATCATAGCGATCTTTCATTAGACTTTTTTCACTTTCTCAACACCAAATAAACCATCTGGCTTTACCATTAAAACTGCAATAAGTACGAACCAGGCAATAATATCATTGATTTCTTTTATCCATACAAAATGAAATGATAAAGTTCCCAGGCTTATAGTTTCAATCACCCCAAGAATCACTCCGCCAACAATTGCGCCTGGGATTGATCCAAAACCACCTAAAACTGCTGCAGGAAATGCTTTTAAGCCTAGAAAACCCATTGATGTATCTAATAATGCAATTCTCGGTGCAAGTAAAACACCACTTAGTGTTGCTACTAAGGCAGAAAAAATCCAAACCAACGCATATATTTTTTTAATGGGAATACCCATAAGTTGTGCAGCAACTGGGTCTTCAGATGTCGCCTGCATCGCTATACCCCACTTTGTATAATGAAAAATAAAATAAAATATGATAACTAAAATTATTGCACTTGCAATAATAAATAAATCAAGAACAGATATAACTATATTCCCAATTAATATCGAACTGTCACCAAATGGTGAGATTGGCATTAAACTGATAGGTCCAGCAATCATTGCAACTAATGCGCGCATTATTATGGCTAAACTTAGAGTAGCCATAATAACGGAGAAGATTGGCTCATCTTTCAATGGTCTATTGATAATGAAATCAAGTAACAAACCAAATAGTACAGAAAATATTATACTACACAACAATGCCACCATAAAAGTCCAGGCAGATGGCTCTCCGCTATTAGATAAAAAAGTAGATACAAAAAAAAAGTTGACGTAGGCGCCAACCATCATCATATCACCTTGAGCAAAATTAACTACTTCAGTAGCTTTGAATATCATCGTAAAACCCAGAGCAATAAGGGCATATATTGATCCTAATGCAATACCGCTTATTATCTCCTGGCTAACACCCGATAGGATATCTGTCATCTTACTTTTGCCTGCCCTCTCAATACTCTATTACCATTTTGATTAGTTACTTCTATATTAATTTCAGCATCATTTTTTTCGCTTTTAAAATTGAGCTCATCACCAGGTAATACAGGATTTAAAAAACGAACTTTGAGGGTTTCTATTTTAGAAGGATGATCATTTTCAATGATATGTTTCGCAGTTAATCCCATTGTGCACATGCCTTGAAGAATAATATCAGGTAAACCATTCGCCTGTGCAAATTCAGGATCAATATGAATAAGATTATAATCTAAACTTGCACCAGCATAATAATATGGCATATACTTACCAATCTTAACTTTCATTATCTCCCTCTTATAATCAATCTATAAGTTGCAGTGCAAACTAACTTGTCATTCTGATTTGTAGAGGTAGTCATAATCTCAATAATCTGGTTAACTTTTCCAGAGCGATTTGTTTTATTAAAGCTTTCAACAACTTCAGCTGTTGTATGAATTAAATCACCTGCACGAGCAGACTCTCCAAAATTATATTCCTGTTCGCCGTGAACCAATCTGGGAACAAGTTTCGAAAATGCAGAATCTAGATAAAGATTCTTTAGTGCTGGTTGGCAATAAATTGCTGCAAAGGTAGGGGGTGCAAATGGATGTCCTCCATCAATAGACTTTACAAATTCACGATCTATATAATGGGGGTTTTTATCACCTAGCACTTCAGCAAATTCTTTTATTTTTTCAAAACTGATTTCATAATCAGCTTCATATTTTTTTCCAATAATATTATCAGTTGACATATATATTTTCAATAATCAAATAATTTACAAATCAATTACCAATAAATAAATCATCTGTTAAACGGATAAGAAAAACTATAATTTTTCAACAGCTTTTGCCATTTTCAAACATGCAGATGTTACACCACCTTGATCATGAGAAGTAAAACTAACAGTTACTTCACACCATCCTACAACTAAATCTGGATGATGATTCAATTCTTCAGCTTTCTCAGCTAAAATATTTATGAATTTTATTCCATCCATATAGCTATCAAAATGATAGGATTTAGATATTCTATTATTTTCAAATATCCAACCATCCATATTATCTATTTCATTACTTATTTGTTTAAAACTCAATAGGCTCATGTTAATTCCATTTTATTTAATTCACGCATTGATATAAATAACCAATAACAAGCAATTATGAATGCAACTCCTGTGGAAATCATCATCGCGTACCACACCCATTCAACGGGCTTACCCATTATAAAAATAAAAACCAAGGCTAGAGGGGCTGAAACTCCTAAAACTCTAATAATTGTAATTACTAATACAGGCAATCCTTTTCCTAACCCTTGAAGTACACGTCCTGAAGTAATTCCAACAGCAATTAAGGGATAAACAAATGCAAATAATCTTAAAAAAGTAACTGCAATATTTATTATTGCAACCTCAGTAGTAAAAAACCCAATAACTTTAGACGCAAATATATAAAGTAGAATGGACATTATTACAGTTATTGAAAATGCTGCGATAATACCATACTTTACAGTATATCGTAGAATATCAAATTTCTTTGCCCCATAAAACATTCCTACAAGCGTAGTCAATGCTGCTGCGATAGAAAATATAGGTAGAAATACTAGCATATCTATTCGACCTGCTACTTGGTAAGCTGCAACTGTATCAGCTGAAAAAAATATTAATATTCTATTAAAAACGCCCTGCCCCACTGCCATGACAATCATGGACAAAGATGCGGGTAAACCCACTTTAATTATATCCCATATAATTTCACTAGAAAACGAAAAATCTTTAATACGAAATGTTATATAGGCATGTTCCTTAACAAATAACATATAAATAAATATAAAGAAAACAATACACTGGCTAATTACTGTTGCTATTGCTGCGCCTTTTACGCCCATTCCAAACCCTATTCCACCAAAATTATCTAAATCGAAAATAAACAATGGATCCAAAATTATATTTAAAATTGTTCCTAATCCTGCAACTAACATTGGGAGTTTCATATCTCCTTCTCCTGCCAGAATAGACCGAAAGAACCCTGAAAATACCATAAATGGAAGTCCAATACATATTACCTGGAGATAATCCCATGCCAAAGAAAGTATTGAGCCTTCCGCTCCAAAAATGAATAATATTTTTTTTCCAAATGTTGCGACAACTATAAATAATAATAAGCTGATAAAAAATGCAATTGCGATTGCGTGCTCAGCGCTATTGTCTGCACCTGATTTATCATTCTTACCAATAAACCTAGCTATCGAAGATGTTACACCTACGCCTAATCCCATAGTTAAACCAAGTGCAAGAAAAAAAAGTGGCATGTTGAATGCTATTCCTGCAATAGCCTCACCACCTAATTGACCAATAAATATCATATCTACAATATTATATAATGTTTGGATTCCCATGCCTGCCATTATTGGAAGAGCCAAAGTCCATAAAGCTCTTGAAGGATTGGATAGAAATTTATTTAAGCGCGATTCTTCTTTTTGTCCAAGATCCATTACAACGAATTTATGATTAATGATCTATGGAACTAGGAAAAAACAATAATAATTAGATTGGATTAAATGGCCACAATTTTGGAAGCAATAGAATTGCCATAATCCACAATGTAATAGATAAAGGGAGACCGATCTTTATATAATCGGAAAATTTGTAACCACCTGGTCCATATACCATTAAGTTCGTTTGATAACCAATAGGTGTAATAAATGAAGCTGAGGCAGCAAAACATATTGCAAATATAAAAGGTCTTGGATCCAATCCAAGTTTTGTGGATGCAGATATGGCTATTGGAGTCATAATAATTGCTGTTGCTGCATTTGAAGAAACTTCTGTTAAAATCATTGATATCAAATAAATCATTGCTAATAAGAAAATTGCCTTCTTATCAACAGGTATATTTTTTAATAAATTAATTAAATTGTCTCCAATTAATTTTGCAGTACCGCTGGACTCAATAGCAATTCCTAATGGGATAAGACAACCGATCAAAATAATAACCTGCCAATTAATGGAACTATATGCTTCTAGAGGTGAAATGACTTTAAATATTAGTATAATTGCTAAACCAATAATTGCAGATTTTAAAATTGGCATAATGGATAAAGCTGCTAATAATACCACACCTATAATAACAATAATGCTTAACCACCAAAAACGATGCTTTCTAAGAGATCTATCTAATTGTGTTAATAAAATAAATCCACCGGAGTCCCGCATCTCTTTAATTTTTTCTTTAGATCCATAAATCAACAAGGTATCAAAAGCTCTAAGAATTACATGAGCTATCTTCTTTTTTACAATACCTCCCTCGCGTCTTATGGCTAAAACAAAACTTCCAAATCTTCGGCGGAAGTTAGTATCCTTTAATGATTTGCCGATTAAATCGGACTGATTAGTTACTAGACACTCAACAAGCAAATTTTCTTCTTTGATTAATTCTTCCTGGTTCAACTTCTCATCAGTCAACATAAAGACATGTTCGACTTCTTTCATACGAAAGAAATTTTCCACTGAACCTCGAACCAGTAATATATCATCTTCTTTTAAAGGCGTTTCTCTTAAATTTTTTGAAAGAAGTTTCTTCCCTCTTTGAATACCTAAAATTGTAATATCATAATTTCTATTAATACCTCTATCCAAAGTAGTAACCCCTATTAAAGGTGAGCCTTCACCAATTTTGAACTCCGTTAAATATCCACCCATATGATAGCTCTTAGTTAAACTAGAGGTAACTGTTCTTGATGGAAGAAATCGATAAGCGATAAAGATTATATAAAATAATCCAATAACTAATATGAAAATTCCATACTTTGAAAATTCAAACATACCTAGTGGGGTATAATCGCCACTATTAATATAAATTGAGTTAACAATTAAATTTGTTGATGTACCTACTAATGTTAAAGTTCCTCCTAATATAGCAGAGAAACTCAATGGCATTAAAACTTTTGATGGACTAATTTGATATTTTTCAGCCATACGAATTGTAACTGGCATAAATATAGCTACAACTGCAGTATTATTTATTAAGGCTGATGAAAATGCAATAGATATTAAATAAACCGATAACCCACCGATGAGTGATTTACTAACAAGCCGATTTATTCTAATCACTAGATATTCTAAAACTCCTGATTTTTGTAAGGCATGGCTTAATACAAATAGAATAGCAATAGTTATTACTGCAGGATTAGAAAAACCCGAAATTCCTTGATTAGGATTTAGTTGTCCAGTTATTAAAAGTACACTTAATACTGTTAATGCAACAACATCCATTGGCAATAATTCACTAACAAATAAAATGAATGCCAATAGAATAACAAATAAAACAATAAAGATATCAATAGTCATGATATATTAAATCATAGTAAAAATAATTAATTAAATACTACTCTTTTACTTCATCAATTTGTTCTGGATCTAAAAATCCCTCTGCATATTTGAGATAAATCTTCTCTTTTACAAAAACTTCAAACAATTCTGCATCAATATGAGCATCGTTTTTCATAAAGCCCAGTATTCGCATTGCTTGACTCAAAGTTTTACCTTTTTTATATGGCCTATCTCTTGCGGTTAAAGCTTCAAAAATATCAGCAATTGCCATAATTTTTGCTTGGACAGACATTTCAGCATGATTTAATCCTTTTGGATACCCGGTACCATCAAGTTTTTCATGGTGTCCTCCTGCAAATTCAGGAACATTTCTTAAATGCTTAGGATAGGGAAGCTGTTCAAGCATATCAATCGTAACTACAATGTGGTCGTTAATTACTTTTCTTTCCTCTGGAGTTAACGTTCCCCTGCTAATACATAGATTATAAACTTCATTATCACTTAAAAATGACTTTGCACTTCCATTGTCTTTATAATGATATGAGGCAATTTTATTAACTCTATCTTTTCGATCTTGAGACATGAATTCTCCACCAAAATTTGACTCTTCAATAAAAGTTTTATCTTCCCCTAATTGTTTGATTTTTTTCAAATAAAGAACTCTCGCTTTTTTTATAGCTTCTTTTTTATCCATATCAGATAAAGAGCTATTCTTTTGTATCGATAATTGTTTTTTTAGAAATTTTATTTCTTCATCCCTTTTAATTACTTCAAAACGAGTTGCTACAATGTGGATTCTATCATAGATAGTCTCCAATTTTGTACTCTTATCAACAACATACTCTGGAGTAGCTACTTTTCCACAATCATGCAGCCACGCTGCAATTTTTAATTCATACATTTCTTTATCTGAGAATTGAATTCCAGCAAATGGTCCCTCATTAATATCATTGACCGATTCAGCAAGCATCATGGTTATCTCTGGTACACGTGAACAGTGGCCTCCCGTATAAGGAGACTTTGCATCAATTGCTGAAGCAATTAACTTAATAAATGATTCAAATAATACTTCTAGATCTTTAATTAAATTTTTATTCGTAATTGCTACTGCAGCTTGACTTGAAAGAGCTTCCACACTTTCTTGTACTCTCTGCGAAAAAGAAATAACTTTTTTTGATTTTATATCTTGCGCATTTAATAATTGAAGCACACCAATTATTTCATCTTCATGATTTTTTAATGGTACTGTTAAAAATGATTTTGATCGATAACCTGTTTTTTCATCAAAAGCTTTTGTTCCAGAAAAATCAAAACCTTTTGCTTTATATGCATCAGGTATATTAATTGTTTTACCATTTACACCTGCATTTGCGGCAATCATGCTTTCATTAGGTTTTCCATCATCATTGTATAATTTGACAGGATAAAATGGAATATCTTTTCCAGATGTTCCACCCATATGAACATCAAGTGAATCTGTAATCATAATAGAAAATCTTAGCCTATGATCATCTGTCATCATATATAATGTCCCTCCATCAGCATTAGAAATCCTTTTTGCCTCAAGTAAAATCATTTCCAACAATTTATCCATATCTCTCTCTTTTGAAAGAGCTAAGCCAATAGCAGACATATTTGATATTTGATTCTGTAAACTATCAATATAACTGCGAATATTTGAAGGTACAGACTCAAGCATTTTATTTATCTCTACTTGAGAAAATAATACCTTCTGTTTTTTATCTATTCCATTATTCTTTGACATCTATTTTTCCTAGAAATAAAATTAAATATAAATTACATCAGGAGTTCCTTATCCTCAATGTGAATGTTTTTTACACAAAATTATTTATTTCCCCCTGCATTTATTAAATTTAACTAAATTGTCTCAAACCTTTTTTTAATAGTTGAAAGGAACTAGACTATGAATATAAAATTATATTATCCTTTATTCCTTTGTTTTTCTCTATTATTTGCAGGTGATACTGGTAAAATAGTTGGGAAAGTTACCAATTCCGAAACTGGCGAAGTACTTTCTGGGGTTAATATTTTACTAAAAGGCACATCCATGGGTAGTGCATCTAATACTGATGGAAATTACATCATTTTAAATGTTCCTGCAGCATCATATACAATAACCGCATCATATATTGGCTATAAAACAATTAACGTTACAGATACTCGTGTTAATGCAGATCATACTACCATAGTTAATTTTGCACTGGAAGTTTCTGTTGTGGAAGGAGAAGAGGTAATTGTACAAGCAGAAAGACCTCCAATTGTCAGAGATCAAACTGCTTCCACAACTACTGTTGAAGATAAAGATATAGTAAATATGCCTGTAAATTCTTTTGATGAAATTATGACAACTATGGCTGGTGTTGTTGAGAACAACAATGCTGATGGTGGTATACATCTACGTGGAGGACGTACTGGAGAAATATCATATTTAGTAGATGGATTTCTAATTGAAAATGCTCTTTATGGTGGAATGAGCATGGATATAGCAAAAGATGCCATATCAGAATTATCATTGATTACAGGAGCATTTAATGCAGAATACGGTAAAGCAATGAGTGGTATCGTAAATATTGTGACAAAGGAAGGAAGCCCGAACTATCATGCAGGTGTAACAACAGCCACAGATGGATTTGGTGGTAATAAAAATAATTGGGGAACGAGTAGGAATATAATCAATGTTAGTGGACCAGTCATTCCTGGAATGGGCGAAATTGCAAATTTCAATTTTACTGCTGATATTAATAAATCAAAAGGCAGTCTATGGAAGAATCAACTTCCGCGTGATGTTTTAACTGTTGATATTGATGGGGATGGTGTTTACGATGAAGGAGAAGACACCTATGCAATGGCAGATATAACTGCGAATGTAATGGCTGATACTGTAGAATTAAAAAAAGGCGCGTGGGAAGAAACAGGGACTTTTAATGATTACCAAAGAGTAACTGGAAAATTAGTTATTAAACCAATCAAAAATGCAAAGATTACTTTAGGATCAAATTATTATCAGTCCGAAGCAATGGGATTTAGTATGTCTTATAGACAACTTCCGGACCGCTACTCTACATCCTTTGCTACGACAGCGCAAACTAATTTCAAATTAAATTATGCAATAAGTGATAAAATTTCTTTAACTGTAAAAGCGCAGAATTATTCACGGGATCGTCACAATGGATATAAGCCACTATTAAATAAAAAACATCAACTTTGGGGCGAGGAAGTTTCAATACCATCTGATTGGGGAGATTATATACCAGGAACTGTGATTGCTGGTGAGAACATGAATTGGTTTAGTTATTATGCTGAACCGTATGCTGATTGGAATGGCGATGGACAGTATAGCCCATTTGGCGCAGCTGAATATTGGAAGGATAGCAATGGTAATGGAACATGGGATGATGGAGAATACTACAACGACTGGAATGGCGATGGTAGTTGGACAATATTAATGGATGCGAATGGTGATGGCATACCTGATGCGGAACCATATATTGATATTGATAGTGATGGCTCATATAGTGTTGGTGTAGATCCAAGACTTAGAGAAGGTGATGCTTATGATGGAACATCAAACTATGAATTCTATGGAAGCTATCCTGTAGTTAATTTTTTTGGTGATACAATTCGAAATGGATACTCCACATATCATGATTATCAATGGTATGGAACCAGTTACAATGAATATGGAGCAGAGCTTACCTGGCAATTGAATGATGTACATCAAATTAAAAGTGGTTTTGATAGCAAAAAGCATAAAATAGCAAATTTTTCAGGTGGAGCAATTGGTGGAGGACCATTTGGTAATACTTCAGATGCAAGCTGGGTTATGTATGAGTTTGAGCCAGAAGAAGCATCGTTTTACATACAAGATAAGATGGAGTACAAAGAATTTATAATTAATGTTGGAGTACGTTATGATGCACTGGATCCAAACTCACGGTATCCGGATCCAAGCAGAAAATTATTATATGAATATGATGGTCAAGCATATGAACCAACTGATCTTAACCAATTAAATGAACAACAAATGCAACAAGCTGATTGGGGCTATGCTGCCCTTGATGATGAAGGAATACCTGCTACTGATAGTGATGGAAATTATATTTTTGAGCCAGCTAAATGGGCCAGCTACAAGAAAAAATGGAGTCCAAGAATAGGGTTTGGTTATCCAATTACTGATAATATAGCATTTCATGCCAGCTATGGGCAATTTTTTGATTATCCAAACTTGAGCAGCGCATACGCGTATACTAATTCAAATGGTGCTAGTGGTTTAGCCCCAGGTTTAACTGGCATTAATGTGGACAACTTCAACTTTGGAAATTCTTATTCACCTTTTCCAGTAAATACTGCGGATTTTTATATACCAGCAATTGGAAGTCCAAATGTTCGTCCAGAGAGAACTGTTCAGTATGAATTTGGGTTTAGATCGTTTATTGCTGAAACCTATCTTATGAGCATGACAGTTTATTACAAGGATATATATGATCTTATTTCCGCAACTATTTATGATGCAGACCCTGCGCAATACTCATTATATGAAAATCATGATTACGCAAACGTACGAGGGTTTGAATTTGAATTAAGAAAGAATTTTAAAAATAATCTAGCCTGGTATATGAATTATACTCTTTCTAAAGCAGAAGGTAGTGCTCCAAATGAGTTTTTTCATTGGGATGTAGCGTACCTAGCATCAGTTTATGGTTGGAGAGACTATAATCGAACATTTAATATGTCATGGGATCAAACGCATGTATTTAACTATGGGATTGATTATCAACATCCAAAAGGGTTTGGATTAAATCTAATCGGAAATTATGGAAGTGGCTTACCCTATACTCCAACTGATGCTAGAGGAAGACCAGTGGATGATCCTTATTCGGCAAGGATGCCAAGTACTTCCGTGGTAAATATGAGAGTATATTATGATGTATCCCTGAAATCAGCCAACTTAAGGATTTATGCAGATATTGATAATTTACTGGATAGAACAAATATTTATAATGTTTTTACGGATACAGGTACAGCAGAAGAATCCACCAATCCGAATACATCTCCAATGTGGATGCACCGCCCATACTATTGGCAAGCACCAAGACATATTGAACTTGGTATTACAGTGAGGCTATAATTATGAAGAAATATAATATATTAATTCTTACCAGCTTTCTATTATCAACTAATATTTTTGCAGAAGAAATACCAAATATTACTAAGAGAGATTACTATGATTATTACGTAGCACCTGCTAAGGGTAGAATTCCAGAACGATTGAATAAAACAATGGGTTATGCTGATCGTAAGTTATCTGTATTGGATAAAGGAAACATGGTTTTGCGCATGTCAAATGCAGCAATTTATGGGTATGATAGATGGGGACTCAACCATGAGTTTCCTGCAGGAAGCATGGCAAAAACAGGTTGTTGCACATATTATTGGACACAATCTCCTATGGTTGGTGCATTGATTGATGGATTACCTTCCGTTTCCGTTGGTGTGCGCGGAAGTGTTCGTGATCATGAAGAGGAATTTGAACCATTACCAGGATATGATGCTGGTTATTCAGATACAGATAATAATGTAGGAATAGCTTTCAGCGATGTCCCAGAATCATGGCCTGCGCTTTGGCCAAGAGAGTCAGATCCTACAGGGACTTTTGAATCAGTCATATTTAATGCTGATGGTTCTTCAGATACATTATATTTCCCAGGAATCGAGCCTGAACTTGGACCAGATGGATTTCCTGACGCTCCTTGTGGAATAGGCGTTCAAGCTGATCGTGAAGCATATTTCGTAGTGACAGATAACGATCCTCAAGAAGGAAATACGTTTGAAAGCAATCAAGGTGTTGGACCATTAAATGTTCGATTTGATGTTTGGGTTTTGAATTATGCCAGTACATTTGGAAATGATGGTTTAATATTTATCCAAAAAATGACCAATGTTGGTAAAGACACCCTGAAAGATTTATATATGGGTATTGCTGGGGATCCAGACGCACCAGAGCAAGGAGGTGCTGAATGGACGGATGATATGGCGCTACTGATATCTAAAAACGACCCTCATATTGCTGAAAAATTAATAGACACATCTGATGCTCATCTTCTTGAAAATTTTGCCATTGTATATGATATGGATGATGCTGTTCAAGGTTATTTAACATCTGGCGTTGGATGGGTTGGTGCTAAGTTTCTTGATTTAACTAAATATAATAGTGATGGAACTGATTCCACTTATGATTTAAGTACTTTTTATACTTTTGAATACAGTCAAGATTCTCAAAGTGATGCTCAAGCATATAATGAGCAGATGACTGGTGGAATTCAAACGCCACAAAATACTGAACCTTTCGAATATGATATTTTTCAAAAACCATATAGTTATGGTCCAGATATTACTTGGGTAATGGCAGGGGGCCCAATGGATGTTGCTCCTGGTGAACAATTAATATTTACATTTGCAGATTTTGTTGGAATAAATGAAACTGATTTAACACGAAATGCAAAACTGTTTCAATCTCTTTATGATAATAACTGCGCTACTCCAAAACCACCTAATCAACCAGTCGTCCAAACTTCTGTTGATGAAGGAAGAGTTGTTTTGATGTGGGATGATCGTAGTGAATCTTCTATTGATCCCGTCACAGGAAATAATGCATTTCAAGGATATCGAGTCTATCGTAGCACAGATAGAGGTAATTCATGGGGAACTGTTATTTCAGATGTGAATGGAGATCCTACAGATTTCTTTAAACCATTGGCCATATATGACTATGATGATAATCAAAGTGGTCCTCATGCAATGACGGATCCTCTCATTTATTATAACCTAGGTTCAAATTCTGGAGTAAAATATTCCTTTGTTGATAACAATATTATAAGTGGTTATGAATATTGGTATGCTGTTTCGGCTTATGATGGTGTGGATGATTGGGCTGGTGCTCCAGTTGATCCGATGGAAAATCCTAAAGCGAAGAATGCTTTCTATAGTGATAATGATAACACGGTTGCAGTTGTAGCACAAAAAACACCTGCTGGATATAGCGCTGGAACTGTTCCTGAAATGGCAGTTCATTCTACTGGAGAATCAGATGCTGTTTTACATTTGATAGAAGCGGATGCATTTGCGCTTGATTTTCTTGGTGATTCTTTATCCCCTCAAGACTTTAATAGTAAAGGTTATAGTTATGAGGTGATTATTGGTGAGGAATCTTTTGGTGATACAATAACTGTTAATTCTTGGAGCATGATAAATACTTCAACAAATGATACAGTTATTATAAATGAACCTGATGTAGAGTCAGGGCAGTTGAAGCATGTAATTGATGGCTTTATCCCTGTGTTCACTACTGCATCATGGACTTTATCTACCTATGACTCTGCAAAACAAACTGTTAATCAAGATACTTCAACTTCATTATTATTTGGAGGGATTAACCCAAATTCAAATGATGGAACCTGGGCTGGCTTTGTAGAAAATACCCCTCTGGATCCGCAACCTTCCGATAGACCAAGTGCAGACTTGTTACAAAAAGATATTGAATTTCGATTTTCATCTAGCGGATCAATCGCTACATACTTCAATGCACAACTTACTACTATAGAAACTATTGATCTTCCCTTTGAAGTTTGGTCTTCGGAAGAGAACAAACAGATTGATGCAGTGATTTATATGGCTGCTGGGGTAAAACCTATCCATGAAGAAGATACAGAAAATCCAGGACATTATAAGTTCACTAAAAATTTCTTTGTTATGCCTATATACCAAGATTATACAGGTACAGGGCTAACAGATTGGTATAGTAATACCAAAATAGGTTGGATGTTACAATTCAATAAGAACGATTCTCGTTTCAAAGATGGTGATGAATTGAAAGTATATTTCCGTAATCCATTATTAGCTGGTCGAGATACTTATACCATAGAAACAACTGCTGACGATTATACAATAAATGAGGGTGATCTCGATGAAATAGTAGTAGTTCCAAATCCGTATAATGCTACATCTGTATATGAACATATAGCATTTATTAGAGAAGTGCAATTTATGGGTCTTCCTGAAAATTGTTTAATAAGAATTTTCAATACGGCTGGTGAATTAGTACAGGTAATTAAACATGATGTGAACAGTCCTGGATATAGGGGGCCTAGTATTGAAGCTTGGGACTTACGAACCTATAATAACCAGGAAGTTTCTTTTGGGGTATACGTCTTTCATGTAATCTCAAATGATCAAGAGTTCACTGGAAAACTTGCGGTGATAAAATGAAGAAAAACATAATCATAACTTTTATTGCTATAAACTGTTGTATTCTCGCACAATTTGATAATGCTGGTACATCTGCAGCTAACTTTCTAAAAATAGGTGTAGGAAGTCGAGGAATGGCTCTTGGTGGAGCATTTACTGCAAATGTCCAAGATCCCTCTGCCTTGCATTGGAACCCTGCGGGAATAGCACATGCTAAAGATATACAGGTTTTGCTTTCCCAATACAATTGGATTGCAGATATGAAGCACAGTTATTTTGGATTAGTTATTCCTGTAGGTTCACTTGGTAATTTAGGAATTAGTTTGAATAACCTAGATATGGGTGAAATGAAAAAAACAACAGAATTTGAACAAGATAGTAAAGTTGTTTTTCGCGCATCAGATATTGCCCTCGGTCTTGGATTTGGTAGAAAAATATCTGATCGATTTTCTATTGGTCTACATGGAAAAATTATAAGAGAGACTATCTCTTTTTCCAATGCAACTGCATTTGCATTGGATGTGGGTTCTCAATATCATACAGATTTTTCTGGATTAACTCTAGGAATGGCTATAACAAACTTTGGTACTAAGATGAAATTGGAAGGAACTGATCTGAAAGTAGATACAGATCCATATGAAGACCAAAATGCCAATCCCGATGTAATCGCACAGCTTCAAACAGAAGAATGGCCCTTACCTATGTCCTTTCGAGCTGGTGTTGCTTTTACTCCTATTGGACCAACTTCTTTTATAAAGAATGAAACTGTTGAAGCTTCAGTGAGTATTGACTATTATGACCCTCGGGATTACAACCCATATTATGCTGGTGGCCTAGAAATTAAAGTTCTTGGCGGACTTTTCCTTCGGATGGGATTAGAAAATAAATTCATTCAGTTTAGTGATTCACACGATGATAGTATGGATTCTAATGATTTGACAGATAAGCTTGATAAAGATAATTCTCATGGTTATATAAATAATACAGCTTTTGGGTTTGGTTTATCATCAACAATGTTTCCATTTATACCTTATAATTTCACTCTTGATTATTCGGTTTCCGATATGGGAATATTAGGAGAGGTTACTAGATTAACTTTTACAATCGGACTTTAATTAAGAATATTCAAAAAGGAGGCCTTCTTAAAGAAGGCCTTTTTTTTTGATTTCAAAATAATATTAAACTCAAATAGATGAATCAACCATTATCTGAACATCTAATTTATATTGAAAAAATCTTTGGTCATCAGCCGAACGCTGAAGAGCTATTGGAAAAAGCATCAGATTTATTTGAATCAGATGCAAAACAAAAATCAATACATGATTTTTTAGAATTAGGTCACCTGCCCATTATTAATAATGAAATTTGCAATTCAAATAAAATTGATGAATGGTTTGAAATAATTCACCAACTAATTATTAAATCAAAACTAACAGTAGGCCATTTGATTAATCAGCGGGCACGATATTATGATAAAAAAGAATGTTTTAAAGTAATTAATGGAAATACTATTGAGAATTTTTCCTATAAAGAAATATGGCATAGAGTTATACAAATTGGTCAGGCTCTATCAAATATAGAAAAAAAATATAATAACAATATGGTTATAGGGATAATAACTGAAAATTCACTCAGAGGTGCTTTAATTGATCTTTCTTGTCTATCATTTCATTTCCCAATAGTACCAATACCGGTCACAACCACAGCTGAACATTTAGAGTTCATCATAAATAATTCTGAAATCACACACCTTTTTATTGGGGGTACTTCTGTTCAAGGAATTTTAAGAGATTCTAAAGTTGATCAAGGTTCATTAGTTATTTATCATTTAGATGATCATTCAGATGCAATTATTCATGCTGAGCAATGGGAAAGTTTTATCTCTAAATCAGTTGAATTTGATGAAATTAATGTTTTAAAAAGAATAAACGACTGCGATATGCAAGATATCTCTACAGTGATGTATACCTCTGGTACAACTGATAATCCAAAAGGTATTGTCTTTTCACAGGAAAATATTATATCAAAAAGATTTGCAAGAGCTTTAGCTCTACCCTCCTTTTCAAGTGATGATGTATTCTTATGCTTTCTCCCTTTGTATCATACATTTGGAAGATACTTTGAACTACTAGGTTCTATTTTTTGGGGTGCAACCTATACTTTTGCAGAATCACCATATTTCAAATCCTTATTAAAGGATTTTCAGATATCTAAACCATCAATCTTTATTAGCGTTCCAAAGAGGTGGATCCAGTTAATGGAGCATGCTAATTCAATTAATCCAATGGATGATTATGATAATGATGAAATAAGCAATGTACTAGCTTCAACGACTGGTGGAAATTTAAAATTTGGATTATCAGCTGCTGGTTATTTAGATCCGGATGTGTTTCATTTTTTTCAAGAAAATAAAATTAATCTAATTAGTGGATATGGGATGACTGAGGCGACTGGAGGCATTACAATGACACCCCCGAATGATTATCAGCCTGATTCTGTTGGAAAGTCGCTGCCTGGAATTGATACAAAATTAGCTGAAGATGGTGAACTACTT
>Ga0209228_1000736_pt1 | contig 16827 bp, 15 predicted proteins | sample METZYME_3_150m_FD_187547 | JGI IMG/M metagenome (GOLD analysis project Ga0209228, IMG submission 187547) | Marine microbial communities from oxygen minimum zone in mesopelagic equatorial Pacific - METZYME_3_150m (SPAdes) (version 2) | ecosystem: Environmental > Aquatic > Marine > Oceanic...
GGCGCAGACAACATGGTTCCGAGACGATTTCTTTCCGGGCGGCCTTCCGGAAATCAGCAGGATGCTTCGACCCAAGCCACTCAACGGCGATCTTTCCGGCACCGGTATCCTTTTGCCAGCGGACACCGTTTCACTAGGAGTGTGGGTGGATAGCAGCGCTTTATTGGAAAAGGACCTGCATTTTGACGTCAATATGTGGGCCAGACTGATGACCTCCACCGGCTTTTACCGGAATTTGGGCATGGGCAACATACTGGACCAGGGTGGCGAAGAATCTTCCGATGTAAAGGCGGTCGATGGTAGATGGAAGATGTTCACTGCAGACCTGCCTGTTATTGGAGATGCCTCGACTCCTCTTGAGTTGGTGGCTTTGTATTTCTCAAGCACACCTTCCAATCGCCTGTCGGACGGCGTAATAAACCTAGATGACGTTACCGCGTTCGGCCCTGCGGCAGGCTCAAACGGAGTGGTGGTCGAAGAATTTGAAGGGCAGAACACGTGGCAGGTACTGGCCAACCAGGAGGCTGTTCCAGACACGGCCCAGCTGTCGGATAACAACCCTCGCAATGGCAGATCAGCTCTTCAATACTCCTGGAATGAAGCGATCTCCGACGGGCAGCGGGGTATCCATCTGCCACCGGGACCTTTCCCGCTCCCGGCCATAGGTGGGCCTGGTTACCAAGTTGGTCAAGAAGTGCGCGTGGAATGGGGCAATCTAGCCGTACCGGTGCAGTTTGTGGGCATAACCAGCCACTTCCCAACCGTGCGCCCGGAGCGTAAGCCTTTCTTCCTCATCGACTTGACCAACTTTCAGGACTATGCCAGGCGACTACCGATGGGTATTGTCGAAAAGCCGGAAGAGATGTGGCTGGCCGTGAGCGAAGAAGCGGATCGGGAGCAGGTCATCGCACAGATAGTCGAGGCCATACAAAGACCGGTCGTTATAAAGGATGCAGAGTCTGTGGTGGCTTTGGCGGAGCGGAACCCCCTGGCCGGAGGCGGCTGGAACGGATTGACCATCTTCAGCATGGTGGCCATCGGCATTGCCGTATTCCTAACCCTGACCGTCCACACCGTGGTTTCCATCCAAATGGGGAGGACGGACCTGGCAGTGGCACGGGCGTTGGGTTTCTCTCGGCGTCAATTTTTCCTCTCCTTGGCCACGGAGCGGACAATCATCGCCGCATTGGCCATCCTGGCCGGGGCTGCCATGGGCTATTGGCCCGGTCTGGAGATACTGGAACTGATGGATCTGACGCCTCAAGGAGACGCTCCCGTGCCTCCGATGGTTCCGTTGGTGCAGTCCTGGCTGATGTCCGGGGTTATAGCGGGACTGGTAGCCGCTGCTGCCTTCTCGGTTGGGTTAGCGGTTGTTGTGGAAAGACGGCTTAATACCGCCGAAGTATTAAGGGGTGGTATCTGATGCTGCCGATGATTCGGTTCGCTTATGTGATGGCGGTGCGCCGGGTCGTGGCCGGATGGCGGCTGGAAGCTGTGCTATTTGGCGGTATTCTCTTAGCAGTGGCATTGATGGCCAGCGGGGTGATCTTCTCTGACCTACTTTCGAATGCCTCCCTCCGCCATGAACTTCTCCAAGCATCGCCCAAGGACGCCAACATATCAATTCGCTCTTTCAGCAGTCAAGATGAACCGTCCACGCCTATAGGCCGCCGGTCTGTCTACCAAGATAGGCTGGATTTTGTCGAAGCTGAAGCTGCCCAGCCGTTTAGCTCTTTCCTGAAAGACCGGTCGTTGGTGTTGGACACCGCTACCTTCTATTTCGAAGGACACCCGCATCTGGAGTTGGACAACGAGATTCGGCCGAGGGGTTCCATCATCTACATGTCTGGCTTCACCGCCGACCGAGTCACCTTGATACAGGGAAGCTGGCCAAGCTCAGAGAACGCTGCCGCCACTCCAGGGACTCCCGTGGATGTAGCCGTAGACGGTCTTGGTTTTGAATTACTGGGCCTAAAAGTTGGCGAGGTCATGGACGTATTCCCGGCGGCGTCATTCACTGACCCACCTTCTATGCCAGTGCGTATATCCGGAGTATTTGAGCGAGTGGATCCCGAAGACGAGTTTTGGTACGAGACAGGCTCTGACTTCAGCCTGAGCAACGACCGCTGGACCATTATCCCGCTGTTCACCAGTGAAGAGTCAGTCATTAACCGGGTGCTGGGCGAATATCCCACTCTGTACACAGACATCACCTGGTATTACTTCCTAGACCGCGACGGGTTACGGGCCGATGATGTAGAGGACTTAAAACAGGCGATAATCCAGGCTGAGTCCGATATCAGATTCGGTTTGAAGAATTCTAGTTTTTCCATTCGGCTGGACAATCTCTTGGAGAGCTTCGAGGAGCAGTTGATATTAGCCAGAGTACCTCTGTTCTTAGTCGTGTTCCTGATTACAGGAATCTTGCTCTACTACCTGGCGCTAGTGGCCGGGCTGATAGTCCGTTCACGCTCCAGCGAGATCGCCATGCTGAAGAGCCGAGGGGCAACCACTTCACAGTTAGGACTACTTGGGCTGGGTGAAGGCCTGCTTCTCGGTATACCTGCAGTGATAATCGGACCATTCTTGGCCATGGGAGTTGTAAGGGTCCTGGGCAAGGTATTTTTCTCTTTGGGGGGCGGCGCTGAGGAACTGTCAGGCGTTCCGGTGGTCGTATCCCAAGGGGCTGCGGTGCTTGGACTGATAGGGGGAGGACTGGCCGTGGGGGTGTTCACTTTTGCCAATTTGGCTGCCGCAAGACACGGTATCGTTGAGGCTAGGCAGTCTGGTGCGCGTCCTCCAACGGCGTCATTCCTCCATCGTTATTATCTGGACATCTTGTTGCTGGCCCTGATTGGCCTGCTTTGGTGGCAGATACAAAGCCGGGGCACGTTCTTGGTTCAATCGATAGGAAGCCAGCAGCTGGAGATCGACTATAGCCTGTTAGTAGGGCCGGTTCTTGGTCTTTTCGCAGTTGGCCTGGTGATAATGCGCCTATTCCCTTTGCTTGCCTTGTTACTCTCGTGGTTGGCCGCGCCTTTTGCGCCCTCATGGCTTGTTCATTCGTTACGTCATGTGGCTCGAGACCCGATGGTTCCTGGTATCTTGATCGTGCTGTTAACCTTGGCGACGGCTTTGGGCGTCATCGGCAGCGCCTTCAGCTCGACATTGGAACAAAGTCAGGAGGAACGGGCTCTATACGCCGCGGGAGCCGACTTGAGGGTTCGCCACAGTGGCGCCTCCAGCGAAACCCCTGGCGGCCGGTTCGCCAATCAGGTGAAAGACCTACCTGGTGTCCTCAATGCCGCCGATGTTCATCGCGCAAATGCACAGATAACCACGACGGGTTTTAGTTCCTCAGCCGCGATTTTGGCTGTGGACGCTAACAGCATGGGGGACGTTGCTTGGTTCCGTGAAGACTTGGCCAGCGGGAAGTCGTTGGGAGAGATTTCTCGGTTGTTACTGGATGGGCCGGAAACACCTAAAGGACTGCTGCTTCCTGAAGATGCAAGGGGATTTTCTATCTGGGTGCAGCCGGCGGGATTGAACCCCGGAGCAAACCTATGGGCGAGGATGCGTGACTCCCGAGGGTTGTTCTTCGACACATTGGTGGGGAATCTAGGCGCGCCGGGTTGGAACAAGATACAGTCGGACTTAACACCAGTGGTCGCCGCTGGTCGTCGCTTTAACACCAACGCGCGTTCGGTTGATATGGTTCCACCCTTCTCACTTCAGTCGTTCCAGATTACTGATAGTCTCCGCACCCTCGGCTCTAGCGATCTAGGATCTGTATTCTTTGGACGACTCGACGCCTTGACCCCGGATGGGCCCTTGGTCCTTTCTGATTTCGCTGCCTCGGACGACTGGTCTGTGATTGAAGATTTTTCTCGTCCAGGACTGTACGCCTTAGAGTCCAGCAGGTCGGCTGCTGGCGAGCGATTCCCTTACGCCACACGGTTCAGCTGGGCAACCGGCGGTGTCGGCATGCGGGGGTTGCGGCCCGGACCTACCGAGGCTCCTCTTCCGGCTCTGGCCAACGAAGGGTTCTTGGAGGACGTTGACGCCTCGGTCGGCGATGATGTGATCTTGGGCCTTTCCACCTATTCAATCATGGTCAACATAGTCGGCGTGGTCAACTACTTCCCTACCATGGATCCAGGAGACAAGCCTTTCGTTGTGGTGGACCTGGATTCCTTTGAGGGGGTCACCAATCAACATAGCCCCATTCCGTTGCTGGGATCCAATGAGATATGGGTGGACTTGGTCATCAATCCTGGGTTAGATGGGGATGAGCTTTCCCCCGCGATTGGAAGCTCTATAGATGCGGGAGAAGTTACTGAATCGATAGAGCAACTAGGAGTTAGCGTAAGAGAGGTATACGACGCTGCTCTAATGGTCGAGTCGAGAGTTGACCAACCCTTGGTCAACGCGGGATGGGGAGCACTTTTAGTGCTCCTGTTCTTGGCCGTGGCCTTGGCCAGCGGCTCGGGAGTCATGCTCTTTTCGTTCTTGGACACGAAGGATCGCCAGACGGAGTTCGCCCTGCTCCGCACGTTGGGTTCGACCGGTGGACAGTTGCGGGGCATCGTATGGTTTAATCTATTTTTGATCGTGATCTGCGGCGTGGCCTTGGGCACCTGGCTGGGCCATCTGATCGGTTCCAGCCTCCTTCCACTCATGGAAGTGGCCGAAGAAGGAGAGCGGGTGACGCCTCCGATGGTACTTACGACCGATTGGTTGGCGTTGGGAGTGTCATACCTGGTATTGGCGGTGGTCACTGTGGGAACGGTGCTCTGGCTAGCGTGGTTGAGCTCTAAGATACAGGTGCAGCAGGTCCTTAGAATGGGAGATGCAGGATGACCCAGTTCAATGACTATTTGGCCGCAACCAGAACGGCAGTTCCGGACTCAGGCCTTTATATAGATTGCCGCGATCTATTCAAGATTTACAAAAGGGCAGACTTGGAGGTCGTAGCTCTGCGCGGCTTGGACCTGAGCGTCGAGTCCGGCGAGTTGATCGCTGTCATCGGTGCCAGTGGGAGCGGAAAGAGTACGTTGCTAAACATACTGGCTGGATTAGACCGACCCTCTGCCGGTCAGGTGTTGGTAGGCACACGGGACTTGCTGGACGTCTCCGACAGCGACCTGGTTATGTACCGGCGTTCGGAGGTCGGCTTTGTTTGGCAGGCAACTGCCCGGAACTTGGTTCCTTATCTGTCGGTGTCCGATAACATCGAACTGCCTATGGCGCTAACGGGGCTGTCGGCCAAAGCCCGGCGCGCATGGTCTGAAGAACTTCTGGAATCGCTGGGAATGATAGACAAAGCTAAGCGGCTCCCTTACCAGTTGTCGGGAGGAGAGCAGCAACGTGCCGCCATAGCTGTAGGCTTGGCCAATAAGCCGCCTTTGCTCCTGGCTGATGAGCCTACTGGAGAACTAGACACCGAGAACGCGGACGCAATCTTCGAGATGATCCGCGGATTGAACCGCTCCTATGGTGTGACCGTGGTGACCGTCACTCACTATGCAGGCGTATCCAAATTTGTAGATCGAGTGGTCCATATCCGCGACGGGCGTATCGGATCTGAGACATTCTCGAGACCAGATTACCGTCGCGACGGTGGCACAGTGGAAGAGGAATACGTTGTGGTGGACGCCGCGGGAAGATTGCAGTTGCCACATGATTTGGCAGAACGTTTTCGGCGTGGGGGATTGGCCAAAATACAGTCGGATGACCGGCAGATCACTATCGACCCACCTGGGACCAATCCTCGGCAGCCCCGGAGCAGGAGTTAACGGCGTATGCAGGCTAGTGACGGACCTATCTTGACAGCTTCGGCGGTAAGCCGGGTATTCGGCTCTGGCGAAACAGCCGTAACGGCCCTTTCCGCCATCAACCTGACTGTGGAGCAGGGAGATTTTCTGGCGGTCACTGGCAGGTCGGGTTCCGGCAAAACCACATTATTGAACCTAATGTCGGGCCTAGACCGTCCGAGCACAGGTTCAGTTCACTTCCACGGAGACGACCTGTCCCAACTTCGGGAAGCCGACTTGGTAGACATGCGCCGTCATAGGATCGGGTTTGTGTTCCAATCGTTCGGTCTCATGCCGCTGTTGTCTGCTCAGGAGAACGTGGAACTCCCGCTGCACATCAGCGGGATGCCCTGGAGGGAGCGAAGACAACTCGCGAGCGAGTCGCTTCAGGCGGTGGGACTGGGCACCCGGGCTCGGCATCGGCCCTTTGAACTCTCGGGTGGTGAGCAACAGAGAGTGTCTATCGCCAGGGCCTTGGTAACCCAACCCGAAGTGGTCTTCGCTGACGAACCTACCGGAGAGCTGGACGCTTCCACCGCCCGGTCCATCGCAGAGACACTGGCTGAAGTTGCTGCCTCTAGGCGTGCTACGGTGATCGTTGCCACCCACGACCTGGACCTGGCCGCAACTGCACAGCGGCGCGTGGATCTGGTTGATGGACAGGTGATCTCTCGAGCCTGATCCTAGCCCCACACCTCCGGTTGCCGCGCGCTTGGTTAGCGCAGAGTTTTTGACCAGCATCGCAAGCTCCAGCGGTCAAATCAGCCTGATTTGTCGGTCAATACTAGTGGTTCATATGTGGCCTCAGGTATTGCCCAGAGCGTGCCCATCAATAGCAATGTATCTATCTAGTAGCAGTCCCAGTGCCCGTATGCGTGTATACTTTTGCAGAACGGACCTCACTTAGGGTTCGTCTGAAACTTGATCGCTGAGGATTAGGTATGTTTGTGCGAATCTACACTGGTGATGACGACCAGTCCCACATGGAACAGATGGACCCGCTCACGGAAGAGGTCCATAGAATCGCCACGAAACCAGGCGAAGACCTGGTCTTCCGAACATTCGAAGAGAACAGAGCGGTCGAATGGCATAACCCCACGCGGCGTCAGTATCTGTTCGTCCTTACCGGCCAGATGGAAGTTTCGGTTAAAGATGGAACCACTCTTGTGTTCAATCCGGGTGACGTATTGTTGGCTGAGGACATGACCGGCCAAGGTCATCTAACAAGGTCAGTAGGTGGCTCGTATACCTCTGTCTCCATGGGGATACCTGACTTCTAGCCACGCCTGAAATAGCGGTTGACAGGCAGATTCCGTTATTTATAATGGCAATCGAATACCCGACGCGTTATCGCCAACGACACGCAGACCAAAATCTAAATGGAAGGCTAAGTAAGAGATGATTACCAAGTTCGACAGCCTGTACGCCGGTCACGTAGATATGGCCGACATCGGCTATGGCGGAACGGCGGTCAACGACCGGAAGTTTGACAACGACCATCTGATGACGGTCTATAGTAAGGCGGAGGCCATCGCCAAAGCCTTGGACGAGAACGGTTTCGATACGATGTGGATGGCGGAACACCACTTCCAGCCGGAAGGCTACGAGTGTATCCCCAACCTGATCATGCTTAATGTCCATCTGGCCCACTTGACCAAGAATATCAAGTTTGGCTGCGGTTTCAATATCGCCCCCATGTGGCACCCGTTACGCTTGGCCGAGGACTATGCCACCGCAGACATCCTGACTAACGGCCGGGTGATTTTCGGCGTTGGTCGTGGCTACCACACCCGCGAAGTGGAGACCTTTGGCTCCAACATCACCGACCAGGATGCCAACCGTGAAGAGTTCGAAGAAGCGGTAGAAATCATCTTCAAAGCGTTTAACAACGAGTCCTTCTCCCACAAAGGGAAGTACTACACCCTGCCTCCAGAGGTCCCCTACCGCGGCTACACCCTCAAGGACTTGACGCTGGTCCCTCGGCCCAAGACTTTACCGGTAGAATGTTGGCAGCCCATCCAGGGTGGGACGGAACGAGCCTTGGACTTCATGGCCAAACATGGGATCAAAGGCATCCTGGGTGGGGGTGTCGCGGAAGGTGGCGTTATGGACAGCATTATGACCGGTTACCGCGACGCTCTTGTCCGGGCTGGGAAAAAGGACGCGCAGCTCGGAGAAGGCCTGAGCGTCGGTTTTCACTACCATCTGGCTCCCACAGTGGAACAAGGCATCAAAGAGGCTAAGGGCTTCTTTGAAGAAAACCTCAAGATGTTTGGCCCGTTGCGCCTGCATCGCGGCTTGACTGATGAACAGATCGAGATTATGGGCGATCCACGCCGGGCCCCAGATGGTGGACTGCCCAATATCGAAGACGCCGTTGAGAAACAAGCGTTTTTGACCGGCCCCCCGGAGCGGATCATCGAGCAGCTGAAGGGCGTGGAAGCCGAATATCCCGCCTTGGAACGGATCGGAATGAGCCACCCGATGGGTGCACCCCAAAGCGTGATCACTGAGCAACTGGAGTGGTTCGGTAAAGAGGTCATGCCAGCTTTCAAAGGTAGAGTAGGTTCCAACTAGCGGGGTTTTCTAGGACGGACGCCAAGAGCACCGGTGGAACTGATTCACCGGTGCTTTTCTTTCAGGAGTGCTACTCCCATCCTTTTATATCCATAGGAGCTAGTGGAGGGATCCCGTTGCCGTGGTCGACAGGAACAGGGCTGTCAGAGAACCGAACTCCCGCGCTCGCTGCTGATACAATCGCTCTAATCTCTGTAAGAACACCGGCCACGGGAGAAAACCATGGCTATCTATGAACTCCGGACCTACACCCTTTACGTTGGCAAGATGGGCGAAGCAACAAAGCTTTACGGCGAAGAAGGCTGGCCCGCGCTGGATAAAGGTGGCTTCGGCAAGAAGCTGGTAGGCTATTTTACCAGCGACGTGGGAACCATTAATCAACTAGTACACCTGTGGCGTTTCGAAGACGACGCCGACCGGCGCAATCATTGGTCGACATTGTTCGCCGACGGGCCTTTCATGGCCTTCGCCGCCAAGCTCAGGCCCCTTTTGATGACTCAAGAGGTCAAAGTTATGCTGGAAGCACCCTGGGGGCCACATCCTTAATAATGACCAAGCCTGGCTCGCGTTGACAGCTATTGGGCCCAAGATTACACTCCGGACGAGCTGAATTGGGAAGTAACGAGTGCAATATGGTTTCCTCGGACGCAGTTGACCTAGGCGACGCCATCGACCTGATGTTTGCGACCGGTTGGACCGACGGATTACCCGTGGTTCCGCCCACCGCAGACCGGGTTAAGAAATTCGTTGAATACACTGGACGAGATGCTAATGAGCTCGTTGCCGAGCTTCCCCCTCTGGGTGGCAAGGCGACAGTGGAGCGCATTGCAGTTAACGCAGTTATGGCTGGCTGCCTTCAGGAACACATGCCAGTGGTGATCACTGCCATTCAAGCGATGATGGATGATCGGTTCAACCTGCGTGGTGTCATGTGTTCCACCGGCATCCATACTCCGTTGGTGATCGTTAGCGGACCTCTGGCTAAAGACCTGGACATCAACGGCGGCTACAACTGCTTCGGATCAGGCTGGCGGGCCAACGCGACTATTGGCCGGGCGGTCAAGCTGGCATTGGTCAACCTTGGCGGAGCTATCCCCGGCGAGACCAACAAAGCAACCTTCGGCCATCCAGGCGCCTATACCTACTGCGTGGCCGAGGACCAGGAGATTAACCCCTGGGAACCACTGCATACGGATGTGGGTCTCGATGCCTCGGATAGCGCAGTGACAGTATTCCCTGCGGAAGCTCCCCACAACATCATGTATCACGCCAAGAACTCTAGGGATTTTCTCACGGTTTTGGCCGATACGATGTGCACGCTAGGGAATGTCCAGATGTACGTCATGGGCGACACCTTTGTGGTGATCGGTCCGGAACACGCCCGGTTCCTCCATGAGGACGGTTGGCGCAAACAGGACATAAGGCAATTCCTCTTTGAGCATGCTAGAAAGCCGGTCCGTGATTTGAAACACGGCGGTCCGCCCCAAGGCGACGCGAACCGCGGCCATTTTTGGCCCCGGTTCGTCGATGCCAACGATGATGAACAGATGGTGCCGGTAGTTCGCGCCGCAGACCGGATACACATCATGGTTGCCGGTGGGAAGGGTGGCCCTCATTCCGTATATCTTCCTGGTTGGGGTTCACGGCGGGTCACTAAGAAGATAGAGACCTCATAAAATCCTGCAGGCTTCGTCAACATAAAATTCCGGATAGGAATCGAGGAGTAGTCATGGTAAGTGCACCGGGATCACACCTGAAAGACCGCTTGAACGAGATGGGCTTGCTCTCACCGATAGACCCTGAAGCTTACTCCCGGTGGAGGTCAGCGCCGCGTTTAGAGTCCGTGCATGGTAAGGTTGGTGGTTTTCTGGGCAACCGAAAGGCCAACGCCAGCCTGTTGCTCCAGGAAGTGAAAGAGCTCCTGAATAAGGACTTTGAGCTTAGAGACGGAATCGCGGTCGACAAATACGTTTATTCCCGCCCTGCCACCGACGATATAATTGACGACTTAGCCGCCAAGTGCGATTTTGTGGTGACCTGCATCGCGGATTGAGGGTCCTGCACCGCGTGCAGTGTGCACGACGCCATGGCCTTGGAGAATAAGGGTGTCCCCACGATAGTCATATGTACGGACCCATTCTTGAATTCGGCCTACAGGCATGCCAGCGTTTTTGGGCGCAAGGGGTTCCAACCTTTGGGGATACCTCACCCACTGGGCGGCATAACGCCGGATTTGGTAGCCCAACGGGCTAAGGAACTGCATCAACAGATAATCAATGTGCTGACCACGGGCGAATAACTCATTAGTCATAGGAGACAACAATGGTTAGAGTAGGCGCAGGAATCCGAGTTTACGAGCAATTGGAGACTTGGGAGAATCTGCCCGAGGGTTGGGTGCTAGGCCAGACGGCTATCGTCACGGATTCTCAGGACAGGGTCTATCTGTTCAATCGTGGAGATCACCCCCTGATTGTTTTGGACCGGGACGGCAACTTCCTGAACTCGTGGGGCGAAGGCCAATTGCCCGACGCTCACGGTATGTTTATAGATGCCGACGATAATCTATACATGCCGGTCAAAAACAGCCATGTTGTGCTGAAGTATCGTCCAGACGGTAATCTCCTCATGACCCTGGGCGAATGGGACAAACCCTCGGATACCGGGTGGTCGGGAGACTACAGCGAGCCTGCGAAACAGGCCGCAGGTCCCTTTAATCGGCCCAGTGATATCGCTCTAGACAACTCCGGAGACTTGTATATCTCCGACGGTTATGGCAACTCCCGGGTCCACAAGTTCACTGCGGACGGCAAGTTGGTTTTCTCCTGGGGCGAACCCGGGAAGACCGGACCTGGAGAGTTTCATGTGCCCCACGGAGTATGGGTCCACACTGATGGCCGGGTGTTCGTGGCAGACAGAGAGAACAACCGCATCCAGATTTTCGATGCAGATGGCAAGTACCTGGACCAATGGACCGGCCTGGCACGCCCCTGTGATATCTATGTCGATGGGGACGATGTGTTCTACGTGCCCGAATTGGACGGTTTCATGAGCATCTTGAGCATCGACGGAGATATTATTGCCAGTTGGGAAAGCCCCTTGGACGCCGGTTGGGGCAACGGGGCCCACGCGGTTTGGGTTGACTCCCATGGGGACCTCTACGTGAACCAAAACGTGGAGGGCCACCGCCTGGTTAAGTACGCTCGCCAGTAGACACGTTAGAGGGTATCAACACCGTCCATCCAGTCATTCAGAGGTGTTAGCCAGGTAATCTCATAGCTACCGGCAGGCACGTAGAGCATAGGCAATTAGACTTTTGGTTGCACTCAGTGTGACAGATGGAGAAATTAACTCGGAGGACCGTTGATGCGGGCCGGATACCAAGTGGGACATGTCGTCTTGCGGGACACCGTTGACCACCAGCAGCAGTGGCAAGATTTGCTCGCTCAATTTCGGGCGGTCAACGACGCCGGGTTCGACTCCTACTGCTACGGTAATCATTTCTTGATCGACCCCTTCCAGCACTTCCAGCCTTGGACCGTGTTGGCACGCATGGCTGCCGAGCCGAGTAACATGGTTCTGGCGACGTCGGTGTTGCTGCTACCCCTTCTTAACCCTGTGGAGGTCGCTGAACAAGCTGCGACCTTGGATCACATCTCAGAAGGGCGGTTCGTACTAGGTGTGGGTCTGGGTTATCGTCCCGAAGAATGTGAGGCTTTTGGAATCAAGATGTCAGAGCGGGGCGGTCGTATTACCGAATCGTTGGAACTCATGCGGCGGTTGTGGACTGAAAACGAGGTCACGCATCATGGCAAATACTACAACGTGACAGGTGCCAAACCTACAGCTCGGCCTTACCAGCAGCCCGGTCCAAAGGTCTGGCAGGCGGCGATGAGTGACCCTGCGATACGCAGAGTGGGGCGGACCGGAGATATCCTTTTCGTAGGCCCGGCACAAGGCAACGACTCCATCCGCAAACAGATCGACCTGTATCATGACACATTGGAAAAGAGCGGCCACGACATTCCTGAAGAGATGGTGGTTGTCAGGGAGTTTTACTGCGCAAGCGACCACGAGGAAGCCATCAGGAAGGCGCGCGCAGGGTTCGAAACTAAATACCAGGTCTATCGAGACCAGGGACTACATGGTTCGGACGATGAACTGGCCAGAAAAGTGACCGGAGACCTGGAAACCCTGATGGAAGAGACCTTTGTTATCGGCAGTCCGGAACAGTGCCTGGAACAGATATCTGAATACAAAGAGATGGGCTTCACCGATGTGATAGTCCGGCTGTTCTACCCTCAAATGTCACAGGATGAGGTGCTGGAACACATCGGTTTGGTGGGAGAGCAAGTCATCCCAGGTATGCATCGCCTCTAGTATTTTTGGCCTAGGGTCGAGCGAAGGACGAGTTGGGCGAAGCAGGTATCTGGATCGCGGTGATCTTGACAGGAATGGCGGTTTTGGGAGTGCGTGAGTACGCACGCTCCAGCGGAGCCTTCGCGGCCCGCTGGGAACAAGCTAAAGTATCGCTTCTAGCCGCCGGCTTAATACTGTTGGGCGTTACCTCCGCCGTCTTGACAGCCCTGTATATCGTGGTGGTCGTGTTGGTAGAGATATGGCAACCAATATTGATTATAGTTGCGGTCATCTGTGGTTTGATAGTGTCCTACATCTGGCTAAACCGAGCCAGGCAGTGAACAACAGCATCAAGAACATTTAGCGAATACCCGAAAACTAAGGAGTGGAAATTGGAAGTTGGAGTGATCTTTCCCCAGACGGAGATAGAGCCAGACCCTTCAGCGGTTAAGGACTTTGCACAGGCTGCGGAAGAGATGGGGTATGCCTACATCTTCATCGCCGACCACGTGCTGGGTGCTGACCCTGCCCATCATGACTTTCCGGCGCTGCGCACCTATAACCACAAGTCGGTGGTGCACGAGACTTTGATACTGATGGGCTATCTCTCCGCCATAACAGACAACGTCGGACTAGCCACGGGAATCCTGATCATTCCCCAACGCCAGACTGTCTTGGTGGCAAAGCAGGCGGCGGAGGTTGACGTGCTCTCCAACGGACGTTTGCGTCTGGGAATCGGAGTAGGTTGGAATACGGTGGAATATGAAGCCTTGGGAGAAGACTTCCACAACAGGGGGGCCCGCAGCGCCGAACAGATCGAAGTAATGCGCGCGCTCTGGACCCAAGATGTGGTCGACTTTCACGGCGATTGGCATAACATCAACCATGCCGGACTGAACCCCTTGCCCGTCCAACGTCCTATACCCATCTGGCTGGGCGCAGGCAGCTCACAAAGTCCCACTCCCCCAGACACGGTGCTTAAGAGGGTAGCGCGGTTAGCCGACGGCTGGTGTCCGAACTTCAATCCGGACGAGGCAGGCCGGGCCATCGTTGAGCGGACCCACAGCTTCATGAAGGAGATGGGCCGAGATCCGACCGCTTTGGGTCTGGACGGTCGGCTCCGCACTGGCGGCAGGCAGCCTGAAGACTGGCTTGACGAAGCCAAGGCATGGCAGGACCTGGGCGCCAACTACCTTTCTATCGAGAACCGTCAGAGTGGACTGACCACTGCTGGAGAGCACATAGAAGCTATGCGCACGTTCAAAGAAACCATCGGCTTCGATTTCTAATATGCCCACATTCAAGCCCAAAGACCCGGATTTTGAAGCCAAGGTGCGAGAGAGTTTTGGTAAGCAGACCGCCATGCAGACCCTGGGCGCGGTCATGAACCGGGTTGCGCCTGGCGAAGTCGAGATCGAGATGCCCTACAGGGCTGACTTGACTCAGCAGCATGGCTTCATTCACGGCGGTATCATCACCGCCATCGTAGACAGCGCTTGCGGGTATGCAGCCTTCAGTCTCAGTGCACCCGAAACTGCAGTATTGACGGTCGAGTACAAGGTCAACTTTGTTGCCCCGGCCAAAGGAGACCGCCTATTGGCTCGCGGCGAAGTCGTGCGGCCTGGCGCCACAGTCACCGTTTGTAAGGGAGACGTAATGGCCTACGACGGTGGCGAGGAGAAGCTGGTGGCCTCCATGCTCACTACCATGATGCTCATGCCCAACCGGCCAGACTTGGCCGGCTGATCAATAATCTTTCGTTATCACCAACTGAGGAGGGCCGTAGCGCTCGCCGACTACTACAGATCTGATGAGTATAAGAATGCTATCGTGCGGTCGTCTTACTGCATGAATCCACCGCTGTAGGTACGGTGCCTGGTGGCCGATGATAGTTGTATTGGTGGGTACGACGTTGGGGCTCACCAATTGAGACACCGATGACAATGCTGGTTCGCTCGCTTAGTCAAAGACCATGACGCTGCGCGCAACTGAGCCTTCCTTCATGTACTGGAAGGCGTCGTTGATGTCTTCCAGTTTGAGGCGTCGAGTGACCAGTTCATCCAGTTTGAGACGGCCCTGCAAGTAGAAATCTATATATCTGGGCATGTCCACTCGGAAGTGGTTGGAACCCATGCTGCTGCCCTGGATTCGTCGCTCGCGCAGGAAGGAATAGCCGTCCAATTCTATCTTGGTGCCTAGAGGAATCATGCCGATGATCGTGGCAGTCCCACCGGCTCTCAGAATTTCGAAAGACAGTTCGGCAGTTTCCTTCTTGCCGATGGCCTCGAAGGAATAGTCGACACCTCCCTCGGTTAGGTCTTTGACCCGCTTCTCGGTATCGCCACTGGAGGCGTCGATCACGTCAGTCGCGCCGAACTCACGGGCCAACGTTAGTTTATCCTCTACTGCATCGATGGCGATGATGCGTAAGGCTCCGGCTAGTTTGGCGCCTTGGATGGCGTTCAGGCCCACTCCGCCCGCTCCGATGACAGCCACTGTGCTGCCGGGTTCAACCTTGGCAGTGTTCAGGGCTGCCCCCAGACCAGTGGTGGCCCCGCAGCCGATGAGAGCCATCTGTTCGAACCCTATGTCTTGTTCAATCTTCACGAGGGAATTCTCGTGGACCAGCATCATTTCGGCATAAGCCCCCAGGTTGGCGAATTGTGTCACCGGCGTGCCGCCCTGGCTGAGGCGTGGGGCCTCGTCGGGCCCCCGCAAAAGGCCTGTCCTTGAGCAGAGAACCGGTCGGCCGGTCGTACAACGCTCACAGAGACCACAGAAGACCGATAGACAGCAGATAACGCGGTCACCAGGAGAAACGTAATGCACCTGGCTACCCACCGCCTCCACTGTTCCGGCGGCTTCGTGACCCAGAAGGACTGGCATAGTTGTGGAGTAGAGCCCTTCCACGAAATGAAGGTCGCTGTGGCAGACGCCTGAGGCTCGAGTGCGGACCAACACCTCCCTGGGGCCGGGGGACGAGATATCGACGTCCTCGATCTGCAACGGCTGGTTAATTTCGTGCAACATGGCTGCTTTCATGCCCAGTTACTCCTTTCATGTCTTCCCTTTGATGGTTGGGAGACATAATACTCTAGTTTGTTCCAGAGGGTCTGCTACACGGTTACCCCAGTAAAGTTGAAGCTGCTTAATTTCAAGGCAGGTACTCTCGTGGCAAAGCCAACTTCGTTCAAAACCAATTTAGACTCGCTGCCAACGTGCTCCACATCGGCCATGGCTTCTACGTAGGATTGGGTGAACCTAAGGTCTTTGACCGGGTGGGTGATCTGACCGTTCTCGATCATGAACGTACCGTCCCTAGTCATTCCAGTCATCACGCAGCCTTTGGAGTGGGCTAGACGGGTGTAGAAGAACCGGGTGATGTAAACCCCTCGCTCTGTGGAGTTGATAAGGTCTTGGAGCGACGAGACTCCTTCCTGCATGAACAGGTTGCTGGCTATGGGTCCGCCAGTAAAGTAGGACTGGTGCCCAGTGGAGACGGTTCCTTCTTTTCCGGCCGTGTAGGAGTTATGGACCGGAGTGTTCACAACTCCTTGGGTGATGATATCCACCCTGCGTCGCGGTATGCCTTCGGCGTCGAAGGGCACCGGCCAGCCGTGGGGATCCGAGCCGTCGTCCCACACAGTAACGCTGGGGCTCATCGCCGGCTGGCCGATCAGGTCGTTCATCCAACTGCGGCCTTCTTGGACAGCTTGGGCTCCCATGCCGTAGAGGCTGAGCGCCTCCAGTATGTCGTCTACTGCGTAGGTGTCCAACACCACGGGATAACGTCCTGGTTCGATTGCCACTGGTTCCTGCCCGTCCACAGCTTTGGAAACTGCTTCCCGGCCTAGGGCCTCGGTGTCTATGTCCGAAAGACGCCACGACCCTCCTTTGGCCCATCCAGCAGAGCTGGCGCTCATGGTGTTGATGATCAGACCGGCGAATGTGCCGGCATGGTAGGCGCGGACTCCGTGGCTGCTTACAACGGCGGTCTCTTGCACGCCGGTGCGACAGGCGCCTGACACGTTTAAGTCGTGTTCCTTGCCCTGGAGGCAGACGCCCCGGACGATCGACGCCC
>Ga0209228_1000743_pt1 | contig 16747 bp, 10 predicted proteins | sample METZYME_3_150m_FD_187547 | JGI IMG/M metagenome (GOLD analysis project Ga0209228, IMG submission 187547) | Marine microbial communities from oxygen minimum zone in mesopelagic equatorial Pacific - METZYME_3_150m (SPAdes) (version 2) | ecosystem: Environmental > Aquatic > Marine > Oceanic...
ATTTCTCAACTCAATGTGCCCGGGTATTTGGAACATCCAAATTGCGAGATAGTCGCCTTATGTGACGTTAATGAAGATAGAGCAATTGCAAAGGCAAAAGAGTGGAAAATAAACCCTCGTATTTATACTGACTACGACAGTGTTTTGGCCGATGAGGCCGTAGATGCTGTTGAACTTTTATCGCCAACCCATCTTCATGCATCGCAGATTATTTCTGGTCTCAATGCAGGAAAACATGTGTCATGTCAAAAGCCTATAGCAACCTCTATGGATGAGGCAAAACAGATTCGCAAAGCTGTTGAAAATAATGAAAAAATCTTTAGAGTGACTGAAAACTTTCTTTATTATCCTCCTATAACAAAGGCGAAGGAACTTATAGAGAATGGTGCCATTGGAACTCCTTCTCTGGTTAGAATCAGAACTATCAGGGGACTGGGTATGGAAACCATGATTAGGCCTGAAAAAGATGCGTACGTATGGAGAAGGGATCCTTCAAAAAATCCAGGCGGAATGCTCTATGACGATGGTTGGCACAAATATGCTACGGCTATATCTTGGGTTGGAGGCGTTGAAAAAGTAACAAGCATGGTAACAAGAACCGATGATTTTCTTGCTGATACTCCAAGTGCCGCTGTGATGAAAGTAAAAGGCAAAGATTGTTTAATAACCATTGATTATTCTTCTGCAAATGAAATGCCCATTAAAGGGAAATATTACAGTGCTGACGAATTTTTCGAGATTATAGGTCCGAAAGGCACAATCTGGGTCACGAGATGTACAGGTGAACTGCTAGACATGCCCCCGGTTATATTGGTTAAAGGTAATGAGACCATCTCATACAGCGTCCCTGCCGATTGGATTGAGGGATTTAAAGGAGCCGCACGGGCATTCATAGATGCGATCACGGAAAACAAATCACTAGACATGGATATAGATTTTTCATCTCAAGTGTTGGAGGTCGCACTGGCAATGTATGAATCATCTGACAAGGAAGCCACTGTATACATAAAAGAGAGTTATTAAATGGCAAACCTGAACACTGATAAACCAAACATATTATTCATATTGAGCGACGACCAGGGGGCCTGGGCGATGGGGTGTGCAGGTAACAGTGAACTGTCCACACCAAATTTGAATCGCCTAGCTGAGACGGGGATAAAATTTGAAAATTTTTTCTGCGCTTCTCCTGTATGTTCCCCGGCTCGCGCTTCAATATTAACCGGTGAGATTCCTTCCCAACATGGAGTTCAAGACTTTTTAAGAAAAGGAAACTCCAAATTTATTAACACAGACGGAACCGAAATAACGTATATGGAGGGTCGAACCTCCTACATAGAACAATTGTCAGAAAACGGTTACAGCTGCGGATTAAGTGGAAAATGGCACCTAGGGAACGCTCGGTTACCGCAATTTGGTTTTGACTACTGGAATGTTCATGCTTCTGGCGGAGGTCCTTATTACGAGCCACCTATGATTGAAAACGGAGAACTTTACCGACCAGCTGAATATGTAACGGACATAATTACTGATAATGCTCTTGCGTTTCTTGAAAACCAAATAGATTCTGATTCTCCTTTCTCTCTTAACGTTCATTACACGGCTCCTCATGCACCCTGGACTCGTGAAAACCATCCACATGAAAAATTTGACGGTTTTTACAGCGACAGCCGATTGGAATCTACACCTGATCTTCCGATACACCCGAACCAACTAGACAAAGAGTCGGGAGCTGCCACTATTGGTAGCGACGAGGAAGGTAGGAAGATTGCCTTAAGCGGTTATTTCACTGCCATAGAAGAAATGGATAGAAATATAGGCCGCATAATAGACTGGCTTGAAGAAAACGATCTCAGAGACAACACTCTCATCATATTCACTGCTGATAACGGAATGAATATGGGACATCACGGTATTTGGGGAAAAGGTAACGGAACATATCCACCTAACATGTATGATACCGCTGTTAAAATTCCAACCCTTGTTTCAAGACCTGGTCATGTTCCTCAAAATGTAGCCTGCACCGAACTATTAAGCCAATACGATTTCAGTCCTACCCTATTGGACTATGTAGGCCTAGAGCAAAAAAATACCCATAATCTTCCAGGGAGAAGTTTTGTTAATCTGCTGGAAGGAAGAGATTTCGGGTCAGATAAACCCGTCTATGTCCTGGACGAATACGGACCAACTAGAATGATTCGGACACATAAATGGAAATACGTCCACAGGTACCAATTTGGGGACAATGAGCTATATGATCTAGAAAATGATCCCGATGAAGAAATCAATTTATTTGGATCAGACGCTCATCAAGAGATTAATGAAAAATTATTAGAACAACTCGAGAGTTGGTATGACAAATATACTGATCCTGGTGTAGACGGTAGGAAAAACTCAGTTATGGGCAGAGGTCAAATTGGCATGATCAAAAACAGCGACAAACCTTTCGCGGATGACGTCGTTTATTTCAATCAAAGTTAATATAACGTACCAATAACCCTATCTATCTTGTACCGAACCATCAAAGCCAATAGGAGTGTCCAAAACCTTAGGATTTTCTGGCATCGATAAGGCCTCTTCATTTATTTCAATTCCTAGACCTGGCCCTTCAGGTACTTTGAGGTACCCGTCTATCATCTCCAGTGATTCCACAAAAAGTTCGCTCTTGGGCGGCTGATCTTCACCTGTATATTCTTGCAGGGCGAAATTCGGAATGCAGGCATCCAACTGAACACAAGTCGCAGTACTTACTGGAGACAAGGGATTGTGGGGAATAACTTTTACGTGGTTAGCTTCAGCCATCGCAGCGACTTTTTTCGATCCGCTGAGTCCGCCACACAGGCAAAGATCTGGACGAACGTATGAAACAGCGTTGGATTCCAAAAGCTGCTGATACTCAAAAATTGTTGTAAATCTTTCTCCAGTTGCAATAGGAATATTACATTTAGCAGCTATTTCACCCATTATCTTTGGGCTATCAGGAAGCATAGGATCTTCATAAAAAAATGGGTTAAATTGCTCCAACCTCCTACCTAGGGAAATGCTTTCCGCAGGATTCATCTGGCGATGTATTTCGACACAAACATCAACGTCAGGTCCGACCATTTCACGAACCGCACCAACCCTAGTAACTGCTTCATCTGCCCATTCACTATACGACTTGTGCATATAGTAATCAGATGGGAAAGGTGAAAACCTTACAGCTGTATAACCCTTCTTAACTGCACTTAAAGCATCATTGGCCAAATCTTCTGCACTACCACCTTCCCCTGATCCAACATGCATGTAACAGCGAACACTATCCCTAGTTTTACCACCCATAAGGTCATAAATTGGAACACCTAATCTCTTTCCCTTTATGTCCCATAACGCTATATCTATGGCTGACAAGGCACCTTGAACCACCGATCCCATAAAATGGGAAGATCGATAGAGCCATTGATAATGATGTTCAATTTTGTGAGGGTCTTGGCCCAGCAGATAGGGTTCCATAGTTTCTATCATTGTTTTCGTGGGTCGCTGCCAACCATGCACTCCTCCTTCGCCGATGCCAACAGTCCCGTCCTCACAATGTATCTTCAACAGCAACCATCTATCCCAAAGAAATGTTTCCAGTTTTTCAATTTTTGTAGGTTTTGGCACGCTGTTCTCCTTTTTACAATAAACGACGATTTCTAGCGGGGGGTAGGTGCAGAAGGAGGGAAATATTCCTGAACTGGAATTTCAATTACTGCAGGAGCGTTACTTTTCACGGCTTCAGCAACTGTATCCGCTATCTCTGATGGATGTTCAGCATAATAACCCTTGGCCCCAAATACTTCAGCTAATTTGTCGAATCTTGGATTTTCCAAATCAACCCCCACATATTTCTCATTATGCAAGGCTTTTTGTTGAGATTTCTCAGCACCCATGCAACTGTTGTTCAAAACAATACTGACGGAAGGAATATTGTGTCTAACAGCTGTGTTTAACTCCCCACAGGTATAAAGAAAACCTCCATCACCATGAAGACTTACTGCCGTCCTGTCTGGTCTTCCGAGTTTTGTCCCAAGGCCCACACTGAATCCCATACCCAACGCACCCTGGCCAGCGTAATTGAACATTGTTCTAGGCTCCTCAAAAAACACTCTGTCATATGCAAGTCCAGGAGCAACGCCGGCGTCGATTGTAACCATCGCACCCTTTGGCAATGCTTTTGCTAATTCCGGGTATACCTGCTGAGGCATCATTGGGTTTGCGTTCAACGCTTTTTCTGATTCCAGTCTTTGAATTCTTTTATTGGCAATACTTTGAAATTCTGATTTCCAAGCGTCATTGGCTTTACCATCCGCAGCTTTTACAGATACGGCTTCGATTAGCTGTTGAGCGACTCTTTGTGCATCACCTACAATTCCCACTGAGACAGGATAATTTCTCCCGATTTCTATAGGATCAATATCTACCTGAATAATTTTTGTTTCTTGGTTGATAACACTGTAGTCCCATGAACTTGAAGCCTGATTTATTTTTGTTCCTAACGCCAATATCACATCAGCCCTATCCATCGCCTCATGAGCTTCGCCAGAGCCTCTGCCACCTGGGGGGCCAATATAGTTAGGATGGCTGTTTGGTATTGCGTCGTGATGGCCGTAAGAGGGAACCATAGCCATGTCTAGTAAATCAGATAACTGGACAGCTTCACTAGAGGCTTCAGAATCTACCACACCACCTCCAGCGAGTAATAATGGCCTTTCTGCCGAAAGTAGTAGCTCCGCAGCTTGCTGAACCGCATTCAAGTCGCCAGACACTTTTGGATTTACGGTTCTATATTGACCTGGATTTAACATTTCATCAGATAACGTCTCTTTATCTAGCAAATCTCTTGGAATATCTAGTAGCACCGGTCCTTGTTTACCCCACATAGCTGATCTAAACGCTTCTCGAAGCAAATCTGGAACTCTTTCTGTTTTATTTGCCTGAACAGCCATTTTGGTCAACGGCTTAAAGACGTTTACTAAATCGAATGCTTGAGCACCGTCCCTGCCAATGTATTCCATCGCTGTGTCACCAGCGATTGCAATAACAGGTGCCCTCCCCTTCAATGCAAGAGACATCCCACCAGCCAGATTTATAGTCCCAGGGCCAGAAGTAGTCATACACACCGATGGTTTTCCGGTGGATTTGGAATATCCATATGCCATCAATATGGCACCTTCCTCATGTCTGGTATCTATAAATTTAATATCCTCACGACCATACATTTGGGTGACCATACTATTAGTGGTTAAACCGGTAACTCCAAATACATACTCGACCCCTTCAGCTCTAAGTAATTCTATGACTGCCTGGCCTGCTGCGATTTCTGCCATTTTTCTCAATCCTGTAAATTTTTCCTTGATAAACATCAACACCGGCATATTAGCATGAGTTAGAGCAATTGCCGTTATCGGCGTCAATCTGTACCATATTTCCCTCAAGAAAAAGAAATTCTAGGGGGCAAAGATGTCGCAAACCATGTCTGGAAAACAAGCTGTACTTGAAATGCTCAAAGCTGAAGGCATTGAGTATATTTTTGGTAATCCAGGAACTAGTGAAGGTCCGCTGATCGATATGCTGGGAGACTACCCAGAATTCAAATACATCATGGCATTACAGGAAAGTGTAGCCATGGGTATGGGAGAATCATTCGCTCGTTCGACAGAAAAGACCTCATTCGTCAGCCTCCATGTGGACAGCGGGCTTGCTAACGGAATCGCTCTGATGCTTGATGCCCTCAACACTGGCACTCCAATGGTTGTGACTTCAGCTAACTATGACTCGAGAAAAATAAATGAGACCAAGACTGATCTCGCTGAACTTGTTCGACCTGTCACTAAATGGGCAGTGGAATTAGACTTACCTGATCAAATACCAAGCGTTTTAAGACGAGCGTTCAACGAAGCAAACAGCCATCCAAAAGGGCCAGTTTATGTTGGTTTCACAGCCAACGCTTTGGAAGGCATAGCAGATATGAACATTGTCCCTTCAGGCAAAGTTCATGACGATGTAATTCCAAGCCCCTCAGGCATTTTGGAAGCCGCAAAATTACTAACTCATGCAAAAAATCCCGCACTTATCGTGGGTGACAGGGTCTCAGACGATGATGCCATAAATGAATCAATAAGCATTGCGGAACTCCTAGGAATGGCGGTGTTTCAGTCACGAGGGGCAGAAGTATCTTTTCCTACCACACACCCGCAATACCAAGGAATGCACTCTCTAAGATCACAAGCATCAAGAGAATCTTTAAAGGAATTCGACGTAATCCTCACCGTAGGAATGGACACATTAGATGAATTATTTTACTGGGGTGATGTCATCTTGGATGAATCCCAGAAACTAATTCACATTGATCCGATTCCTGGTCGGGTGGGTAGATCTGAACCGACAGATGTAGGAATAATTTCAAACTGTAAAACTGGTCTTACCAATCTAATAGCCGAAGTTTCCAAGACAGTAGACCAAAATATAGTTTCGACTCGAAAATCTCAGGTAATATCAGACGCTTCATCTCAAAAGGGTGACTACGAAGAATCAGTCAAGGAAAAATGGAACAGCACTCCAATGTCCCCTGCAAGAATGATGTATGAACTATCAAATGCTGTCCCCAAGAATTCGATAATAGTAGACGATTCAATAAGTAACAGACCCGCTATGAGACATTATTTTCCAGCCGTCGAAAGAAATGATATTAGAGGGGTCCGTGGTCAGTCGATTGGTGGCGGCATTGGAGCCACTATGGGGACAAAGTGTGCTTTCCCTGACAGGCCTGTGTTCGGAATTATTGGTGATGGCAGCGCGATGATGACTGTACAGGGCCTATGGACAGCTGCGAACGACAAAATTCCTTGCATATTTGTAATCTGCAACAACGGAATGTACAGGGTCCTCAAGACGAACTTTAATGTTTACCAAAAGGAAATTCTTAACGAGCCTGAACCAGCTGGAGACAATCTCCTTTATTCTGATTTCATCACTCCATTCAATATTTGTACTATTGCTGAAGGAATGGGCCTACACAGTGAGCGTGTCACCGATCCGAACGAGATCGCCGGCGCTGTTGACAGAGCCTTAGCCTCAGGAGCTCCCGCATTACTAGATATTGTCATAGATGGGAAAATTTAGTCACAGATGTTTTCTACATATAAGCAAGAAGTAGTCGGTTCAAAGGGAGTTGTTGCGTCTAACCACCCTTTAGCATCCCTTGCCGGGGTTGAAATGCTCACCTCAGGTGGAAATGCAGTGGACGCAGCAATAGCCACCATTTTCGCACTTTCTGTCGTCGAGCCTATGATGGTCGGTATAACTGGAGCAGGATTTATCAATTACTACAACTCAAGAGATAAATCTTCCATTACTATCGACAATTACTGCACTGCCCCTATAAAAGCTACTGAAGATATGTTCACACCAATTTCTGATAAGTGGCCTGATTATATGGAAACCAAAAACCATCAAAACAGGTATGGATATCTATCAGTGGGAGTTCCTGCGGCCCTTCAAGCCTGGGCTCATATAGAAGAGAAATATGGACTCCTGGGTATTGAAAAAGTTATAAGCCCAGCAATTAGATTCTCAAAGGAAGGATTTAGGGTAAGTGATTATCTTTCTGGGATAGTAGAAAACAACAAGGATATATTGTCTTCATACCCTAGCAGCAAATCAATTTTCTTAGGAAATGGCGTTGCTCTTAAAACAGGAGACACTCTTGCTAATCCTGACTATGCTAAAACACTGGAAGAGATTGCCAAAAATGGTGTTTCCACCCTGACAGAAGGCAAGTTAGGTAATTCAATTGACCGAGACATGAAGTCAAACAAAGGAATCGTATCCCTGGATGACCTAGATCAATACAAGATCAAATACAGAGAACCCGTTCGAGGTACTTACCGAGGGTATGAAATTGTCGGAGTGGGCCCGGTAAGTTCCGGTGCTACCCATATAATTCAAGCTCTAAATATAATAGAGGGTTTCGATGTAAAGGAGATGCAATTCGGTAGTGTGGAATACATACACCTAATCGCGGAAACCCTCAAATTGGTTTTCGCTGATAGGTTTAAATACATGGGAGACCCTGATTTTGTCAAAGTGCCTGTAGAAGGTCTTATCTCAAAAGAATATGGGCAACACTGTAGGCAAAAAATAGATTTGTCTAAATCATCTAGTTTTGAACACGATAACCCAGCGGCTTTCGCCACTGAATCAAAAAACACCACCCATATTACGGTGGCAGATGAAACCGGCAGTGTGGTGTCCATGACCCAAACCCTTAATGACGCCTTCGGTTCACGTGTTACGGTGCCAGGGACAGGGGTTTTGTTAAACAATACTATGTATAACTTCGATCCTCACCCCGGAACGGCCAATTCAATAGCACCTGGGAAACGTGTCTTGAGCAGCATGGCACCAATCACTGTATTTAAGTCAGGTAAACCTTTCATATCCTTAGGAACACCGGGGGCAAGACGCATATTCCCATCGGTACTACAAGGGATAATAAACGTTATTGATCATGGTATGTCGCTACAAGAAGCCGTAGAAGCCCCCAGAGTTTGGACACAGGGTCAAAATCTTGAACTGGAACCAGACATTTCCCCTGATGTGATAGAGCCATTAACCCAAAAAGGGCATGTTATTGAAGGGGTGGAAAGAGTTGCAGGTGGGATGAATGGGGTTTTATTCGACGACACCGGAACTATCCACGGTGCTGCTTGCTGGAGGGCTGATGGGTCACCGATAGCAGTTGGAGGAGGTCCAGCAACTATAAAGGGAAGCAACCCAATGTTTAGAGTCTAATTGCTTTGCGATTTACCTTAAATTTGGCTTCACTAACTTGACCATTTGCTCGTATTTGGATATATTTGATACCTCTTCGGAAGGATCATCCACAAACCCGGAGTAGGGAGATAACTTCAAACAACCGCATATTTGTGAGGTTTATACCTCACAGCTAAGCATTCAAGGCGGACCTTGAATGGCATTAATTCTTAACACCGCAATGGTGCAGCACCAAGTTCATCGATCATGAGCTGAACAATCAACAACCCGGTGCTTCAACCTTCTATCTCGTGGTCTAAAACTTTACCTAATTGGGTCTTGAGATAGGGTGTAGAAATATTTATAAACTTAAAAATTCGCAATTTTCCACCAAACTAAGGAGAGCTATATGTTGAGAAGTATTTTAGGCAATAGAATCGCGAACTCGTTCATGATTCTATCAATCGCAGCTTTTTCTATATTTATGACAGCCTGCCAAGGCGAGACTATTATCAAAGAGGTTGAGGTCATAAAAGAGGTTGAAGTTGAAGTTGAAGTTGAAAAAGAAATAATAAAAGAGGTCATCAAGGAAGTTAAGGTTGAAGTTGAGAAAGAAGTAATAGTAGTGGCTACTCCAATGCCCGTTATAACAGGGGCAGGCGGCCAGCAATATGGTGGTACCTTGAAGTTAGGAATTATAGACTTCGGTGCTATGGACCCATCTATTATGGGACTATCGGAAGGTAGTGCCATATACAGTAACCATACATATGACAACCTCACCGAACCATGGTACGACGGTGGGATAGTAAACAGACTAGCCGAAACATGGTCAGCTAACGACGATCTGTCTGTTTACACTATCAATGTTAGACAAGGAGTCACATTCCACGACGGATCCGCTCTAACATCGGCTGATGTAAAGTGGACCTTTGACCGGATTATGGATGAAACAACCGCGTCCCCTTTACTAGGGGAAATAGACTACATCAGTGAGATAACAACTCCTGATGCTGCTACAGTGATATTCACGCTTAAAGGCTCCAACACCAATCTACCTCAAGATATATCTGACTATCATGCACGTATTGTTCCTGACGGCATAACCCAGGAGACACTCCAGGAGTCAAGCACTGACTTTGGAACAGGTCCCTATACACTTGGTGATCATAACCCAGCAGAAAGAACCGTAATGAATAAATATGATAGTTATTGGGTCGAAGGGAAACCTTTCTACGACCGGATTATCATGTACTACATGCCTGAAGAAGCAACGAGAATAGAGGCTATAAAATCTGGCGCCGTCGATGTAATCGGCAGTTTCTCTTTGGCACAGGTGGAAGGTCTCAATGAGCGAGATTCAATCACAGTCACCGGAACCGACTCTGCCACAATCAGAAACTTGGTCTTGGATACTCGTGAAGCGAGTATTTTCAGCGACAAAAATGCTAGAAAGGCTCTGCAGTACGCTATTGATCGAGACTTTGTAAGAAAAGCAGTAACGTATGGATTTGGTGCTAATGCTAACGACCATCCAATAGGTACTGCAGACCAAATGTACTGGGATGAACAACCTCTCAGCAATCAAGACATTGAACTCTCCCGCAGCTATCTTACAGCTGCTGGATACAACGACTCTAACCCATTAAGCTTTGAGCTTGATGCATCAGACTTTAACCAAATGTTAGAGATGGCCCTCGCGGTAGAACAGTCTGTCGAAGCCACCGATCTACCCATTGAGATAGAAGTTACAAAGCATGAAGAATCCACATTCTGGGAAGCTATATGGATGCAGCCCGGAGGAACACCCGCTGTTACTTCCGCATGGAACGGACGTCCAGCAGCCCAGGCGGTTAGCGTAGCCCTAAAGGGTGGTGGAAGTTGGAACGAGTCGTATTTCGATAATCCTAGGATGGACGAATTATTGGAGCTGTCCTCTACTGAAATTGATTTTGACAAAAGAAAAGCTTACTGGAAAGAAATACAGGAAATCCTTATAGAAGAGGTTCCTAGTGTTTACCTTCTTTATGTCCCAGTTCTAGTCGCACATCGAACCCACGTACAGGGAGTGCAAGCTCATCCTAATAGCTGGACCTTTATGGAAGATTGGTGGAGTTCCGAATAGGTACACCAATATCCAAAACGTAACACGTTAAATGCGTCAGTGGGTGATCTAGGTGTTAAACAATCCTAGATCACGTGCTGACGTGACCCGTCCCAATCTGATCTCAGCCCAAGGAGTTTCATAATATCCTAAGATTCCTCGTCATAAGGCTAGCTTTTATCGCCGTTACTCTTTTCTTTGTTTCTGTTGCTATCTTTACAGCTACCGAGTTTCTCCCGGGAGACGCCGCTTCTCTCCTTTTAGGCCAACAAGCCACAGAGAGCAACCTGAAAAACCTGCGCCATAACATGGGACTTGACCGGCATCCGGTAGAAAGGTATGCCGTGTGGATCAAAAATGCTGTACAAGGCGATTTGGGAATGGCGGCTCGAGGCGGCGCTACCATTAACAGCATGGTTAAAAGTAGACTTCCGAACTCTGCTCTACTCGCAGCGGTAGCATTCCTTATAGCGGTCCCGACCTCATTGCTTGCAGGAGTCTTGGCGGGCACTAGACCAGACACAAAACTCGACAGGATACTCAGCATAGGGAGTCTCCTTGCAATTTCGATACCAGAATTTATTATTGGTGTCATTTTAATGATGGTTTTTGCCACCAAACTTGGTTGGTTTCCGTCCTCCAGTATTTTGCTTCCTGGAGAAACTATTTTGGGTAGCCCCAAGATATTAGTACTTCCAACCCTTACTATCACTGGGGCTTTATTTGCTTATATATTGCGCATGGCTCGAGCCAACGTGATAGAGGTTATGGAAAGCAATTACGTCAGGACTGCCATATTAAAAGGCCTCAGTATGAGAAAGGTCGTGTTTAAGCACGTCTTACCGAATGCCATGATCCCCACTATTACAGTAATAGCAAACAATGTCGGATGGATGTTTGGGGGAATCATTGTTGTTGAATTCGTTTTTGCATACCCAGGTATTGGAAGCCTGCTGATTATGGCCATCGATACCCGAGATATGCGATTGCTTCAATCTACAGCTCTAGTCATAGCCGCTATTTATGCATTCGCGAACCTCGCGGCGGACCTACTTTACGGCCTCTTGAATCCTAGAGTTAGAGTAGGACAATAAAATGAATGCTAGTACTTTGAGAGGAAAGGCAACGGCCGTTCAAATGTTGGTAGATACTCTTGCGAAAATCACTGACCTTCTGAAAATACCACTTCGTACAAACAGCGGCCGAATAGGGTTGGCGATTTTAACCGTTTATTCCATCGTAGTTATTTTTGGCCCATGGCTTACCCCTTACATTCCGACAGAATACGATTTGGACCATCGATTTGAATCTCCGTCCCTAAATCACTTTTTTGGTACCGACCATAATGGTCGAGATGTTTTAAGTAGGGTCATAGCCGGCGCCAGATCTATAGTTTTTATTTCTGTAATAGGTACAGCTTTGGGAATTTTCCTTGGAACTATTATCGGCATCACGAGCGGATACCTAGGAGGATGGTTTGACCAAATAGCTATGAGGGCTATGGATTTTCTATTGTCCTTCCCATCTTTACTGTTAGCTTTATTGTTAATAACGATCGGCCTGCAAAGAACGTCACTAGACGAGTCGTGGCTGATAATAGCTGTGATAGGGATAGCATTTACCCCTAATAACAGCCGTGTTATTAGAAGTGCTGCTCTCACAATAAAACCACTAGAATTCGTTCAAAATGCACGACTCCGAGGCGAACCGTTATATCACATCGTGCTTAGGGAAATTTTGCCAAACATAGTCCCTGTAATTGGAGTCGAGGCAAGCCTGAGGCTCAGTTTCGCTTTATTGTTGACCGCATCTCTAGGATTTCTAGGACTCGGAGTGCAGCCACCAACACCAGATTGGGGGCTTATGGTCAATGAAAGCCGAACTCATTTAGCTCTAGCACCTTGGGCCTCTTTGGCTCCCGCCTTCGCGATGGGCACGCTTGTCATAGGGGTTAATTTATTCGCCGACGGTATCAGACAATCCCTTCAGCTCCCTGAGGATCGAGGTCAGAAGTAATGAATAAAGAACCATTGCTTAAAGTAGAAAATTTATCAGTAACATTCTTCACCCCTAGAGGTACGGTTACTGCCGTAAGAGAGGCTTCTTTTGAGATTTCAAGAGGCGAGGTATTAGGAATTGTAGGAGAGTCAGGATGCGGTAAATCAACTACGGCATTTGCCGTAATGGGATATTTACCAACGACGGCGGAGACAGGTGGCTCAATATCATTTGAGGGAAAGGACATATCATCCCTGTCCAAAGAAGATTTGAGGGAGTTGAGAGGCAACCGAATCGCCATGGTATATCAGGACCCTACTACATCGTTAAATCCTTCTATGAAAGTCGGAATTCAGGTCCAGGAAGTAATCTCGGAACATTTAAACCTAGACCAGACAGCTATAGACGAAAAAGTGGTGGAGTTATTTGAAAGTGTGGGGTTAGCGGATGCAGACCAAGTGGGAGACAGGTATCCACACGAATTAAGTGGAGGGATGCAACAACGAGTGATGATCGCCATGGCTCTAGCCTGTGACCCTGACCTGTTAATAATGGACGAGCCCACAACCGGGCTAGACGTGACTACTGAAGCAACCATACTAGACCTCGTGGCAAGCCTAAAAGAGCGTGTAAACGCAGGGATACTTTATGTTACCCACAACCTTGGAGTAATCGCCAGAGTAGCAGACCGAGTCGCAGTTATGTATGCCGGCCAAACGGTTGAGCAATCCAATGTAAAGGATTTATTTGCCTCTCCTAGGCACCCATATACCTCTGGTCTTCTTTCGTGTGTTCCTAAACCTCCAGGAACTGGAGAAGTTTCCTCAAGATTGAAAAGAATCCCAGGATTTGTTTATTCATCGCAGGAATCTGACGTCAGTTCTTGTTTGTTTGCCGAACGCTGTCCACTTGCAGATTCAGAATGTAGGACATCTTCTCCCGCTCTTGAATTTATCGGCCAAGACTCTCAAGTGAGATGTTTTCATAGCGACAAAGTTGAACCAGACACATGGGGCGAAGCTGAGGAAAGGATAAGCCGTAAAGATGTTGCCAGCCCAACCGTGTTAACTGGGACTGGAATAACACACCAATATGGAAAGCGCCGAAAAAAATATATGGCTTTTGGACCTGACATAGATTTACCAGTCAGGGCCCTCAACAAGATAGATTTTGAAATGCCGCAAGGCAAAACTTTAGGAATAGTAGGGGAAAGCGGTTCTGGAAAATCTACCCTAGCCAGGGCCGTAGTGGGCCTGATAAAGGCCCAAGACGGATTGCTCCAGTTGCATGGCAATGAATTAGATAAAACGGTGGAAAACCGCTCAAACGAAGACAAATCAGCCATACAAATGGTTTTCCAAAACCCGACTGCCTCCCTAAACCCTAAACTCAAAATAAAAAAGACTCTAATCCGATCACTTATGCGTTTTTCAAAGTTGACTAAACAGGGAAGTGAAGAAAGAGCTGCAGCTTTAATGGAAGAAGTAGGGTTAGACCCAAGTTATTTGGAAAGACTCCCATCCGAACTTAGTGGAGGAGAACAACAAAGAGTTGCTATAGCTGGGGCTTTTGCTACAAACCCTGAAATAGTAGTAGCTGATGAAGCTGTGTCAGCATTGGACGTTTCAGTACAAGCTCAAGTCTTAAGCCTACTTGAAGATCGGCAGCAGGAATCAGGCAATTCATATATCTTCATAACTCATGACCTTGGGGTCGTGAGATACGTCTCCGATGACATAATGGTGGTCTATGCGGGTCACATAGCAGAATACGGACCTTCAGAGGCTGTCCTAAGCAGTCCATCTCACCCCTATACTGAAGCCCTTTTATCGGCCGCTCCCATTCCAGATCCTTCTGCGAAACCTAATCCACTCAGATTAGAAGGTGCCGTCCCAACTATGCGTGAGGAGTTCCCTGGCTGTTTCTTTGCTAGTCGATGCCCTCGCAAATTAGGATCTGTCTGTGACACAGAAGCGCCACCAGTACAGAAAGCATCTGCTAATGAAAACCATGTAATAAACTGTCACATCCCTGTGAAAGATTTAGAAATAATTCAAGCCTAAAACACAAAAAGACTGTTGATACGTTAGTTTTCTAACCTCTTCCGACGTAAGGCATCTGGGTCGCCATTATCGTAACGAACTGAATATTTGCATCTAGAGGCAAGTTTGAGATGTACAATACAGTTTCACCCACATGATCCACATTAAAAGTCGGTTCAGCCATCGTTTCACCGTTTGCTTGCAATACCCCGCCTTGCATCCTAGCTGTCATAGGGGTAGCCGCATTGCCAACATCAACTTGACTACACGCAATGTTGTATTTCCTACCGTCTAAAGATATCTGCTTTGTAAGGCCTGTAATAGCATGCTTGGTCGTAGTGTAAGCAACGGCATCAGGCCTAGGGGTATAAGCAGAAATCGAACCATTATTTATGATTCTTCCACCCTGGGGGGTTTGATTTTTCATAATTCTTATGGCGTGCTGTGCACAAACAAAACTACCAGTGAGATTAGTATCGACAACCCGTTGCCAGTCTTCTACTGGAAGATCTTCCATATTCATTCTTGGAGATCCAATACCAGCATTATTGAAAAGAACATCCAATCTGCCGAAGGTAGCTTCAGCCTTTTCAAAAAGAGAAGCGACGGAGTCTGGGTTACCAACATCAGTAGGAATAGCGATAGCCCTTGAATCGTCCACGCCAGCTTCAGAAATAGTTTCTTCTAAAGGTTCTATTCGGCGGCCAGCCAACACAACGGAGTAGCCATCCCCCAACAGCTGCAACACTGAACTTTTACCGATGCCTGTACCTGCGCCTGTAACTAGCGCCACCTTTCCATTAGATGCCATGATATAGAACTCCTTATTAAGTGATTAGGGAACGGATTTTAACGGATATTAATGGGAAGGTCACCTAGACAATAAATCAGCGGTCATCAGGTATATGTATTTATAAGCAAAGAAATATATTAATCCAATAATTTTTCAAAAGCTTTCCTCAAACGTAACCCTACTTCGTCCAGCCTTTCTGGAGAGTTACCACTAAAAGCAAGCCTTATGTGATTATCGTGAAGAGCCGAATCTTGGTAAAACAAAGACCCATCAGGGAATATTACCCCTTCTTCAGCGGCAGCTTTTGTTAATGCCGCTGAATCAACCCCTATACACTTTGGCCAGAGGAAAAAACCCCCTTCAGGCTCAATAAATTCCAAATACTTTGAACAATGCTGGGTCAGAGAGGTAACAAGTGCTTTGCACTGGGACTTGTACAGCCCTCTCATCCTTTGCACGTGGTTTGAATATTCAGATGAGTCTATAAACCTGCTTACTGCCGTCTGTATGAAAGGAGCATTACCCATATCAGACCTGGTTTTTCCAATGGCATCGATAGCCTCAGTAGAACCTTGTAGCCAACCTAATCTAAGCCCGGTAGCAATAGTTTTGCTGAAAGTGCCCATACGTAATACCCCTTCCCCACTGTTCATAGAATACATATCAAGGGGAGGTGCATTTTCAAAAAACAACCCACTATATGTAGAATCCTCTAAAATCATAATTCCATTTTCTAAGGCTAATCGGCTGATCATACGACGATTATTTTCAGACATCGTTACACCCGTAGGGTTGTGGAAATCGTCTATGGTGTATATTCCCTTTATTACCTCCCCACTTCGCTTGCACCTCGCTACTATTTCCTCAATAGCCTGATAGGACATCCCTTCCTGGCTCATTACCACTTCTATGATTTTACCTTGATACTTAAGGATAGTTTCAACTGTGCCAGAGAAACTTGGGCCTTCAACCAAAACGATATCTCCGGGATTTAAAAAAGTTGCGCAAAAACTTTCCATGCACCCAGATCCACCGTTG
>Ga0209228_1000750_pt1 | contig 16687 bp, 13 predicted proteins | sample METZYME_3_150m_FD_187547 | JGI IMG/M metagenome (GOLD analysis project Ga0209228, IMG submission 187547) | Marine microbial communities from oxygen minimum zone in mesopelagic equatorial Pacific - METZYME_3_150m (SPAdes) (version 2) | ecosystem: Environmental > Aquatic > Marine > Oceanic...
TTACTATCGATATAGATTGAAAAGCTGCCTAGCAGGGGTCAACAAATGAGACGAAGGGAATTTATTCACGCGGGCATGACATTACCGATTGCGGGCCTCGGGTTGACGGGTTGTTCTCCAAATACGTCCAATCGCTATCTTGAGGGTAACTTTGCGCCGGTTCTCGCCGAGTCGACGGTTACTTCGCTCGATGTCACAGGAATCATTCCAGGCGAACTTGCCGGTCGTTTTGTCCGCAATGGTCCCAACCCGGATGATGATCCAGGCGGGAGCAGGTATCACTGGTTTGTCGGACGAGGCATGGTGCATGGTGTTCGTCTCGATGCCGGTGGGGCGATGTGGTACCGGAACCGTTATGTTGCTAGCCCCTCGGGTCAGACACCCAACACCAGCGTGATCGGACACGCGGGAAAAACGTTGGCGATAGTCGAATCGGGTGGATTACCCGTTGAACTCGATTACGATCTGACAAGCGTTAATGACGAGTTGAAAATGGGTGGCGGATTCAGTGCCCACCCACAACTGGATCCTGATACCGGTGAACTCCATGCCATTTGTTACGACTGGGCGGCGCTCCGAGACCATGTTCGATACGTGGTGATTGATGCGGCCGGCGTATTGAAATCCGAAACGAAGATTGCATTGCCGGGCATGACGATGATTCACAACATGAGCATCACGCAGCATTACGCGGTGATTTACGATCTTCCGGTCACGCTCAGTTTTCTCGCTCTGGGTACTGGTTCGAGCTTTCCGTTTCGGTGGAACGATGAATACGAAGCCCGGATCGGTCTTCTCCCTCGTGACGGTGAGGATCGAGACATTATCTGGAGTTCCGTTAAACCGAATTACGCCTACCATCCGATGAATGCGTACGAAGATTCCGAGGGCCGAGTGGTCATCGACGTTGTTCGATACGACAAGATGTTTGAAAGTGATACCAACGGACCGTTCGGCGACAGCTTGCCCAGACTCGATCGATGGACCATCAATCCGGTATCGCAGACCGTGAGCGAGGAGATCGTTGATGAACGGCCCCTAGAATTCCCGCGGTGTCATCCCGATCTCAACGGTAAGCCGTATCGCTTCGGATATAGCGTTGCTGCCCAGTACGACGGATTTCCGGCGATTTACAAACACGATGTACAAAAAGGTGTGGCGACTCAGTTTTCATTTAACTCGGGCCAGCACGGCGCGGAGCCCGTGTTCATCCCCGGTGAATCGGCTCGATCAGAGGATGATGGGTTTCTGATGACCTACGTCTACGACACAAACAGGGATGCCAGCGATTTAGCGATATTCGACGCCCAAGATCTGGAGCGCGGCCCGGTGGCCACCGTCCACCTTCCTGTTCGGGTGCCATATGGGTTCCACGGAAATTGGATACCCGACCATTCCGAATCCGCTGCAACCGCCTAGAGAGAATTCCTCGTGCGCTTCATAGCTGGGGCGTTCGCGTGGCAAACCGGAAACTAGCAATCATGAGTCGGTGCTCACGTCGGGGTGATTTTTCGCAGTACCGAGCTGTGTCTTGTTAACGACTCGATCTCATCGTCGGCGTTGCGATTGAATTGGTAGACCTCCCCAGGGCCTTCATCGTTGTCTCGAACACGCCGAAAACTGTCGGTTGCTTCGGGGGAGAGCTTAATGAATTCCTGCATAGGATTTGCGGTTGGAAATCCCGTTGCGGCGAGCTGATCAAGCCACGGGAAAACAAACAACTCCCCACCCCACGGCTTGGCATCATAGAGGCCTGTATAAGGAGAGAAGTCCGGTGCTTCGGGCGCTCGCTCGCTCGCCCCGTCGAGTGCCTGGTTTAACATACTTAATGCCCGACGCGAATAGGCATCGGGTGCACGACCACACGCGTTGATCATGACAATCGCGGCTAATTTACTCTTTGGATTGATTACCAAGTCGGTGAGGTATCCGGGACAGGCACCGGCGTGACCAACGAGCGTCGACGTTCCCCGACGTTCGGTGGAGAAACCGAGGCCCCACGATGTGCGCCAGTCGGGGTCGATCCAGTGTACTCGATGCATTTCTCTCAAGGTGTTGGCGGAGAGAACTTCCTTCGGTCCGCCTGCCAACAGGCGAAACTGCCACGATGCAAAGGAAGCAAGATCTCGGACGCTCGATGTAAAACCCGCGGCTGGCGATATCGCCTTGGTATCGAAACACGGTACGACTGCACGGTTTCCGTTTCGATCCCGAGCCGAATGTCCGATCGCGAGGTCTTTACCATGTAGGTCGTTGGGGAAAAATGGGCGTGTACTCTCAAGACCCAGCGGTTCGATAATGTTCTTGGTGACGTATTCACTGTAGGAAAGACCGCTAACTGCGGCGACGATTTCTCCCGCCAAGGTGAGGCCTAAATTTGAGTATTGCCAGAAGGTGTCTGCTGGGTAGAGCGTGGACTGATCACTAATCCTCTCCCTGACTTCGTTCTGATCGGGGAAGCGATAATCGGGTGGCGACCAGTAGGGGAAGTCGGATTCTCGTGGTAGACCGGACGAATGCGTTAATAACGACTCGATGGTGATCGGCGCGCTGTCTTCATTTGGCTGCGTGATTTCAAACCAAGGAAGGAATTTATGCACTGGGTCCGCCAACCGCAAAACGTCGGCATCGCGGAGTTGCATGACGGCGATACTCGTAAACAGTTTCGAGATCGAACAGATACTGTAGAGCGTATCTGCGGTGGTCGGTATTTTTTCCTCGGGATTGGAGTACCCGTATCCTCCGGTCCAGATCAGCTCTTGATCGACCACAAGACCAGCGGAGAGTCCCGGCAGTTGCGCATAGCACTGCTCGGACTCAAGCCAGGCATCGATTAGTCGCAAAGTCGATTGCACGCGGGGGTGTCCTATCTTGTCGTTCATCGTCGATCTCTCTTGGGCAGACAAAAAGTTGAAATAACCAAATTACGGGGAAACTTTTTTCGTGGTCTGGTCTTCGCTTCTGTGGCCTAAATGCCGAGTCTGGAAAAAGCTGGGGCTAAATGTGCGTGCGTTTCTTTTGACGGGATGCAGCCAGCGTTGAGTTCTAATTCCTGAAAATATCTTGATATCCCATAGACGTTGTCCACCTTGGAGGATACGAAACCAAAACGGTGGTAGTAGTTTGGGTCACCTAACAAGAACAATACATCTAAGCCCTTGACTCTGCTTTCGTCGATGACGGCCCACATCAGAGAACTGCCAATCCCTTTCGACTGGTGATCAGGATGCACCGATAGAGGTGACACTTGACCACAAAATAACCCCACGTCTGGTTCAAGCGACACGGGCGATATAAAAACGTGACCGACGATTTCTGAGTCTTCTGATACCAGGTTAACGACATTGTCGTTATCGTTCAGAAGTTCACTCACCAACGTCGCTTCGACAACCTTTTGGCCCTGAAGATACTGTTCTTTGTTAAAGGCGAGTGACACGACTTTGATAATGCTGTCTATATCTTGGTCCTCGGCCTTTCTGATATTCATGATCGATTCTTCAACGCTTGTAATAAAAAATCTGCAAGATGATGGGCGTGGTGTGTGCGAACGTGCGCTCTTCGCCGAAACGTGTCGCGGGTCTTTCGCGTTGGCTTCGGCTTCGTTGCAGTATGATCTCAGCATCGTAACCGATATGGTGCCGTCGTATGTTCCAGATCCGCGCGCGGTTGCTCGTTTTGGGAGTCTCTTCAAGTACCTTTGACGTTACAGGTGCGAACCACGTAATTGACGGAAACAAATCATGAGCACGTGTCTTTCAACGTTTGCACCCGATCAATCCGTGCAAGAAATTACGGATTCGTTGAAAATGCACGGGGGCGTTATTTTACAAAACTTAGCACCGACAGATTTACTCGACGAGGTTTATAAAGAGGTCCAGGAGCAAGTTCCAAAGGCGGCTCAAAAGTCGACAACCGCGTTATGGCCTGAAGGGAACAGGACGGTCGGTGCCCTCGCGGCTGTGAGTCCGATCTTTGCGGAAGAATTATTGATTCATCCCAAAGTGCTCGAGATCGCCGATGCGATGTTGTTGCCGAAGAGAACGATGGCGTTCGAGTCCGTCGACGACAATTCAAATGCTGCACGGGCGGATCACGCGTCTGTTGATGATGGTTTGTGGGCTATCACCGAAAATGAACATAAAAGTACGCAGGTGATATGGAAAGCTTCGGAGTCCGAAAGAGGCCCGAATTGCGATCACTACAACCTCGGTTCTTCGGTGATGTTAGAAGTACGCAAAGGCAATGAAAACCAGGTGCTCCATCGAGAGAATGCGATATACCAGCCCTACATCGGTTATATCCCAAAAATGAGAGAATTCGTGGTGTCAGTCATGTGGGCGGCCACCGACTTTACCAAAGCAAATGGAGCCACCCGGCTCGTCCCTGAAAGCCACACCTGGCCAGAAGATCGAGTTGCCCAAGAGAGTGAGATTGCTCAAGCCGTTATGCCCAAAGGTTCTGCGGTTCTGTGGCTTTCACGCACGTTGCACGGAGCAGGCAAAAGCAGTATTTCTGAACGGCGAACTGGTTTTTTCCATTCGTTCATCCCCGATTGGCTCAGGCAGGAAGAAAATCAGTACTTGTCCATTCCCCCGGAAATAGCTGAAAAATTATCGGACAGGGCTAAACAGGTGATCGGATATTCGTCGAGTCGTTCTCTGGGTTGGGTTAAGGGCCGAGCAAAAGAGAATCTGTTAATCGAGGGTTCGGGTGCACCGATTTGAGCAAGAGGCTAGCGCCCGGTTCATAGCCAATGCGCTTTTCCTTAAGTCCCATTTTATTACCTCGGTTAAACATTCGTTAGGTGCGTCCTCCATAGCGATGCGGGTCAAGAGGTAAGTGAGGTGATCTCTTCGTGCGCTTCGGCCAAGTAATCGAGATCGAAACCGTAAAGATCGGCAGCATTACCGTGGAGAACCTTGCCGGCAGCATCTCCTAAGCACTGTCGGATTGCATTAATGCTGGAATGACTTTCGGGCCACGTGCCTTCGTCGTGGGGGTAATCGTTGCCCCACAGCATGCAGTCCGAACCGGTGAAACTGATGTTGTTGAGCGCAACGGGATCGTCCGTGATCGTCACGAAACCTTGGCGGAGGAAATACTCACTGGCGCGAAGGGGCAGGTCCTTACGGTATAAATGGCGCCGACGCTGCATTTGATCCATGGCTTGCAACGCCCACGCTAGCCAACCGCAGTCGGATTCCGTGATGACGAAGCGTAGGTCCGGATGACGTTCTAGGACACCTGAAGATGTGAGCTCCATGATGGGTGCCATGCCAGCGGCCATACCGATTACCGTGTCCAGATGTTCTGTGTGTTTGACTCGGTCTTTGCCCTGTTTGACCGTGAGTTCGAGACGCTCCGCGCTCATGTGCCCTGGATCTGCGAATTCGCCACCTAGGGCAAGATTGCCGCTAAAGACGTGAAAGGTGATCGGTATCGAAGCTTCTTCCGCCATGCTCCAGAGTGGTTCGTATACCTTCAAGCGGTATGGCTGCCAGGGCACCACACAGGGCAGGAACATCGTCGCAAAACCTTCGTCTATACACTTCCGGGCTTCCGCCAGGGTGTCCTCGATGTCGTCGGTCGGAATCATGGCAGCCGGTTTGAACCTCTTGGAGGCCGGCGCAAAGGTCTCCTGTGCGTATTCGTTATATGCACGCGCGAAGGACTTAGAGTACTCCCGGGTCTGGTGGCTACCGCCGAAGTTCAACGCGATGTTGGGAAAGATCACCTGTCCATCCACCCCCTCACGGGCCATGTCGTGCATTCGGCGATCTAGGTCGGTTCCGAGAGAAGGGTCAGAGCGGAACTCTAACTCGCGGTCCCGCTCAGATAGTTTCTTCCAGGACGACCGATTCGTAACTTTTCCATATACCTCATCGTCGAGGTCGCCACCCGTGCCTGGTACCAGTAGCGTCATGCGTTCACGCAAGTGCTCAGGAAGGCGAGCTCTTAGATCTTCGTTTTCCCCCAGATGCGAATCGGCGCTGATGAGTAGGTCACGATTTGCGCTCGGCATGCTAGGTTCTCGGCTGTCGGTCGTGACATATTATGGCCGATGTTTTGTATTAAGGCTGGCAATATCAAGGTCGCTGACCGTGCTTGGACTGACCGTTTGAATGTCGGCCCAAACGTTTACCGTTTGCTAGCGACGGTCACGAAGTAGCAGGTTACTAGCGTAACTTGACGATCACTTCGGTGCTGATGCGCTCCATACTTGCCGCGACATGCTTCGGGTCGGCGTCGCGCGAGCCCATCAGTAACACCAGGTGGTCGAGTCCCTGGTCGATCGATTCACCCAATCGATCCACGCATAAAGCTGGTGGACCAGCGATGGCGAAACGGCTGATGAATTCGTCGGGTACTGCTGTCATGTGCGCCGCTTTGCCACTGGCGTGATTAGCCATGTCGTAATTAGCGCCAATGTGTTGGTAGACGGGTTCATCCTGTAGGCCCGCGTTGGCAGCCGCGGACATACCGCTGAAGTGAGCAAACGTGCCAGTACTGCCCCTGATGATGTCTCGGGCGCGCTGCTCGTCACCGTCGCAGGCGATATTGATGTACGCGCCGAAGCTCAGCTCCTGAGGGTCGCGACCTGCGTCCTCAGCAGCGCTTTTTGCATCCTCAATACCTTGCGCGATACGCGCGGGATCGGCTCCCATCGCAAAAGTTATGCGTTCGGCAAATCGTGCAGCAAGCGCTATAACTTTGGGTCCCGTACTCGCAACGTCGATGGGCACCTTTGGTTGTCGGCTGGCATTGATCCAATGGATATGACTGGCAAAGCCATCGAGGTCAACCGAGCCACCACTCAGATAGCCTTGTAGGTTTTCAATGTAGCCTGCGAGCGTAGTCGCGGGCGCCGGGTTCTGGCCTAGCAACCCGAGTGAGGAGTCGCCGCGACCAATACCCAATACGGCTCGCCCGTTCGACTCCACCTGCACGGTGGCGATCGCCGATGCGGTTACGGCGGCGTGTCGAGTTACCGGGTTGGTAACTGCGGTGCCGACTTTAAGCGTTTTCGTTGCTTTCGCAGCCAGACACATTGCCGAGTAGATATCACCGGAAAGGCATTGTGTATCGGCAAAGAACAGTCCATCCCAACCCGCGTCCTCGGCCGCTCGTGCGTGATTTTCGCTCTGACCGGGCATTGGAAAGGTCAATTGCCAAAATTCAGTCATAGCGTGTGCTCCAGCGCAATAAAGGGACGGTTTCTAGCGTTTTTTACCAATAGGGGATCTGACCGATTGGGGTGAGTTTTTCCCTCTGGGCCGTTATAGCAGATTTATGAATTGTTCCAAACTGAACGCGGTGCTGGGGCTCGGTTCCTATCCACAACCTACGAAAATTGTAGAGACTTGAGCATAGGAGGTTGGTTACCCCAACGGGTCTCCTGCCCAGGGGTCATTTGGAAGTAGGGAGAAACCCTGTCTTGAGACAGGTGAACGCTGTCTTCGTAGTTCGCTGCAGAAAAAAATATTAAAGAACGTTGATATAATTATCTTATAAGATAATGATTTAAAAGGAATAATTATTTTTTTCAAGTTGACTCGAACCAGCGACTGGTTGATTCGAGGCTTAAATCTCATCATCTTCGAAGACCCATTGATAGCTGGTTCCCAAAGTCTTCGCTCGGCAGTACGGGAGCACGAAATAAGCATGTTTTCTCATTTGTGAGCGCTTCTTGGTACATTGGTGTGGTGTTGTGTCTTAAGTAGGGAAAATGATGGCGACCGAATTGACGGTGGAGCAAAAACGCCAACTCTTCAACGACGGATATATCGTGTTGAAAGGCGCCGTGTCTGACGAACTTGTCGATGCCGCACGAGCACGTATCAAAGCAGCGCAGAAGGGCGAGAGCTTGGCGCCGGTCGAGGAGTTGACCAACCTGATCAACAAGTCGACAGTCACACCGATCTTGACCGAAGCGATGGGTGTGTTCGATCCGCCGAGTCATTGCCACGTTGGCGTGACGAAGCAAAGCGAGCCGCGTGACCACTTTACGCCGCTGGGCTATCGAGACAGGGACCTACCGTACTACGGTCACGGGATGCATGCGGAAGGGCTCTTTACCGTTGCGCCCCCGCAAGAGCCCTCGGAAGGAACTTCGGAGGAGATATACCAACGTCTGATTGCGTCGGGTCCGAGAGGCGACATCGGTCGCTCAGCCGATGTCATTGGCTCCAATACCGATCCACTATTTCAGGATCCCGACATGAGCTTGGCGGTCGGCAGCTTCACCGCGTTTATCATCGTCGCGCTGAACGACCAGATGCGCGAAGGCGTTGGCCAGACGGCGGTCGTGCCCGGTGGTCACCGCATCCTGGAGGCGTTTTACCGTTGGCAATACGAACAGAATGGATGCATCGGGCCGGAAGGGCCGGGGTGGCCACGCTTCGACTACGAAACGCCAAACCGGGCAGGGCACATCTATCTACCCGAAGCTGTGCAGCGAAAATTGATCGAACTCGACGACGAACTGCCGGATACGACGCCGGACGGACGTCCATGGCCGCGCCCGACGCAGATCAAGATGGAGCCCGGTGATGCCGCGATCACGATCTTTCAGATGCCGCACACTGCGACGCGCAACGAATTCGGCACCGAGTCACGCAAGAACATGATCTTTCGCATCCGCAACAAGAGCCGCCAGCCTGACAAGGTCGTGACCGGGGTTTCGGACCACCCAGATCGCGGTATGTTCGGCGAATGGCTTGAGTACGAACAAGGCAACGATCCCTGGCAACGCTCCAAGCACGCTCTGACAAATATGTGGGAGGAGTGGGGCGGCATGCGCGAGATCGTTGCGGTGGAGCAACCAAAGCTCGCACCAATCGACTTCAACGCCGGTGGGTGACGGCGAGGTGGTGTGTGGAGTTCACGAAAGTGCGGCCACTGCTTGGGACTCGTCGAGCACTTTTGCGCAACCCGTCAAGCGCGCGTACGGTTGATCCATGGACTTCACGGGATATCTCAATTACTGGGGTGAGACGGAAAAAGCTCCGCCTCAGCTAGGCGTTCCGGCGACCATTCACGACGCGCGTGTAGATCGTGGAGTCGAAGGTTCACCTCGCGACTCGACGGACTTGCTCTTGGATGGGGAAGGCTTTTTGCTCGTCCACGCGCCGTCAGCCGTTGACGACTGGACGGACGTAGGCGAGGTGGCACGCATCTACTACGCCGAGTCGCTGGCGCTCGCACAGATGCTGCTCCCTTCGTTCGAAGTGACGCCAATCGACAGTCATACCTTCAGGAATGAGGATATCAAGGAGCACCATTGGGTCGACGGAGTTCAGTACGGCCCGTGTGCCGAATTCGTGCACAACGACTACGCCGATTTCCTGGCGGCGGACCGCAAGGGTGTTGAGAAGACTTTTGCTGAAGTCATGGGTATGCCAATCGATCGGCGCGTGATTGGCATCAACATTTGGCGGTCGGTTACGGACTCGCCGCTTGAAAGATTCCCGCTCGCGGTCTGTGACCGAACATCTATCGATCCGGATGACCTGGTGTACGAACTGAACCCCAATGCGCCCAAACCGTTCAATGCCCACTACTGTCGGCCGAACCGTGACCAGAGATGGAACTACTACTCGCACCTTGCCAAAGACGAGGCGTTGGTGTTCACCACCTACGACTCGAATCCAGGCGACGGCGAGTTGTTTCGACCGACACTGCACACGGCGGTACAGATACCCGAGACCGACGGCTGCACTTCCCGCGTCAGCGTTGAGGTGCGATTTTTTGCTTATCGGTAGACTCGGCTCCGATGCCGAGGTTTGTTAGTTGTCATTCGAATCGGTTCTCGGCGCGAGGCGATAAACCCATGCGGTATTGACCCATTCCTGCGAACTGCCATATTTCTTTTCAAAGGCTGTGGTGACATTCAGCAGTTCATTCATGTCCGTTGTTCGATCGGCTTCGAGCAAGTAAATGCTATTCCCGATCCGCAACCTGACCGCATGATTACTTTCGATATGAATCGCCCACGCCGCTTCGGATGCTTGTCCTGCGGCCACGTAGTAGTTGCTGTCGATTCCAACGCCCCATATGTTGACCGAATAAGGGTTCTTGGGATTTGTTTCTAACTGCACCAGCATCGTGCTGTCGGAGAAACTCCAATCATTGGGAGTTGGCAACACTTCCCCATTGAGCTTGCCACCGGCGAACCGTTCCGTGTAGTCACATCCGTTGAAAGTGAGCAGTGCGATGATCACAAATCCGACACGCATCTGAGACACCTGGGTGATTGAGCCTCTAACCTACGCCTCCCGGCGAGATCTGTCGTCATTCTTGAGTTCAGTTCACAACCATAAACCGCTCACATTGCACCTACTCTGATTTATGGAGGGGGGAACCCGTGACCCAAATAAGAAGAAGTCCACGTTGACAGGCCGTTTGGCTCGTTGTCTTAATGGCTTCGAGCCACTTGAGATTATAAAGATGACGTTCTGGGTCGGAACAGAAAAAGGGCTTTTCGAAAACGCTGAGAAACCAGTAACTGCGTTGGACGACCGCAGCGTGTCCGCTCTAGCGGAGGACGAACATTCGATTTGGGCGATCGTCGACGACCATAGTATCTGGCGATACGACGATGACTGGCGTGAATTCGGACAGATCAATGACTACGAAGTTCATTGCCTCCTTCCAAGTAAAGGTATGCTTTTTGCTGGAACCTTCGCGGCTCACATCTACCAACTCGTGGGCCCGGAATTTGAGCTGATCGACGGGTTCGAGCAGGTAGGAACACGCGATTTATGGGGTACGCCGTGGGGTGGACTTCCATCCACACGGACGATGTGCCGGGACAATAACGACGGTATATACGCCAATATTCACGTCGGCGGTCTTGTGAGGTCAACGGATGAAGGACGGACATGGAAACAGATGCCACTAGACATCGAGGTGGATGTGCACGAAGTGCATCACGATATCGGTGGTTCTGGCGAGCTCATGATCGCTGCGGCCCACGGCTTTGCGTCGAGCCAAAATGGTATGGAATGGAATTTTCATAACGAAGGCTTACACGCACATTATTTACGGTCTGTAACGACGACTAATCAGTCCACATTTGTATGTGCTTCGAGAGGTCCAAGAGGTCAGGAAACAGCCATTTATCGGCGGCCTACTGGCGGCCACACACCGTTCAGTCGTTGCGAATACGAAGGCGGTTGGTTATCAAAGAATATCGACGCGGCAGCTCTATCCACTTCAGGCAACGAGGTCCTATTTGGTACAGGTGACGGGTGTGTGCATCGATCCGAAGACGACGGTCTGACCTGGGAATGTTGCGTGGTTGACCTTCCCGCAGTGCAGTCGGTGCTAATCTCTCATTGACGGGTGGAATCGTTTTTTTTCAAAAGCTCCCGCTCCATCTCAAGCTGCCGCCGTGTCCCCGATTGAAAAGAAACGAATTAGAAACAGCTGTCTACACAGCAAATGTGTTCTTTGCGTTATTAGGTGTGGGTCACCCGCATTACGCGCCTATATGCATATACCGGTGAGCCAGATGGAGCGTGGCTGCACGCTGCTGGCACCGAAGCCCCAGGTATTTGAGGCGCGAGTGAGTGTGGAGAGCCGATTCTCAATCACCGTGCCGCCATAGGCACAGTACCTACGACGTCGTCAATGACTAACTCTACAATCTCGTCGGACGAAAGACCGACCAGCTTAGTGAGCACTTCTTCCGCATGCTCCCCCAGCAGGGGCGCGCGTTCATTCGGTTGGGGTTCGGCACAGCGAAAGCGATAGGGTTGATTCGGGTAGTGTTTCACCCCCAAACCCGGCCGGTCTTGAGCTAAGAAAGCGCCTCTAGCTGCAAGATGCTCATCGCTAAGTAAGTCCGGACCGTTGAGTACCGCCCCCGCTGGAACACCAGCCGACTGTAACGTATGCATCAATTGTTTTTTGTCCTGCTTACATGTCCAGGTCGAGACATGGTCATGTATTTCCGACGAGACACCCATTAATTCGCCCAACGTGGCTAACTCCGAGTCGGTTCGACAACCGATGGCAATCCAACCACCGTCGATGCACGGAAAAATACCTTGCAACACATACGCCGGATGAGCATTTCCGATCCGCTTCGGATCAAGTTGCGCCAAAGACCAGCCAGCCATCGCATCACCTAGGTACATATTGCAGGCTTCGATCTGACTGAAATTAATGTGTTGGCCGAGACCCGTCTGTTCACGCTGGATTAATGCAGCGATCAGATCCACAGCCCCCATCACCCCGGAAAATAGGTCGCCCCCGGTCATACCCGTAAATAACGGCTCTTCGTCGGCATAACCCGTTAAGTGACAAACACCTGACATTTGTTCGGTAGACATGCCAAAGGCGACATAATCACGCCACGACACGTCTGAGCCGAAGCCAGATAAAGAGATCATGATGAGTCGCGGATTTATCTTCCGAAGGGTTTCGTAGGAAAGACCGAAGTTCTCCATCACCCGGGGGGTGTAGTTCTCGATCAGCATGTCGGCGTCGCGCACGAGAGTTTTGACTGCGGCGACACCTCTGGAATCAGTCAGATCGAGCGTAACGTCTCGCTTGTTACGATTTACCCAATTGAAATAAGGAGAAGCCTCCCAACTCTCCACACCGGCATCGGTAACCGTACCGCTGCCCCGCCAACCATCGATGCGTTGTACCGACTCAACCTTGATCACCTCGGCTCCCGCATCAGCACAAATCTGCGCGGTAACTGGTCCGGCAAAGAACATGGATAAGTCGACTACCCGCATGCCTTTAAGTGGTAAAGGGTTCGTGTTGGTGGGTGGTTCATCTTGAGTTGATTTAAAGTCAGTCAACTCCGCTAATATCTCCTGCGTATGCTCGCCTAACAGCGGTGCGCGAGTGATCTCAATCTCCGTGGTGGTGGATTTGAATGGCACGCCGGGTATCTTTACCGCGCCACACACAGGATGGGTCACGGTCCGGAAAAAATTTCGTTCCACGTGGGGTGGAAGATGAAACAACTCTTCCAGGCTGGGCACCAAACCAAAAGGTACACGCCACTTTTGGGCTTCATGAAACAGTTCTTCTGCGGTTTTATCTTTAAGTGCCTCGCCAAATATGGCTCTTAAATCTTCCAGTCGCTCATCCGGCCTGACCCACGAAAGGCCTTCGTAGTTGGGGTCTTTGGCAATATCCTCACGGCCGATAAATTTACACAGCATATGCCGCTGTTGCCGGGTCAAGGCGTTCAGGCCGATATAAGCTTCCCGAGTAGGCAACATATAGCATGGACCCGCGCCCGAGCCGACGCTCGAATAGCGTTCAGCAACAATCCCCGAGTATTCGTAGATCAGGCTGGGAATTTGCGCGCCACAAATCGCGGCCTCTTGAGCGCTGACATCGATATGCTCTCCGCCCGCGTGTTGCGAGCGACCGAAGGTGGCAAGCAGAGTCGCGGCTGCTGCGTACGCCCCCGTTAGTGTCTGTGTGATCGCGCCGCCCGATTGCAAAGGTTCTCTCTCTGGTACACCACACAGTTGCGCCCAGCCACCCACCGCACATGTGATCAGGTGCGAAGATTCATACGCAGAAAGTGGACCGAAGGATCCAAAGCCGGTGACGGTGGTCAGAATTGCAGTTGGATTCCACTCGCGAATTTCCTCAAAACCCAAGCCGCGTTCACGAAGCCCTTCGTCAGTATCGCTGGCGATGATCACGTCATACTGTCGAATAAGTTGTATAAGGGTCGCTTTGCCGCTGTCAGAATCCAGATCCAACACAATGCTGCGTTTGCCGGTGTTGAAGTAGAAAAAGCTGGCGCTTTTTTCGATATCGGGTTGGTCGTCGGGGAACGGGCCGAGAGATCTGCTCATATCTCCTTGATCTGGGCGTTCGACCTTCACTGTGTCTGCGCCCAGGTCCGCCAGAAGCTTCGCACAGAACGGTCCAGCGATGCCTTCCGACAAATCCAGAACTTTAATCCCTTCAAGAAGTTTGGTTTGCATACTACCTACGGTCCCCAACTGAAACTTCGGGTCTGACGCTGAACCGCCAATCAACGAATCCTCTCCGACAAGACCCAGTATCGGGTCCAACTGGTGTCATTATAGAGTCCACTTTTTGCAGATCCCTAGTTTTGTCTGCGGCTGGTCAGTTCTTCAAATCTTGCTTCAACAAATCTCCTTCGTGCTCCCATGCGGGGCCGGACACCAGACCCGTTTCGAGCTCCTGGTGTGCATGCCAAAGAAGTTGAGGGATATCAAGTCGCTCGGGGCAGCGTGGTAAACAGTCCCCGCACTTTGTGCAGCGGTCACCTTTGACTCCGAGGATCCAGGCACCCCCGCTGCCCACTTTTTCATATCGACCCTTCGCATAATCGGTCATCTCAAAAGCTTTGTGCATTTGCCGCCAATTCAATACGCCTGGGATATTGATGTTTTCCGGACACGGCAAGCACTGATTGCACACGGTACAGAAATCGTCGCCCAACTGAGTCCTGTACGCGCTTTCAACCTGCTCTAGAACACGATCAAATAACTCTCTTTGTTTGCCAGTACCGTCGTAATCCTGTGCGACAAGATTGGCATCTATCTCGTCTGGTTTTTCTGGTCCGAAGGATAAGGTGTGGACATCCGGCTGATTCAGTAGCCACATGTGATTGAAATTCATGGGAGCCAGCGGCGCACACGCTTCTGTGAGTTTTGAAGTGGGGGCTTGTAAACGTCCGCCTTGATTATTAGGGCTGATAATAAAGACGCCCATATCGAGTTCAGCGGCTCTTGCGACTACGTCCCGAAGTCCTTGATAGAAGTAGTAGTAATGGAGATTGATTGATTCAAATTCGTTGGTGTTCACGAGGTCTAAGACGCCGTTTGGGTATCCGTGCGTGGAGAAACCGAAATGACGAACGACGCCTTCACTCATTAACCGACGTACGTATCCCAGACAACCATCGTCGCGCATCGCAGGCCCGATGACAGCCAGATTTCCGGGGCCGTGAAAGTCCAAATTATCGAGATAATCGAGACCCAGGTAACCCATCGACTTGTCGAAGTTGCGCTTAAATTCGTCAACTTTCGTTGATGGACCGATCTTAGTAGTCACGTACAGTTGTTCCCTTGGAACACGTTTTAAGATCTGTTTGAGCGCTTTCCCGACTCGTTCTTCGGAATTTCCATACCCGCGTGCCGTTTCAATATGATTTACGCCTGACGCAACCGCTTGTTCTATGGTCGAGATCGCGGTTTCCTCACTTGTGTTCCGAATAAATTGCATACACCCCAGCGAAAACTGAGAGACCAACATTTCGGTCCGTCCAAAACGGCGATACTTCATTTAACCTCTGACACATTTTGTTCCCTCAAGGATCATAGCGTTTTTGTCCGTTAGCTGAAGAGAAGACACCTTGGTTGGCAAGCCGACGAGTCCGGACGTAGCTGACGCGAGAGACGCGCATCGATTCTTGGGCCGGGCACGCCATACTTCAGCATCAATCCGCTAAAGTCGTTGAATTCCCTACGGCAGCGAGATATGTCGAAACGGAGCCCACCCGCACTAGGTGGCCTTGGCACGTACTTGTACAGTCGCTCGAACCGAAACGAGGGACTGGCTGTGAGTCCGGCAGTTTCTCAAGACGGCGGTTCTGTAAGCACTCTTTAGCCGGATCATTCGAGACGACCCTAATCTCCGTTAGCCTGACATTTTGGTGGTTCAACAAGTAATCGATATGCCAAAAAGGTTTTTTTTGAAGCACGCGATGACGTTTGATTCGAGCCTGTAGGGCTCGTTTAGCTCGGCCCGTGTAGACGTAGATTCCCCGGGGGAAGGAAAGATTTCCCAGCGCTCCTATTCTGACGGTAATTGTTCTTTGAACTTTTACGCGTAGTTGGTAGGTTCCGGCATCACGTTGGGGGGTTAGGGTTGCCAAAGGCATTGGTCGCAGTTCGATATCGGTGGGGTTATTTAATGTCTTTCGCTTAATGCCAATACGCTTGAGTAACTGGACACGGCATACGGAACACAATAGGTCAAAAGACTCTTCAGCAAGATGGATGTGTCTATGTACCCTTCCAACACGATTTCTGGGTGATTGATTGCGACAAGAATTGAACCTATCAACGCCGCAGTTTTTAGCGCACGAATTTGCACACTTCTTGAGCGAAAAAGTCGCCAACGACTGACCCCTGATGCAGAGGTTATGCTCACGCGTTTTTTCTGCCTAGCCTACTGAAACGTTTGCGTTGGGGGGCGCTACCTGAATTCCGTATTCGGTACGAAGATTTGCGATCCGCGCTTTAAACATATCGTCGCTAACGCCGGAGTGAGGCCATTTTTTGTTCATTTTCCGAACCCGAAGAAGCCATGTGATAAAGAACTGCGGTACGATAAGCATGAGCTTAAGTACGGCAATAAAGGTGCCCCCCATGAGTTCTAAGCCTTCCTTATTTAACCGTTTTACTTCTTCGTCGTTCATATAATCAGTGATCTCTTGCCGGGTAATGTCGGTGCCAAAAAGAATCCAGGGCTTGAGGATAATTTCGCCACGAATAGACGTGTCACAACCAAAAATGACATGCGTTACGTCGTGATCCTGAAACGATTTCCCTTTCAAATTAGAAGTAGCTGCCACATCTGGATTATGGATATACAGCTCGTCCAATCCTTCCTGAAGGGTTTTAGTGCACTTCGGATTCAAGAATTCCAATACAAACTCCGAGAACAAATT
>Ga0209228_1000751_pt1 | contig 16684 bp, 14 predicted proteins | sample METZYME_3_150m_FD_187547 | JGI IMG/M metagenome (GOLD analysis project Ga0209228, IMG submission 187547) | Marine microbial communities from oxygen minimum zone in mesopelagic equatorial Pacific - METZYME_3_150m (SPAdes) (version 2) | ecosystem: Environmental > Aquatic > Marine > Oceanic...
GCCGGCCGACCAGGCCACCTGCTCGGACCAGCCGTCGGTCGACCCGGCCCGGCGGGCTGCCCTCGTCGACTGGGCACCGGGGAAGTCCACCCTGGTGGCCGACGACCCGGAGGCGGTGGCCGAGGTCCTCGACCGGGGCGCACTGGCCGCCGCCGCCGAAGCAGTGGGCGTCGCCAGGCGCCTGTTGGAAACCACAGTGGCCTACGTGTCTGAACGCCGGCAGTTCGGCCGAGCGGTGGGTGCCAACCAAGCGGTCAAGCACTCCTGTGCCGACGTGGCCATCGCCGTGGAGTTCGCCCGGCCAGTGGTGGCCATGGCCGCCTGGTCGATGGCCAAGGGTCGCAGCCCCACCGACGGAGGGACCGTATCGGGCGACGTGTCCATGGCAAAGGCTCTGGCCTCCGACGCGGTGGACCGGGCCTGCCGGTCGGCCCTCCAGTGCCACGGGGCGATCGGCTACACCGTCGAGCACGACCTGCAACTCTGGCTGAAGCGGGGCTGGGCCCTGTCCGCCATCTGGGGCGACGCGGCCCACCATCGGCGCCGACTAGCCCAGCTCCTCGGCCTGGTGTGACCGGCCGGACGGCCCCACCCGGTAGACAGGTGCGCCATGGATGAAGCAGCCCGGGAGGCCGGGATCCGCCTGGCTGACGAGGTACGGGCCCTCATGGTGGACCTCCACCGAGTCGAGGTCTCAGCCGACGCCCTGGAGGCGGCCACCGAGCACCTACAGGCCGCTCGCCACGCCGTCGACGGGCCCCTCCGTTTGCGCTGGTACGAGATTCCGAGTGGAGGGATGGACGACGAGACACGGACCAGGGTGGCCGGCCAGGCCCGTGACCACAGCCTGTTCCGTGGCGGTCGCAACCCGGTTGCTCCGCCGTTGCGGGTCACCACCGAGGCGGCCGACGACGGTTCGACGCTGGTGGTCGGGGAGGTCCGGGTGGACCGCTGCCATGAGGGTCCGCCCGGCCGGATCCACGGCGGCTACCTAGCCGGCCTGTTCGACGACGTGCTCAGCGGAACGGTCAGCCTGGCCGGCGGCCGCCCAGCGGTTACCGGCCGCCTCAGAATCAGGTACCGACAGGCCACCCCCATCGAAACGGACCTGAGGTTCGAGGCATGGGTGGACCACGCCGGTGGACGAAGGGTCCTGTCCCGGGCCCGATGCCTGGTCGACGGGACGGTGACCGCCGAGGCCGAGGCGCTCTTCGTGGTCGTGCCCCCGCCGGAGGCGACATGACCGCCGACGTCGACCCACGTCCCGTGGTGTGCTTCCTGTGCACCGGCAACGCGGCGCGCTCGGTGATGGCCCGGACGATGCTGGCCGACCGGGCCCCCCGGTATCGGGCTATCGGTGCCGGGACACTCGTCCTCGAGGGCCATCCGATGAGCCAGCGCACCCGGCGGGCCCTGGAACGGCTAGGGCTGCATGACGGCACCCATCGCAGCCGACAGTTCGGACCCGACCACGCCACGGCCGACCTGGTGGTGGCCATGGAACCCGAGCACGTCCAATGGGTTCGCCGGAACTACCCCGAGGTGGCTTCTCGGACCGGAACCCTTCTCCGCCTGGTCCGCGACCTTCCCACCGAAGGCACCATGGGCGAGCGGGTGGCCGGGCTCGGCTTGGCCGAGGTGGCCGCCGAGGGGTGGGAGGAGGTGGTCGACCCGGCATCGGGCGACCAGGCCGTATTCGACTCCTGCGCCGACGTCCTCGACGGTCTCGTCGACCGACTCATCCTCCGTCTGCCGTGACCCTTCGGGCGCGCCCCCACCGTCGGGACGGCTTCGTTCTGGCCGCGGCGGTTGGCCTCATCGGCGTGACCTACGGCGTGTTGGCCGACACCGCCGGTTTGACCTTGGCCCAGGCGGTGGCCCTCTCACTGCTCACCTTTACCGGAGCATCACAGTTCGCGGTGGTCTCGGTGGTCGACGGTGGTGGGAATGCGGCCGCTGCGGTGGGCAGCGCGCTGCTGCTGGCTGCCCGTAACAGCCTGTACGGTCCGCTAGTCAGCCCGGTGCTCAAGGGCGGTCCTGCTCGCCGGGCGCTGGCCGCCCACTTCGTCATCGACGAGACCACAGCGATGGCCAGCGCCCAGGACACCCCCGCCGACTCCCGCGACGCGTTCTGGTTCACCGGGCTGTGGCTCTTCGGGTTCTGGAGTCTGGGGACCGTCGCCGGGGTGCTCCTCGGCGGAGCCCTGGAGGATCCCGGGGCCTGGGGGCTCGACGCGGTGTTCCCGGCCGCCATGGTGGCTCTTCTGATGCCCCACGTACGGACCCGGCCCGGCCGAGTGACTGCACTGGTCGGCGGGGTGATCGCCCTGGTCGCAGTGCCGACCACCCCGGTCGGACTCCCCCTGCTTCTGGCCGCCCTGGCTGTGGGTCCCGGGCTGGTCGTGGCGGCCCGTCGGGGAGCACGATGAGCTGGGCGGCCGTGCTCGGGTTGTCCCTCGGGGCCTATGCCTTCAAGTTGGCGGGCGTGGTGGCCGGCGAGCGGTTCGCCGCCCGGCTGGCCCCGGTCACCGTGCTGCTTCCGGCGGCCCTGTTCTCGGCACTGGTGGTGGTCATGGCCATGGCCGACGGTCGGTCCCTGGTGGTCGACGGTCGGATGGTCGGGGTTGCGTTCGGAGCGCTGGCCGTGCTGCGCCGGGCTCCTTTCATCGTTGTGGTCCTGGTCGCCATGGCCTCTACGGCCGGGGTGCGATTGCTGACCTAAGGGGGCCGTCTCCCCGGCGTCCGAAGCCCCAGCGCCTAATTTCTAGATTGTGACCGACGGCCTGGTAGGGAGGACCCCCGGGGGACCTATCCCCGACGGCGTTTCCCACGAGGTGCGGCGGGCCCTGACCGGCCAGTGGCCACGGTGGCGGGGTCGGCTGCACCGGGTGGCAATCCCACTCAGCGCGGCAGCCGGGGTCCTGCTGGTTCTCTCCGCCCCGGTAGGTCGTGACCGGGTCGGGGCGGCGATTTTCACCGTTGGGGCGGTGACCCTGTTCTCGGTCAGCGGACTGGTCCACCTGCGCCGCTGGAGGGTGCCGTTGTGGGAGGTCCTCTACCGGTGCGACCACGCGGCCATTTTCCTGCTCATCGCGACCTGCGCCACGCCGCTCGCCCTCAGCGCCCTGGACGGTGGTGCGGGGAGGCTGATGCTCTGGGCCGTGTGGATCGGCGCAGCGTTGGGCATCGCCATGCGCCTCCTGCCCTTCCATCCCCCGAAGGGCCTGATGAACACGCTGTTCATCGTCCTGGGATGGGTGCCTGTGGTGGTGGCGCCCAGCCTCATCAGCGCCCTAGAGCCCACTGCTCTAGCTCTAGTAGGACTGGAAGGCCTGCTCTACGTGGCCGGAGCCCTAATGCTGGGCGCCCGGTGGCCGAGGTTGTGGCCAGCCGTGTTCGGCTACCACGAGGTGTGGCATACCCTCGTGGTCCTGGCCGTGGCCGCCCACTTCGTGGTCGTTTTTTTGATCGTCCACCCCTGAGCGGGTGGCTGACGGCCCACGGGTGGACTGTCGCCCCGCCCACCGGCGAGGATGGTCGCCCCGCCGACCGGCGGGCACCACCGAGGACATCGCGTGAGGGGACTCGCATGAGGGGCATCATTTTCGACGGCGACGAACTGCGCCTCGTCGATGGCCTGGAGGTGCGCGAGCCCGACCCAGGTGAGGTGGTGGTGCGGATCGTCAACGCCGGTGTGTGCCACAGCGATGTGAGCGTCATCGACGGCACCATTCCCTTCCCGACCCCACTGGTCATGGGTCACGAGGGGGCCGGCATCGTCACCGAGGTCGGGTCTGCCGTCACCAGTGTGGACGTCGGCGACCACGTCGTACTGTCTACCCTCGGCCAGTGCGGCGCCTGCCCGTCCTGTGACGCCGGCCGACCCACTATGTGCCGGTCCACTTTTGGTGCCCAGGACATGCCGTTCACCCTTGACGGTGAACCCCACTACAACTTCGCCAACGTCTCGTCGTTCTGCGAGCGGGTGGTCGTCAAGGCGAACCAGGCGGTGCCAGTGCCCGAGGAGGTTCCGATGAGCGCGGCGTCGCTTATCGGCTGTGGGGTGCTCACCGGCTCCGGAGCTGTGTTCAACCGGGCCCGGGTACAACCGGGGGAGAGCGTGGCCGTGCTAGGCGTAGGCGGCATCGGACTCAACGCCATCCAGGCCGCTGCCCTCTCGGGGGCCCATCCGGTGATCGCTGTGGACACCAACCCGGATAAAGCTGACCTTGCGGCTACCTTCGGAGCCACCGACTTCGTAGACGCCTCGGAGGTGGACGCCAACCTGGGTATCCGGGCTATCCGGCCAACCGGAGTCGACTACGTCTTCGAATGTGTGGGAGCCAAGGCACTCATCGAAGCGGCCGTCTCCTACCTGGACTGGGGCGGGACACTGGTCATCTTGGGCGTGCCGCCCCTGGGCAGCACTGTTGAGTTCGTCACGGCCGCCGCGTATCTGGACGTGACCATCATGGGATGCCGGTACGGCAGTTCCCGGCCGCAGGCCGACATCGCCCGCATCTGCGACCTCTACCTGGCCGGTCGCCTGAAGTTGGACGAACTCGTTACCCGGGTGTACCCGATGGACGGGATCCACACCCTGCTCGAGGACATGGAAAAGGGACGCCTAGCCCGCGGCGTGCTCGACGTCTCACCGGCCTGATCCGAGACCGCCCCCCGGTCAGTCGGGGCTACCGTCGCTACCGATGCTCCGCCCGGTTGTCCTGTTGGCTGCCGCTTTGACCGTGGGGTCGGCCTGTGGCCCCGACCCGGTGGACGACCCGTCCCGGGCCACCACCTGCATCGAACTGGTGGAGGCGGGCCGTGCGGTGGCCGAGCGGGTACTAACTGAACTGGGTGAACGCACCATCGCTGACCTGGAGGCCGTCGATGGCCAGGCGCCGTTCGCTCCTCTCGAAGAGATGATGCGGACCAACGAGTTTGATACCCGGGCCCTGGCGCTCGGCTGTCGGGCCCACGACCTGGAACTCCAAGGCTGCCGGGTCTACCAGGGCTTATCCCAGGAGGCCCGTGGCGATTTGGCCCGCCAGTACCTGGCCCCCTACTTCGAGGCGTGCGGCTGAGGTTCGACCAGGTGGCCGGGAATCGGTTGCCGGTCGCCGCAGCACAGGTGGCAGGCTCTAGATTCGCCCCCGAATGGTCTCGACCGACGAAACTCTCTGGCTGCCATGACTGACCGTCGCCTCTCCGAGCGAATCAGCGCTATTGCCGAATCGGCGACCATGGCCGTCACCAACCGGGCCCGGGAACTACGGGAGTCCGGCGAACCGGTCATCGGCTTCGGAGCCGGGGAACCGGACTTCCCCACCCCCGACCACATCGTGGCCGCCGCTGTTGAAGCCTGCCGGGATCCAGCCAACCACCGCTACTCACCGGCGTCGGGCCTGCCCGCCCTGCGTGAGGCCCTGGCCGACAAGACCGAACGCGACTCCTTCTGGCGCCCCGAACCATCCCAGGTGCTGGTGACCAACGGGGGTAAGCACGCTGTCTACAACTCGTGCGCCGCCTTACTGGACCCAGGCGACGAGATGCTTCTCCCGGCCCCCTACTGGACCACCTACCCGGAGGCCATCGCCCTGGCCGGAGGCACCCCGGTGGTGGTGCCCACCGACACCGCCTCAGGCTTTAGGGTCACCGTGGACCAACTCGAGGCGGCCCGTACCCCAGCCACCAGGGCGCTGATGTTCGTCTCGCCGTCCAACCCGACCGGGGCTGTCTATCCAGAGGCCGAGATCACCGCCATTGGGGAGTGGGCGGCCCACCATGGCATCTGGGTGGTGGCCGACGAGATCTACGAGCACCTCACCTACGGTGGCCACCAGCACCACTCCATCCGGGCCTTGGTGCCCGCCCTGGCCGACCGGTGCGTCGTTGTCAACGGGGTGGCCAAGACCTATGCCATGACCGGCTGGCGGGTGGGGTGGATGATCGGTCCCGAGGACCTAATCGTCGCCGCCTCCAACTTGCAGTCTCACGCCACCTCGAATGTGGCCAACGTGGCCCAGCAGGCTGCCCTGGCCGCGCTGACCGGCGGGCTCGAGGCCGTGGAGGCCATGCGGGAGGCCTTCGACCGCCGCCGGAGGACCATGTTCGCCATGCTGTCCGCCATCGACGGGGTGGAAGTCCTCGAACCCCAGGGCGCCTTCTACGCCTTCCCGGACCTGAGGGCATTCCTTGGGCGGCCGGTCGGTCGGCAGACGTCGCGGACCACCCTGGAGTTAGCAGCCACCATTCTTGATGAGGCCAAGGTGGCCATCGTCCCCGGCGAGGCCTTCGGTGCCCCGGGATACGCCCGGCTGTCCTTCGCGTTGGGCGAGGAGGACCTGGTCGAGGGCCTCACCCGGCTAGGCGACCTGCTGGCCAGTTGAACTGATGCCGACCGCGCCGGCTTGCGGTTCTTGGCCATCGCCCATTACCGCCGAGTCGCTGGTAGTTGGTGCGGTGGGCCTGGGCGAGGTCGTTGTCGACGGCGAGACGGTCTGGTGGGCCGAGTCTCGGCCTGCCGAGGATGGCAGAACCGTGGTGGTGGCCGACGGGGCCGACCGGGTGGGCGAAGAGACCAACGTGCGGACCCTGGTCCACGAGTACGGGGGTGCGGCCTGGTGGGTGGCCGACGGGATGCTCGTCTACTCCGAATACTCCGACCAGCGGCTCTACCGGCTCGACCCCGGGGGAACCCCGGTGGCCCTGACCCCCGAGCCGGCCGTCAAAGGAGGCGACCGCTACGCCGACGGCCGACCCACCCCGGACCGCGCCTGGTACGTGTGCGTACGGGAGAGCCACCCTGCCGGGGGTGGTGAGCCGACCAACGCGGTAGTGGCCGTGGCCCTTGACGGCTCCCAGCGGGTGGAGGTGCTCGTCTCCGGCCCCGACTTCGTTTCATCGCCCCGCCCGTCACCCGATGGCCGACGCCTGGCCTGGATCCAGTGGGACCACCCGGAGATGCCTTGGGACGAAACTGAGTTGTGGGTGGCTGACCTAGGAGACGGGATGGTCGGCGGGGCCGACCGGGTGGCCGCAGAGGGCGAGTCGTTCTTCCAGCCCGAGTGGAACTCCGACGGGGTGCTCCACGTGGTCACCGACCGGGACGGATGGTGGCACCTGCACCGGCTGGATGACAACCGCCTTGTCCAGCTCACCTCTGGGTCCTTCGAAGTCGGGGTGCCCCAGTGGGTGTTCGGACGCTCCCGCTACGCCTTCGTAGGAGACGAGGTTTGGTTCGCCCGTCGTGAGGGCGGGGCGGATCGCCTGGGGGTGTTAAGTGATGCGGGCAGGGTCACCGACCTGGAGGGTGAGGCGACCGAGATCGAAGCGGTGGCTGCACGGGGTGACGGAGTGGTGGTAGTGGCCGCGTCGTGGACCGCCGAGCCGGCTGTGTTGGCCATCACCCGTGGGGGATGCGAGGTCCTGAGCGGGGTGCGCGACCTGGGCTTGGACGCCGGCTGGTTCCCGGTTCCGGAATCGGTGGTCTACTCCACATCGGGCGGCGAAGTAGCCCACGCCGTGGTTTACCCACCGACCAACCCCCACCACCCTGTGCCCAATGTGGAGCGGCCACCGCTGCTCGTTCTGGCCCACGGCGGCCCCACCGGGGCCGCCCGCCGTCAGTTGCAACTCTCGGTGGCCTACTGGACCAGCCGGGGCTTCGCGGTGGCCGACGTGGACTACCGGGGCTCGACCGGTTACGGCCGTACCTACCGCCATCGCCTTCGTGGTGGCTGGGGGGTGCTTGATGTGGACGACTGCCTCGCCGTGGCCGGTTATCTGGTCGACGCCGGGCGGGCTGACCCGGACCGGCTGGGCATCAAAGGGGGTAGTGCTGGTGGCTTCACCGTGCTGGCTGCCCTCACCTTCCACGATGTCTTCACCGCGGGGGCCAGCCGGTACGGCGTCGCCGACCTGGCTGCCCTAGCCGCCGACACCCACAAGTTCGAATCCCGATACCTGGATCGGCTGGTTGGTCGGTGGCCGGAGGACGAGGACGTCTACCGGGAACGGTCGCCCATCCACCACGTTGAACGCCTCAGCACCCCGATGCTGATACTCCAGGGTTCCCAGGACCCGATTGTGCCTCCTAACCAGGCCCACCTCATGGTCGCCGCGCTGGCCCGCGCCGGTGTTCCCCACGCCCTCGTCGAATTCCCCGACGAACGCCACGGCTTCCGTAAGGCGCCGAATGTTGTGAGGGCCATCCAAGCCGAATTGGCCTTCTTTGCCCGCATGTTCGGCTTCGAACCAGCTGACGACCTGCCCCCACTGGTCGTCAACGGCGCCTTCGGCGGGCCTTGAGCGAGAACCGGGTTGCCGGCCGGCCCGCCGGGGCGTCTACACTGACCGGCGATGCATAAAGGTCGCGGACTCCTTCTCCTGATGTAGGGCGAGCGCCCACATATCGCGTTCGTCCGAACCTCCCGAGCCAACAGGGCCGGGGGGTTCTTCGGTTTTCGGAGCCAAACCGACCGTATTCAGTCACAAGACAACGGCAACACACACGGAGCCAGTCATGAGTAAGCCAGCCACCACCGAACGGGTCGTTATTTTCGACACCACCCTCCGGGACGGCGAGCAGTCCCCGGGCATCTCACTCGACGTGGGGGAGAAGCTGGAAATCGCCGCGCAACTGGCCCGCCTGGGGGTCGACTACATCGAAGCCGGCTTCCCGATCGCCAGCCAGGGTGACTTCGAGGCTGTCCACGCCATCGCCTCCTCGGTGCGGGGCCCGGTGATCTGCGGGCTGTCTCGGACCAGCCACTCCGATGTCGACCGGTGTTGGGAAGCCATCGAGCCGGCCGAAAGGCGGCGCATCCACGTCTTCATCGCCACCAGTCCCACCCACATGGAACACAAGTTGAAGATGAGTCCCGACCAGGTGCTGGCCGAGGCCGCCTCGGCGGTGGCCCGGGCCCGCGAATACACCGACGACGTGGAGTTCAGCCCCGAGGATGCCTCCCGGTCGGACTTTGATTTCATGTGCGACGTGCTTCGCGTCGCGGTCGACAATGGCGCCGGAACCCTTAACATCCCCGACACCGTCGGGTTCGCCACCCCTGTCGAGTGGGCTGAGCGGATCCGGGCCATCCGGGAGCAGGTGGACGGCGACTACGTGTTGAGCACCCACTGCCACAACGACCTCGGCCTGGCCGTGGCCAACTCACTGGCCGCGGTTAGCGCCGGGGCCCGTCAGGTGGAGTGCACCGTGAACGGGATCGGCGAGCGGGCCGGCAATGCGGCCATGGAGGAGATCGTTATGGCCATCCGCACCCGGCCCGAGATCTACCCGGACCTCGAGGTGGGGATCGAGACGGAGGAGCTAGCCCGGTCCAGCCGCATGGTCAGCCGTCTAACCGGCTACCCGGTGCAATACAACAAGGCCGTAGTGGGTCGCAACGCCTTCGCCCACGAAGCAGGCATCCATCAGCACGGGATGCTCAACGATCCCACCACCTACGAGATCATGGACCCCGTCGCTGTGGGCCAGGATGGAACGAAGCTGGTACTGGGCAAGCACTCGGGGCGGGCCGCCTTCAAGGACGCCCTGGCCAAGATGGGCATCGACATCCACGGTGACGTGCTCAACGCGGCCTTCACCCGGTTCAAGGAACTGGCCGACCGCAAGATCCAACTCTCCGACGCTGACCTGGAGGCCCTGGTGGCCGAAGAGTTGGGCGGCACGGTGGACCACGCCTACGACCTGGTGGCCCTCGAAGTTCGGGGTGGCACCGTGAACACCCCGACCGCCGAGCTGACCATGCAGGTGGCCGGGACCGAGGTCTTGGTGACCGCCGAGGGCGACGGGATGGTCGACGCCGCATGCACGGCCATCAAGCAGGCCACCGGAGTAGACGGCCGGCTCACCGACTACACCGTCATGTCGGTCACCGGCGGGGTGGACGCCCTGGCCGACGTGGCGCTCTCGTTCCAGAGCGCCGACGGAGTCAAGGTGTCCGGACGGGGCCTGTCCACCGACGTGGTGGAGGCCTCAGCCCGGGCGTTCATTGCCGCACTCAACAAGGTGGCCCGGGTGCGGGCCACCGGTGAGGACCCGAACGCCGTCGATCGGCCGGGCCACCTCGGCTGACGTCGACCCACGAAGGAAATAGGCACGCAGATGACAGCCCGGACGCTGAGCCAAAAGGTGTGGGACCGCCACCTAGTGCACCGCGCCGACGGAGAACCGGACCTGCTCTTTATCGACCTGCACCTCGTCCACGAGGTCACCTCCCCCCAGGCCTTCGACGGACTGCGCATGGACGGGCGTCCGGTACGTCGACCGGACTTGACGCTGGCCACCGAGGACCACAACGTCCCCACCACCGACGTTGGCCTGCAGATCGCCGACCCGGTGAGCCGCACCCAAGTGGAGGCCCTGCGGTCTAATTGCGCCGAGTTCGGTGTGCGCCTCTTCTCGATGGGCGACCCGGGCCAGGGGATCGTGCACATAATCGGCCCGGAGATGGGACTCACCCTCCCCGGGATGACCATCGTGTGCGGCGACAGCCACACAAGCACCCACGGGGCGTTCGGCGCCCTGGCCTTCGGGATCGGAACCAGCGAAGTGGAACACGTGCTGGCTACCCAGACCCTGCCCCAGTCCGAACCGGGAACCCTGGCCGTTACCGTCGACGGCGCCCTCCCGGCCGGGTCGACGGCTAAGGACGTAATCCTGGCCGTCATAGGACGCCTAGGCACCGGCGGCGGGATCGGCCGGATCATCGAATACCGGGGAGAGGTGATCCGAGGCCTATCTATGGAGGGTCGAATGACCGTGTGCAACATGTCGATCGAGGCCGGGGCCAAAGCCGGCCTGATCGCCCCCGACGACACAACCTTCGCCTACCTGGAGGGCCGGGCCCACGCCCCGGCCGGCGCCCACTGGGATGCTGCGCTGAGCGACTGGTCGACTCTGGCGACCGATCAGGACGCCGTGTTTGACGCTGAGGTGACTTTGGACGGGTCGGCCATCGGTCCGCACGTCTCCTGGGGCACCAACCCGGGGCAGGTGGCACCCATCGACGGGGCTGTCCCCGACCCTGACAGCTTCGACGGCCCGGCCCAGCGGGAGTCAGCGGCCCGAGCCCTCGACTACATGGGGCTCACCGTCGGAATGGCCATCCGAGATATAACCGTGGACACCGTGTTCATCGGGTCGTGTACCAACAGTCGCATCGAGGACCTCCGGGCCGCCGCGGCGGTGGCCGACGGTCGGCGGGTGGCCGACGGGGTACGCACACTGGTGGTACCCGGGTCGGGGGCGGTGAAGGCCCAGGCCGAGGCGGAGGGCCTCCACGAGGTGTTCGTGGCCGCAGGGTTCGACTGGCGCGAACCGGGCTGCTCAATGTGCTTGGCCATGAACCCCGACAAGCTCTCGGCAGGCGAGCGGTGCGCCAGTACCAGCAACCGCAACTTTGAGGGCCGGCAAGGCCGGGGTGGTCGCACCCACCTGGTGTCGCCAGCCGTCGCCGCCGCCACCGCCATCGCTGGAACATTCGCCACGCCAGCCGACCTGGGCTGAGAGACCAAGGAGCCGAAGAACATGAAACCCGTGGCCATTGTCTCCGGAACGGCTGTGCCCCTGCGCCGATCCGACGTGGACACCGACCAGATCATCCCAAGCGACTGGTTGAAGCGAGTGGAACGCACGGGCTTCGAACGGGGCCTGTTCAGTGAGTGGCGGGACGACCCCGGCTTCGTGCTCAACGACGAACGCCACGACGAGGCAGTGATCCTTGTCGCTGGACCCAACTTCGGCACCGGATCGTCGCGGGAGCACGCGGTGTGGGCCATCCAACAACACGGTTTTGACGCTGTGGTCTCCCCCCAGTTCGCCGACATCTTCCGGAACAACTGCACCAAAAACGGACTTGTGCCCGTCCAGGTACCCCATGAGGTGGGCGTAGCCCTCCTTGACGCAGTGGAGGCCGACCCGGATCTGGTGATCACGGTCGATGTTTCTCAGCGCACCATCGAGGCCCCGGACGCCGGGATCACCTGCGGGTTCCCCCTCGACGACGCCACTCGGGAGCGGTTCCTGGAGGGCCTAGATGACATCGGACTGACCCTCCGCCACGCCGAGGCCGTCGACCGATACGAAGTCGGACGACCCGCCTGGTTACCCACCACGAGCTAAGGGCCATCCTGGCGACGAGGGGTGCTCCGGCACACGCTCGGCCGTCCGCGAGACTGCTCGGGTGAGCCGCCGGATTCCCGCCACTGTTTCGCTTGTGACCGCCCTGGCTCTAGTGGCCGGGTCGTGCGGGGGCGACCCGGCCCGGGGCGGCACCTCGGGACGATCGGTGGGTGGACCGGCATCCGTTGCGGTCTCACCGACCACCACAATTCTGGCTACCTCGGCGCCGTCGACCTCGGTCCCGTCGACTACCACGGTGGCTCCTCTGCCCACTATCGACGTCGGGGCCGTGGAGTTGACCGCCGGCCTCATCCCGTTCAGCGCCTGTGACGAACTTCTCCGCTATCTCCAGGACGAGGCCAGCGCTCGGGTTGGTCCCTACGGCCTCGACGGAGGCTGGTACGGCCCGGTCATGCCGTTCGCGACCCGGGCGGTCGGAGGACCGGTTCTCGAGATGGCTATGGCCCTCGACGACTCGATGGGGGTCGCGCCGACCCCGGGGGTCGACTTCTCGGGGACCAACGTCCAGGAGGCCGGTATTGACGAACCGGACCTAGTTAAAACCGACGGCGTCCGGATCGTGGTCGTCGAAGGTGATGGGCTGCACGTAATCGATCCGAGTGGCGACTCCCCGACTCCGGTCGGCCGGTTGGCACTCACCGGCCACTGGGGTGGCGAACTGCTGCTATCTGGTGACCGGGCCTGGGTGCTGGCCGACACCGACGCCTACTACGAGGAAGGTTCCGTGCCAATGGTGCCTGCGGTGGCTCGGATCCTGCCCCCCGGCCGCTGGCGACCCCTGACCAGCATCATCGAGGTTGATCTGTCGGATCCGACAACCCCGACGGTTGTCGGCACCCTCACCGTCGAAGGCCGGTACGTGAGCGCTCGGGTAGTCAACGGCGCCGCCCGGGTCGTGGTCTCATCAGCTCCCGACGACCTTCCCTTCGTGATGCCCCAGACCCCGGCCGCCGAGGACCGGGCCGAGAGAGTCAATCGGCAGGTGGTGGCCGAGACGACAGTCGAGGACTGGGTGCCGTCCTTTGTGTTCGAAGCGGGTGACGGCTCCCTGGTCAACGGCCGGCTGGTGGACTGCGACCGGGTGTCCCACCCGGTGGCCTTCGCCGGGTTCTCCACCCTGTCGGTGCTCACCGTCGACCTCACTTCCCCGCTCCGCGCTCCCGACGCCACAGCAGTACTGGCCGACGGCGAGACGGTGTACGCCGGCCACCAGAACCTCTACGTGGCCACCACCGAGTATCCGGAACCGGTGCCCTCCGACGACGAAGCGGCCTGGCTAAGGATGGAGAACGACTACGCCACGTCGATCCACCAATTTCGGGTGACCGACCCGTCGACCACCGAGTATCTGGCCTCGGCCACCGTCCCCGGGCACGTGCTGAACCAGTTCTCCATGTCCGAGTTGGACTCGCACCTCCGAGTAGCGACCACCTCGGGCGCCCCGTGGGGGTTCGACGAGAAAGCCGAATCGGCCATCACCGTGCTGGCCCGGGACGGCGCCGAACTGGTCGAGGTGGGACGGGTCGGCAACATGGGCCGCGGCGAGCGGATCCACGCCGTGCGGTTCCTTGGCGACACGGCCTTCGTGGTGACCTTCCGCAGGACCGATCCGTTCTACGTAGTAGACCTTTCCGACCCGACGGCACCTACGGTCCGCGGCGAGTTGAAGATCACCGGGTACAGCGGGTATCTGCATCCGGTGGGTGCTGACCTGATCCTCGGTATCGGCCAGGAGGCCACCGAGGAGGGGATGACCACCGGCGCCAAAGCCACCCTGTTCGACGTGTCAGACCCGGCCCTCCCCACGGAGTTGGGTACCTGGTCACCAGGCGGGGGCAGCAGTGCCGTGGAATGGGACCACCGGGCATTCCTGTGGTGGCCGCCCGAGGCCCTAGCCGTCATGCCGTTCACCGACTGGTCGGCCGATCGGGCCGAGGCGGTGCTACTACGGGTGGCCGATGGCACGGTGTCGGAAGCTGGGCGGGTCAGCCACACCACAGACCCGGTGGACGACCGGCAGGGCCTCCTCTGCCCAGTTCCCTACCCGGACGAGGCCTTCGAAGGGGAGTTCCAGGGTGCCGGGATGGAAATAGCCGCGTTGGACTGTTCGCCCGAGCCGTGGTCTCCGCCCCGGCGTATCGAGCGGACGATGATCGTTGGCGACGATCTCTGGTCGTACTCATGGGGCCGCTTACAGGCCAACAACCTGGGCTCGTTGGCCACCCTACGGGTGGTCGATCTGATTACCGAATAGGGCTGACTGGGGCCGCTCAGGCCGCTCAGGCCGCTCGGGCCCGGTCCACCAGGTCCCGGATGCCGTCCAGGTCGAGGTCGCCCATATGGCCGAGCACGTTTCCTTCTGTGGTGACCACCACGAGGGCCGGTTGGGCGTACACCCCGAACCGGGCCCACAGCTCCCCCTGGTCGGCGATATTGGGGAACGATCCGATCCCGAACTGGGCTACGCCGTGCTCAAGGGCGTCGGACTGCCCCCGCCCACCTACGCCGATCACGCCGATCCCTTGGATTTTCGATGCCTCGACGACCGTCGGGGCTTCCCTCCTGCACACCGGTCAAAGGGGGGCCCAGAACCAGAACAGGGTGTCCCGTCCGGCCAGGTCGGCGCCCCGGATAGTGCCGCCGCCGACCAGCGGAGCTTCAAAGTCCAACAGCACCGGGACAACAGTCGCCGAACTAGTTGTGGTCGTGGGGGGCGCCGTGGCGGCGGGTGACGTAGTAGCGATTGTTGGACTCGTCGTCGTGGTTGTCGTTGTCGCGGGAGTGGGAAAAGTGGTTGCTTGGCCCCCGCCGCAGCTCGCGGCGATCGCGATCACCACGGCAACCAGGAGGCCGGCCGTGGGGAGTCGTTGCATGCCGCCACGCTACGACCGGTACCGTCGGATCTGGTGAGCACCCGTCTGCTGATCCTTTCCGCTCTCGGATGCGGCCTGGCTGTCCTGTTGGCCTACGCCGTCCAGGTCTTGGTAGCGGGATGAACGTGCCGCCACTCGGGACTCGACCGTTCCGAATCCGATGGCTCGGCCGGGTGCGCTACCGGGACGCCCTGGCTCTCCAGCGAGCCATCCACGCCCACGGGGCCGACGACCACCTACTTCTCCTTGAGCACCACCCGGTATACACCCTGGGCATCCGGGCCTCGATGGAGAACCTGCTCTCTCCACCAGAGGAGGTGGGAGCGGACCTGGAATGGGCCGACCGGGGCGGCGATATCACCTTCCACGGTCCGGGCCAGCTCGTCGGCTACCCGCTGCTGTATCTGCCGGGCAAGCGTGGTGGGGGTATGGCCGACACGGTCGCCTACGTCCGTTCGGTGGAGGATCTGATCATCGAGGTGTGCATCGACCTGGGCTTGGATGACGTAGGCCGCCTCAGCCGCCATCCCGGGGTGTGGGTGGAGCCGGGTGGCCCGAATCCCCGCAAGTTGGCAGCCATCGGAGTGCGACTTAGTCGGGCCCGCACCATGCACGGGTTCGCCCTCAACATCGATCCGGACTTGTCCTTTTTCGACCGGATGGTCCCCTGCGGGATCACCGACTATGGCGTGACCTCCCTGGCCGTCGAAGGGGTGAACGCAACGATGCCGGAGGTGGTGGACTTGGTCGTCGAGCGAGCGGCCGCCCGGTGGGCCCACGGGCCGGTCGAGCGGGCCGACGTGTCCCGGACCGGGAGGGAAGGCGACCTGACTCCGATCGACCTCCGTCCGGTGGGTCGGAAACCGGAGTGGATGCGGATCAGCCTGGACACCGGGCCCGAGTACCGGCGCCTCAAGTCCCTGATGCGGGAGAGCCGATTGGTGACGGTTTGCGAGGAGGCGGGCTGTCCGAACATCTTCGAATGCTGGAACGACGGGACGGCCACCTTCATGATCAACGGAAAACGGTGCACCCGGGCCTGCGGATTCTGCATGGTAGACACCCGTAGACCCGACGAACTAGACGCTGAGGAACCGAACCGGGTGGCCGTCGCGGTAGCTGAGATGGGACTCGCCCACGCGGTGATCACCGCGGTGGCCCGCGACGATCTGCCCGACGGCGGGGCGTCGGGGTTCGTGGCAACGATCGTCGCGGTTCGAGCCGCCAACCCGGCCACCACAGTTGAAGTGCTTATCCCCGACTGCCAGGGTGACCCGGAGGCTCTTGGGGCGGTCTTCGATGCTCGACCTGACGTGTTGAACCACAACATCGAAACGGTGGCCCGTCTGCAGCGCCGGGTCCGACCCTCGGCCGGGTACGCCCGCAGTCTGTCGGTCCTGGCCCGGGCCGGTTCGGTCGGCTTGACTACCAAATCGTCGATCATGGTCGGCCTGGGTGAGACTGACGACGAGGTCGACGGGTGCCTTGCCGACCTGGCTTCGGTTGACTGCGACATCGTCACCATCGGCCAGTACCTACGGCCTTCGGTGGCCCACCTGCCCGTGGAGCGCTGGGTGGAACCGGCCGCCTTTGAGCGCTGGCGGCGGGTCGGCCAAGCCCTAGGAATCGCCCACGTGGAAGC
>Ga0209228_1000754_pt1 | contig 16613 bp, 13 predicted proteins | sample METZYME_3_150m_FD_187547 | JGI IMG/M metagenome (GOLD analysis project Ga0209228, IMG submission 187547) | Marine microbial communities from oxygen minimum zone in mesopelagic equatorial Pacific - METZYME_3_150m (SPAdes) (version 2) | ecosystem: Environmental > Aquatic > Marine > Oceanic...
TCGATATAGCAGTGATCTCACCAGAGGAACTTCATAACCGAATAAGTGCAGGGGGATCCAACCTCCAACTATTAGACATGCGTGAAAGTTGGGAATGGGACATTGCTCATATTGAAGGATCCCAACTAATCACCAAAGAAAATAGCAAATCTATATTGTCAAACATTGAAAAAGATAAAGAAATTATTCTTATTGATTGGAAGCAAGACCGAAGTCCAAGTTTTGTAAAGTGGCTTCTTGGGCAGGGATTTTCTTATGCAAAGTGCCTCGAAGGTGGAATAGATGCCTGGTCTGACAAAATCGACCCCTCCTTAGCTCGTTATGAAATTGATGAAGATGATGGGTATCGATATGAAGATATCTTTGAAGAAGGAGCGGAAGATAACGATAATCATCAGCACGATCACTAAAAAGGCTTATGGTTGCTACTTGTCTCGATTTTGGGATTTCAAATCCCTAAAATACGATGCCTAATAGACCACCTCTTTTACAAATTAAAAACTTAACTACGAGTTTTCACATAAACGATAATCACGTTACGGCTGTACGTGGAGTCGACCTGCACATCAATCGAGCTGAAATACTAGCGATAGTGGGCGAGTCAGGTTGTGGTAAGTCAGTAACCGCACTAAGCATCCTTAGATTAATTTCAATACCTCCAGGACGTGTTGATTCGGGACAAATAAAATTCAAAAACCAGAATTTGTTAGATCTTTCAGACCGTGATATGCAAAAAATTCGCGGAAATGAGATTAGTATGATTTTTCAAGAACCAATGACGTCACTCAATCCAATTTTTACAATAGGTGATCAGATAGCTGAAGCCATAATCCAGCACCAAAACATAACAAAACTAGAGGCCAGAAAACAAACCCTTGATCTACTTCAAAAAGTATTAATGCCCTCGCCCGAAATTAGAATTAATCAATATCCACACGAATTGTCAGGAGGTATGAAACAGAGAGTAATGATTGCGATGGCTATAGCATGTCGTCCTGCTTTGCTTATAGCTGATGAACCAACAACAGCCTTGGATGTTACAATTCAAGCTCAAATACTCAGCCTAATTGCGTCTCTAAGAAAAGATTCAGAAATGTCGATCCTACTTATAACCCACAACCTTGGTATTGTCGCCCAGTTTGCTAATCGCGTAGCCGTCATGTACTCAGGAAAGATTGTTGAGGAAGCTCATGTAGATTGTCTATTTGAGAATCCCATGCATCCATATACACGTGGTCTTCTTAATTCACTTCCAAAAGACAATGGTGCGTCTAAGCTGGAGCCTATCCAAGGCGCAGTACCTCACCCAGCACACCTTCCTCAAGGATGTGCTTTTCATCCCAGATGCAAAGACGCCATGCCTTGTTGCCAGAAACAACCTCAGATTACAAATGTAGGTAAAGAAAAAACCCATAAGGTCGCATGCTGGCTTTACGAAGATAAATAATAGGAAAACCTATGAAACCATTAATCAACATTCGCTCCATCAAAAAATATTTTCCGGTCAATGAAGGTTTGTTTTCAGGAAGCACTGAAAATGTTAAAGCGGTTGACGATGTATCACTTGACATAGACCATGGAGAAATTCTTGGCTTGGTCGGTGAGTCTGGTTGTGGGAAAACAACGCTTGGGCGAATGTCAATAAATCTCATCAAGCCAACCTCTGGAGAAGTGCTTTTTGATGGAGTCGACATCCTTAAGCTAAATGACCAAAAACTTAAAGCCTTGCGACCTAAAATGCAGATAATTTTTCAAGACCCCTTTAGCTCTCTCAACCCTCGGTTCACCATAGAGAGAATCATCGGTGAAGCCATGATAGTTCACGGTATAGCAACACAATCAAACTTAAGAGAAAAAGTATCAGAAATAATGGAAAAGGTAGGTTTACCCAATTCATTTATGAATAGATACCCACATGAATTTTCAGGAGGGCAAAGGCAACGCATAGGTATCGCCAGAGCTCTTTCTCTAAACCCGCGTTATTTGGTCTGCGACGAGCCTGTTTCTGCTCTAGATGTATCTATTCAAGCACAAATAATAAACTTATTGCAAGAATTACAAGATAAAGAAAACATCTCAATATTATTCATTTCTCATGATTTAAATGTTGTGAAGCATTTATCAAGCAGGACAGCCGTCATGTATTTGGGGCAAATTGTGGAAACCGCTCCAACAAAAATTTTAAACAAAAACGCTGCGCACCCGTATACAAGAGCATTGCTTGCAGCTAAACCATCCACAAATCCAAAAGATAAAAACAATAATACCCTTTTGAGCGGCGATGTCCCCTCACCTCTAGACCCACCAGCAGGATGCCATTTTCATCCTCGTTGTACTGAAGCAACTGACCGCTGCAAGATTGAGCAACCTATTACCACCCATTTAGAAGAACACCATACGGTAAAATGCCACCTATATAACTAAATAATTATTAATTAAAACAACAGTTTATAATAATTTTCCTTGAAAAAACATTATATTTTGCAAAGAATATTAATTAAATCTTATGAAAAAAAATTTCAGAATATGCTTTTAACCCTAGTTCGTTAATTAGCTAAATTTTTGATTTTAAACTAATTAATAACTAAAAATGTACCGTTATAGATGCCAGACAACTATCAAATTTTATGGAATTAAAAATTGTTATTAGCGATAACGTCAAACTTCTTGTATTAATCCTGTTAATGGCGGAAAATTTGAAACAGTTAATCGTAATCCAATCGCAAATTAAAACTTGCACCAATATTTAGACACATAGGAGTTTCCCATGGATTTAGGATCAATAATCGGAGTTCTTCTAGGGAATGCCCTCATCCTCTCAGCCATGCTCATGGGCGGAACTATGGACATGTTCATAGATGTTGCCGGCCTAATGATCGTATTTGGTGGAGCAGTTTCGGCCTGTCTGTTGGCATTTCCGATGAAAGACGTAATAGCTGCCTTCAAAGCGGCGATATTCTGTATAACCGCAGACAAGATGGAGCCTAATGCCATGGTTCAAACCATGGTTGATCTATGTACCGTAACTCGTAAAAGTGGGCTCGTGGCTTTAAGTAAAATGAAGTTTGAGGAAGACTTTCTAAGAAAGGCCGCAAACTTGATCGCTGATGGTACCAAAGAAGACATAATACGAGATACGCTGACTATTGAGATTGATGCCATGAAGTCACGTCACGCGGTAATCCAGGATGTTTTTGCCAAATTGGCTGCATATTGCCCTGCCTTCGGAATGATCGGAACTTTGATCGGTCTAGTCCAGATGCTCGCCAATCTTTCAGACCCAGCAGCGGTTGGTCCCGCTATGGCAGTTGCTCTTTTAACCACCATGTATGGTGCCATGTTTGCAAATATGCTATGGAATCCTATTGGAGCAAAGCTAGCATCACGAACAATGACAGAGGTAATGAACCTAGAAATCACATTTGAAGGGGCATGTGCAATTCTGGCGGAAGGTAATCCAATGACTGTATATGAAAAACTTTCCTCTTTTATTCCTGGAAGAGAAAGAAAACCTCTTGAAAAGAAAAAGAAATAAATCAGGCACAAATAAGAAATTTAATACAAAGCATTGATTAAATAATTCATTAGGAAAACACTCCAAAAAAAATCCCCATGGCTGAAGCGGATCCAACCCAAGAAAAGCTTAAAAAATACGAAAAAGCTGTAAAAAAACTCAAATCAGCAAACGATAAGGCAACCAAAGAACTTGCCGAGCAAAAAAAGAATTTTGAATCAGCGTTAGCCGAAAAATCTTCTCTAGTCGAATCTCTAAAATCATCGGCCGAAGGAGGTAAGGATGAAGGTGGAGGTGAAGACGCGCTCAATGAAAAAATCGAGGAGCAGGAAGAGAAAATTAAGGAGCATGAAGAAAACATAAAAAAAGCCGAAGAAAAAGCAGTCCTTCAGGAGGCAGCGACCAAAGACAAGCTTGAAACACAAAAAGTCAAAATTGAGGAGGAGTGGAAAAAGAAATTTGAAGAGGCTGCATTAAGTGCCGACCAACCAAAAGCAAAAGAAAGTAGTGGAGATGGAGAAGTTCCAGGTGATTACATTCCCGGTGGGGTTGAACCTTGGATGGCAACTTTTGCCGACATGGTTACATTGCTCATGGTTTTTTTCGTACTTTTTTATTCCGTCGAAAAAGATAATACTGAGAAATTTAAATCTGCTATAGATATGATGGTTGAGGAAGATGGACCCGAAGGGCTAGGTGCAATTATGCAGGTTATGGACCAAACCGAAATCATGCAAAATATGAAAGAAATGAAGGAAGCGGCAAAAGCAGCAAAAGAAGATACCACGGTAGAAGAGAAAATAGTTCTTCGAGTGCCAGGGTTAAATTTGTTTAAAAAAGGTGGCGCAAAGCTTTCACCAGAGGCGCGACCTGTTCTTAATGAAATTGTCAAAATCATCAAAAGCAAAGGGGATCATAAAATTTTTATCCAAGGACACACCGATGATGTCCCCATACATACCGCAAAATTTGAGTCTAACTGGGAACTCTCTGCTGTTAGAGCAACGGCTGTTCTTCGCTACTTTTATGATAAAGGAATAGATCCTGAATTGTTAACCGCAACAGGCTACGCTGATACTTTTCCAATGGTGCCCAACAACACTAAAGAAGGAAGAGCCAAAAATAGGCGAATTGAATTTATTTTGGAAAAAATGCCAGAGGAGGATGCCATAAAAGCGAGAGAAGAAAAAGCCAAAGCCGAAAGAGCGGAAAAAGCCAGAAAGAAAGAATTGTCTGGAAGAGACCAAATGAAACCTAAAAAATCATAACAGCCAATGACTATCCTATCATTTTCAAAATCATCTATTCATACGAAACCTGAAGAAGTAAAAGAGGAGGGTTGAATTCGATTAAAAAAAATAATAAGCTAAATCATCATTATTTGTTAATAAAAAATATTTGCGTCTCTAAGTTATCGATACTTTTCGAGTATTACCCATTAGAAAAAGAAAGTTAAGCTAAAAATAGGAGGGTTAATTTTGTTCTGGAAAAAAAAGAAAGAAGAAAAGAAGATGTTTGAAGTTCCCGAAGGAAACAGAGGGGCATATCGAGTTTACCCAACCGATGAGGAACCTATTCTGATTAAAATTAAAGGAGGAAAAACCTCAAAGGCAGTTGATATATGTGCCGGCGGTATTTCCTTTCCAAATGACAACTATGAAAAAGGGTCGACTCACGACTGCAAAATAAAATTGGGTCGAGATGTTGAACCTTTCGCAGCAAAAGTAGTTATCCATAAAATCGACGATAGTGATGTTTGTCGCTGCTCAATCATAGATACTACTGACGAGCAGGATGATATAGTCCATCATTATGTTATGGAACGCCAAAAAGAAGACATTATAAAAAATAAGACCAAGTTTTAATGCTGAATCTTATAAGGTCTTAATTTTTTATTTGCAATTTTAAAATATAGTTTGATGGCCTCCTAATCATCCCCTCCTGACATTCCATAGATTGGTTCTTTTATGCCTAAACAAAAGGTTATCCCTCTTGACTGGTCTCCCTTAGAAATTAAATTGCTGAATACGGTAGATGTTTTTCTTCACAAACCAGCTATCATGAAAAAGGCTGAAGCGAACCTTACAGCCCTTAAACAAGAGATAATAAAAACGCTATCTCGGGCACCGCACCCTTGCCCCCCTGATTCCGATATCACAAAAGGACAGATTGTACGCGGAGAAAACCACAAAGGCTTTCCATTTATGTCTTTAGATATGCCACAAATGTTTTCAAAGAGCGAAATGTTTACGTATAGAACTCTATTTTGGTGGGGGCATGATTTGATTTTTTCACTCATTCTTAAACAGCAAAACCAGACAAAGCTTATTGAAAAGTTGATATATCTAAAAAATCACCCCGAATGGGAAGGTATTCAACTGGCACTTGCTCCGACTCCATGGGAATGGGAAAAAGATAAAAATAACTTTATAACTCTTTCAGAATCTTCAGCAATGGAAATAAGAAGCAGTATTAACTCTATTCAATATATCAAGCTATGTCGTTTCTATTCGCTAACCACACCCGAGTTCCTAAAATTAAACTGGACAAGTGCAGGTTTGGCTTCCTGGAAAACTCTTTCTAAGGTTTGTATTGATTAAATGAATACAACTTCATGATCTACATACTTTTTCACCTTTTATAATTTATGACAATTCTTACTGCTGAAGAGTCTTTAGATTATCTCTATAGCCTAATCCCAAATGGAATCAAGCTGGGATTAGAAAATATTTCTTTTGTACTTAGTGAATTAGGAGATCCTCAAAAAAAAACTCCAACCATTCATATAGCGGGTACTAACGGCAAAGGGTCCACCGCGGCTTTTTGTGAATCTATTCTCCGCAATGCGGGTTACCGTGTAGGACTTTACACATCTCCACATTTGATTCATTTTAGTGAGCGGATCCAGATAAATAGAAATCCAATACCTGAAAGTGAAATGGTTAGCTGCATAATGAAAATCAAAAATGTAGTAGAAAAATTTAAAATACCCATCACTTTTTTTGAGTTTGGTACCGCAATAGCATTTCTTTATTTTTCCGACCAAAAGACGGATATCAATGTAATAGAAGTTGGAATGGGTGGCCGTTTAGATGCTACCAGCCTTTGCAAAGGAGATATATCGATCATTACGTCTATAGCAAAAGATCACACTACCCATCTGGGAAATACACTTGAAGAAATCGCCTTTGAAAAAGCGTCGATTATCAAAGACCATGGTACGGTTTTTGCTATAAAAGGGAGTGTGCAGGTGCATAAAGTAATAAAGAAAATATCAGACCAAAAGTCAGCAAATTTACAGTTTTTAGGGGAACATTTTAATATTGTCAAGGTGACCGAGAAAACACCCCCCCTATTAATTACCTACGAAAACTCAAATATCTGCCTGGAAGACCTTGAACTTTCTCTCTTAGGAGGTTTTCAGGCAAGTAACGCCGCTTTAGCTTTGTCTGCATGTTTACATCATGCTCACAAAACTGGAAAGGAGCTTGACCAACAGTCAATCAGAAAAGGCCTTAAGAACACTTCTTGGGATGGACGAATGGAGATTATTTCATTGCATCCAACCATTGTTCTTGATATTGCGCACAATCCAGCTGCTGTCAAGGAAATGACAAAATTTGCTCAAAAACTGTTCTCATATACGAAAATCATTGTCATTTTCGGGGTCATGAAAGACAAACAATCTGATGAAATTCTCAAAGAACTCACGAATTTTGCCGACCATTTTATTTTGGTACGCCCAAATCAAGAGCGAAGTGAAAATCCAATCCGACTCAAGGAGATTTTAAGAAAATATAACGCCTCCTGCGAGGTTATAGAAAGTATCCCGGAGGCAATTAAAAAGGCGAAACAAGCTGCTCTACCTGACGATATGGTTTGTGTTACTGGCTCAATATTCACCGTAGGAGAAGCAAAGCAATATTTAGAAAATGAATCTGATTTTAAAACTAATCTTTCTCCTTCAACTGGTCTTCACCTTAACGGGTGAGGTTTGCGCACAAGAAATCTCCCGCCCTAATTCTAAAACTCCCACTTCAAAAAATAACGACCCTATAAAGCGTATTTATAAGCCTACAGGAAAAACGCAGGCTGACAAGGATTGGATAAATAAATTGGTTCCAGAGTTTAAGAAGAAAGATGATGGTATGGAGAAGAAAGACAATGGTATGGCCGGTATTTCCGCGGATCACGTCATGCAGGGGACTAAAAAAGACAGCGTAAAAGCATGGGGCAGCGTCAGGATGCAACATAAAAAACAAACTTTGTGGGCAGATAAAGTGATGATCGATAACAAAACAGGTATTGGTAAAGCACAAGGACACGTTATTATCGAAGGTGAAGATGGAAGCAAAACAAAGGCAAAGAAGATGCTCTTTGATTTAAAATCAAAAAAAGGGAAGTTATTAGAAAGTGAAATTATTTTACAAAAAAAAACCCACCAAGTTCGCTTAACGGCCAAAGAAATAAAAAATTTATCAGCTAATCACTTGATCTTAAATGATGCCACTCTAACAACATGCAAAGGAATTCTTCCAGCGTGGAAAATTGAAGCCAAGTCTATAGATATTAAAAAAGGTGACCGGGCTTTATTTCGTAAGGCGGTCTTCAAAATAAAAGACTTTCCAATTCTTTACATACCAATTGGATACCTTCCAATGGATACAAAAAGAAAAAGTGGTTTTTTATTTCCAACCTTTGGATGGAGTAAGATTGATGGTGTCTTATTTGATCAAAAATATTTTTGGGCCATTAATCGGTGGTCAGATGCAACCTTTGGCACAAAGCGTGTCTTAGGTGGTTGGGAGCATGGCATTGAATATCGCTACATCAAATCTAATACAACCCATGGAACACTTGGTGGCAATCTTTATAAAGACAACATAACGGGGGACACTCTTTGGAAAGCTAAAGCCAAACATACACAGGACCTACCTAATAATTTTAAATTCAAAGGGTCCCTTGATCTGGAAAGCAAGCAAAGTCTTAACAGAGTAATTAGTAATAAAATCGTCGAACGAACACGCCGTAATACCGACTCTTTTGCCTCAGTCAACAAATCATGGGAAAATAGCTCTCTCGACATCATAACTAGGTTTAAAGAGAGCACTAGCTACCTCCAAGATGACACTCTAGGCGAACTCCCAAAAATTACGTATAAACTGCAACAAACACAAATTGGAAATACCCCATTTTATTTTAACCTTGATACAAGTTCAGCCTGGTTTGTCACCGATTTAAAATCGCAAAAAGATGATGATTATATGTTTAAAACTTCTCGTTTAGACATTCATCCACAACTGACTGTTCCACTGGCATTGACACCATGGCTATCTATGACCTCAACTTTTGGTGCAAGAGAAACATATTACGGGAGAGGACATACAACATCGAATACTGAACATAAAAAACTTCCCGGATTTACCCGCGAATCTCTTGATTTTCGTTCTGTCATACAAGGACCAAAATTCAACAAAGTATATCATCTGGGTAATTCTTCAGACAAAATAAAGCATCTTTTAGAACCAAGGCTAACCTTTAACTATGTACCGGATATGGACGAAATGGATCGACTAAAAATCAAAACATTTGACAGTATAGATACAATTGGCGCTCCAAAAAATACTTTAACTTACGAGTTTGGTCAACGACTCTTAAAAAAGGTAACGATAGGGGAAAATCAGTTTGAGACAAAGCAGGTTTTGCGTTTTAATATTTCGCAAACGTATGATATTCGCGAAGCTACTAAACAAAAACAATCAGGTGATGATCGGCTACTATTTTCTGATCTTTTTTTCGACTTTGATAGCCGTCCTTTAGAATCGATTATTTTTAATACAGACACATCTTATAATTTTAAGAACGATTTAATTAACTCATTTAACTTTGAAGCGGGTATTAAACCAGTTGATAATTTTTGGGTCATTATGGAAAGACGATGGATGAGAAACGGACCTAGCTATATACTTGGCACACTTGACCTAGCTTTTAAACCCGGTTGGAGAGCTCAATACAGTGCACGTTATGACGAACGGGCTTCTACTTTTCGTGAAAATCAATTTAGCTTGCTGTACGATAATCCGTGTAAATGTTGGGGCTTCTCTTTTGATATTATAGATCGTCATTTTGATACCACAACTAACGATAGAAAAGATCAGACTCAATTTTTATGGACTATTAAATTTAGAGGGCTTGGCGATCTCGGAACCCGCGGTAAAGGTAAGTTTCTTCATAGAGATTTTGAAGATACTTCCTTCCCAAACAGCAATAACTAAAATAAAATTATCAATGAACTTAATTTTTTAAGTACCATCAATGGAATTTTCTAAAAAAATTGCCAAAATTTCTCTTCAAACAGGTGCAATTCGCCTTGACCCTGAAACCCCTTTTTTATGGGCATCAGGATATCGAATGCCCATATACAATGACAACCGGTTACTATTAGGAAATTCGAAACATCGCCAACTCATTACTGAAGGTTTTAAAGATATTATCAAGTCAAAAAAAATTGTAGCTGATGTTATCGCCGGAACAGCTACAGCTGGAATTCCTCACGCCACAAGTCTAGCAAACATATTCGAAAGACCTTTAATCTATGTGCGACCAAATCAAAAAGAACATGGAATGAAAAACGCTATAGAAGGAATATTAATAGCAAACCAGAAAGTAATAGTGGTAGAAGACCTTATATCAACTGGCGGAAGCGCTCTCAAAGCTGTCGCCGCAATCCGAAAAGCTGGAGGAATAGTTGATCACTGCCTCAGTATATTTAGTTATGGTTTCTCGAAAGCTGTTGAAGAATTCAAAAATGCACGTTGCCAGTTACATACCCTTTTAACTTTTAAAGAACTAATATTCTTAGCAAAAGAAGATGAAAGTGTAACCATCGAACAGTTGGCATTATTACAGTCATGGGAATCAGATCCATTTAACTGGGGCAACAAAAACGGGTTCACTAGCAAAAAAAGCTAAGTCCTTTCCTTAAATTCTAATATCTTCCTAAATTGTCTAGTCATGACTTAAAATGATCGTTTTAATATTATATTGACAGCATTAATATATAATACTAGTATTACCAGTTCTAAATTCACGTATATTTAAAGATTATATAGAATTGGGTATTTATTTAACTTAACAAAATTAAAATTATAATAATTAATAATTTTAAAAATTGTTGATTAAACACCGAAATAATATTTCGTATTAAGATTCAGGAGACAATTTTAGGATGCCTAAATTAGAAGTAGGACCAATCAGCTTAATTCCACCCTCAGCTGCGACTCAGGGTATTTTTCAACCTGATAAGGGTTCAGGGATGCAATTAGTTGAAGGTGAACATGTACCTGAAGATCAAGCAATCGAGCATTGGGCCATACAAATGCTTACTCGAAGAAACCCCACTCTTTTCCCTGGGCCATTGATCGTTTGGGGATGGAACAAATCAGCAGAACACAAGGCTACCCTAAGTCTTGAACTGGTAAAAGAAATTCCGGGATGTAATATAATTCCTATGCCTGATTACCGCCCTATTTATCCCAAAATTGATCCCGAGGCGGTTATAAACCCATGTCATCCTAACCTTACTATTGATTATAATAAAATCGAAGTGTGTGCATTAATTGGGATTCATTGCCACTTCGCAAATATTACATTAAAAATGATCCGGGCTAATACAAATTGCTATACGACAGCACTGTGCCAATATGACGGGCATGAAGATGCTCTTCTTGCAATTCGTGACTTGGACGCCCCAAAAATAGAAAAACTTATTGCTGCAGTTAAAAAAGTGAAAAAAGACGGCAATATAACTCCGTGGGCACTTACGCAGGAAGGAAAAGAAGAATTGGAAAGAATAGCAGCGTTTAAGAAAAAGAATGCCGCCCCAGCTAAAGAAGATGCGACTTTGTTTATGGCTGATTTGGAATCAGGCTTGGACGAAAACGCTGAATAATACTCTACAAAACAATAAAAACTAACACCCGTCAGAGTGGTGGCTTTTCTTTATCAATTTAGATCTAGCAAAATAAACACTTTGCATTTATTCAAACCACGTATTCGTGTGTTTGTTCATACAAGGTGTCTCTCTCCATTGGCATACGCCCAGCTTCAATAATCATATCCGCAATTACATTTTTATGAAACATATGTCCAGTAACCCCTCCCGCAGCATGAATGATCTTTTCTTCAACCACAGTTCCATCCATATCATTAGTTCCAAAAGAAAGAGACATTTGAGCAATTTGAGGTGTAATCATTATCCAAAAAGCTTTTACATGCGGGAAATTATCAAGCATAAGGCGAGATACTGCCAAGGCTCTTAGGTCAAGTTGGCCTGAAGTTCCTTTAAGGAAGTGTAAGTTTGTGTTTTCTGGATGAAATGCTAATGGAATAAAAGTTAAAAAACCATTCGTCTTATCTTGTAGATCACGCAATCTAATCAAGTGATCTGTTCTCTCTTCTGGATTTTCTACATGACCATATAACATGGTAGCATTACTTTTCATTCCTACAGAATGAACTGTCTCATGTACATCAAGCCAGTCCTGAGCATTAGTTTTTTCAGAACAAATTTTCTTGCGTACCCTTTTTGCAAAAATCTCTGCACCACCTCCTGGAATAGAACCTAACCCGGCATCACGTAACTCAACTAAAGTATTTTCAAGAGACATGTTGGCAATATCAGCTAAATACTCTAACTCTACAGCTGTAAAGGCTTGAATGTGCACATCAGGAAATCTTTCTTTAAGGCCCGAAATCATATCCAAGTAATACTGAAATGGAAGGTCAGGATGCAATCCACCAACTATATGAAATTCACTAACTCGTCCACTTTTATACTTCTCTGCATCTGAAAATATTTCATCAAGTGATTTCGTATAAGCCACTGGATTATCTTCTTTCACACCAAAGGCACAAAACTGACAACTATTTACACAAATATTAGTATGATTTATATGTCGATTATGAATGAAATATGTGTCACTTGAGTGCATTCGTTCCCTAACAATATTCGCTAAGTATCCGACACCTAAAAGATCAATCGAGTTCCACAAAGTAACGCCATCATCAAATGAAAGCCGTTCTTCACAAAGGATCTTTTCTTTAATTTTTTTTAAATTAGTATCTTCAAATTTAAAAAGCATATTAATTCCTGAAAAGTTCGAACAAGATATATATTACCACACCAAAGCAAACACATAAAAAGAACTATAACTAAATAGTTTTAAAAAAATAAAAACCGTATGATTAACTATAGCTTTAATAAAATGTACAATCCAGAATAACGAAAAACATCAATAAAACACTTATGATCCCATTAATGTTAAAAAAAGCCACATTCACAAGAGACAAGTCATCCTCCAAAACTAAAGAGTGCTCATAAAACAAAAGACCCGCCGTAAGGATCACACCAGAAAAATATACCCAACTTAAAACTGGAATAAAAAGCAATAAACTAAGCAAAAGGATCATAATTAAATGCGAAGCAAAGGCAATTTTCAAAGCAGTTTTTACACCAAATTTCTGTGGAATCGAATGAAGATTATTAACTTTATCTGAATCAACATCCATACAAGAATATATAATATCGAACCCAACTAACCAGAAAACAACAGCCGCGCCGAGAACAAGAGGTTCTATTGAAATTTCCTCCCTAATAGCAACCCATGCTCCAACAGGTGCTATTGATATGGCAACCCCTAACCATAAATGCGACAGAGAAGTAAATCGTTTAGCAAATGAATACCCAAAAACTATACCCAAGGCAACTGGAGAGAGAGCAAATGCCAGGGAATTGAGCATGTAAGCTGAAAGCAAGAAAACAAGCGAGGATAGTATAAGAAAAACCCAATACTGTTTTGCTGTCGATTTACCAGCAGGTAATGCCCTATCCTTGGTACGCGGATTTAATCTATCAATTTTTGTATCAGTAATTCGATTAAATGCCATCGCACCATTTCTAGCAGTAAACATGGCTATTAGAATCCATGTCAATTTATCAAAATCAGGCATACCATTAGCAGCAAGAAATGCGCTCATCACCGCAAAAGGCAGTGCGAAAACTGTATGGGCAATTTTAATATCAGTTAAAATTATTTTAATTTTTTTAAAAAAATTCAACCAGCCCCCTAAGAAGTTCATAAAAAAAATAAGTCAAAAGGCGAGCAACTAAAACCATTTCTTAACTATTACTAATTTGAATATCTTGACTTTTGCTTTAACATACTAAATAACGAATTAATCAATATGTCCGAAAAATATGAAAAATTATAAACGACTTCTTCTTTTACTTCTCCCATACAAAAAAAAAATAATCGTTGGAACTGTCTTTTTGATAGCAGCATCAGCCACAAACCTAGCAGTTCCGCTTTACATTCGTAATCTCGTGGACATCGTAATGGTCGAAAAAAACCTTGACCATTTAAACAACATCGCCATAGCGATAAGTCTTTTATTTCTAATTCAATTAATTTGTCAAACAATACATAACTACCTATTTGATGTTACAGAAAAACGAGTAATATCAGATTTTCGAATTAAACTGTTCAACCATCTTCACAAAATGTCAGTTAGTTATTTCGTCAAACGCCGGACTGGCGATGTTATGTCTCGCATGACAAATGACGTAACAACAATTGAAAATATTGTGACAGATCTGCCAGCCACTATGATCCAACAGTCAATAAGGCTGTTAGGTGGAATAATAATTATCATTTACATGAATTGGAAGTTAACATTCATGGTTCTTATCTTAGCCCCTGCCCTAGCACTTTTTGCAAGAGTTTTTGGGCGCAAACTAAAAATACTCTCCACAGAAATCCAAGATAAGCTTGCTGTTTCAACAACAATATTGGAGGAAAACATATCTTGCTATCAAGTAGTAAAATCCTTTGTGCGCGATCAACTTGAATCGAGACGATTTTCAGAGGCGATAGAGGACAGCTTCATTTCAGCCCGTAAACGTGTAATCATCTCAGCTTTTTTTGGCCCTTCAATAGGCTTTATCGCATTTAGCACATCTCTTGTCCTGCTATGGTACGGCGGTCGTGAGGTAATAACAGGGCATATAAGTCCGGGAGAATTAATTGCTTTTATACTGTATGCCACTATTATTGCCGGTCCAATGGGTAGTTTTGCGAGAATGTACACACGACTTCAGGAAGGGCTTGGCGCAAGTAAACGCCTATTTGAGTTGCTCGATACTGAAAGCGAAGTTCGAAGCCTACCAAACGCTCAAATTATGCCAAAAATTTCCGGAGGAATTGAGTTTGACAACACATGCTTTCACTACCAAGAAAACCGTGAGGTCATAAAGCATGTTTCGTTTAGCGTAAAACCCGGTCAAACAGTTGCATTGGTGGGTCCAAGCGGGGCAGGAAAAACAACGTTAATAAGACTGCTGCATAGGTTTTACGATCCCACTCGGGGAGAAATAAGAGTAGACGGAATCCCTTTAAAAAATGTTGAACTTTCCAGCTACTGGAAGCAGATCGGAATTGTCCCTCAAGAAACCATTCTATTTGGTGATTCTATTGAAATGAATATTAAGTACGCTAAAGATGGCGCGACCGACGAGGAAATAATTGCAGCAGCAAAAGGTGCTAATGCGCATTCCTTTATCATGGAATGCCCCGAGCAATATAAAACTATTGTTGGAGAAAAAGGGATTCGTCTATCAGCGGGACAGCGTCAACGCATAGCTATAGCCAGAGCCATATTAAAAAATCCTAGCATTTTAATTCTTGATGAAGCCACCTCAGCTCTTGATAATGAGTCTGAAGTTTTAATTCAAGAAGCTTTGGAGCGTTTGATGCAAAATAGAACCTCAATTGTCATAGCTCACCGATTATCCACAATACATAATGCTGAAAAAATTCTTGTCATGGACGATGGGGCAATTGTTGAGTTTGGTTCGCATTCTGAATTAATGAAACAAAAAGGATTGTATCATAGGCTTTACACCCTTAAAAACCTTGAGCTAGGGGCAAAAAATAATAATAAAATTGAAATTCATACTTAGAAAAACCCAAATAGCTGATTGATTTATAATGAATAAAAAAAAATCAAATAAACAAAAAAAAATCTTGCTAAATCGATCAAAAGTTATATTATGATCTCGGTAAATAATTGAGAATGTTGTTTTTCAGGGTAAGAACCTTTATTTGAATCTTTCATTTTTATTTTTCTGAAAACTTCAAATAAGGGTTTTTCATTCCTAACGAAAATTTTCCCAATACAGTTTATAAGTACAACATAAAACAAAATCAGAGCTCTAGGCTCTATTTTGTTATGTTCTTTGAAAATTGAATAGGCGCTTTAATATAAGTTTGTGGGTCCTAGTAAAATTCAAAAATAAGCAGAATCATCTGTTCAGTATAACAACTGGAGAGTTTGATCCTGGCTCAGAACGAACGCTGGTGGCGTGCTTAACACATGCAAGTCGAACGAGAAAGTTTCCTTCGGGAAATTAGTAAAGTGGCGCAAGGGTGAGTATCACGTGAATAATCTGCCCTCGAGATCGGGATAACATGGTGAAAACTATGCTAATACCGGATAAGACCACATTTCATAAGAAATGCGGTAAAAGGAGTCTCAATCTTCACTCGAGGATGAGTTCGCGCAACATTAGCTTGTTGGTGAGATAAAAGCTCACCAAGGCTACGATGTTTAGCCGGCCTGAGAGGGTGAACGGCCACACTGGAACTGAGACACGGTCCAGACTCCTACGGGAGGCAGCAGTGGGGAATATTGCGCAATGGGCGAAAGCCTGACGCAGCAACGCCGTGTGAGCGATGAAGGCTTTAGGGTCGTAAAGCTCTGTCAAATGGGAAGAATTTTGACGGTACCATTAGAGGAAGCCCCGGCTAACTCCGTGCCAGCAGCCGCGGTAATACGGAGGGGGCAAGCGTTGTTCGGAATTATTGGGCGTAAAGCGTATGTAGGCGGCTAAGTAAGTCAGGCGTGCAAGCCCGTGGCTCAACCACGGAATTGCGTTTGAAACTGCTTAGCTTGAGTACAGGAGAGGAAAGCGGAATTCCCAGTGTAGCGGTGAAATGCATTGATATTGGGAAGAACATCTGTGGCGAAGGCGGCTTTCTGG
>Ga0209228_1000755_pt1 | contig 16609 bp, 12 predicted proteins | sample METZYME_3_150m_FD_187547 | JGI IMG/M metagenome (GOLD analysis project Ga0209228, IMG submission 187547) | Marine microbial communities from oxygen minimum zone in mesopelagic equatorial Pacific - METZYME_3_150m (SPAdes) (version 2) | ecosystem: Environmental > Aquatic > Marine > Oceanic...
GGGCCGGCACTAGTGACCTTGGCCGCCAGCGTGGATCCGACCCAGAGCTTGCTAACCGTGGCCCAGAAGACCATGCAGGAACTGGTCGACCTGGTGGCGGAGGCGGTGGGCCTGTCTATCCCGGCCGGATACGACGTCCACTACATCGGCCAACTGGACTGTGCAAACCCCGTCCAGGTCCGTGACTGGACCGGGGTCAGCCTGCCCATGCATATCGTGCCTTCAGGCATGGTCATCCTGGCCCACTGGCCGGCGGGGGCCGTCGACCGGTACCTCGACCGAAAGTTGGATCGGTACACGGCGAGCTCGGTCACCCATCCGGAGCAGATCCGAAGCCGTCTCGCCGAGATCCGAGAGGTCGGGTATATCTGGATGGAAGAGGAGTTCGCCGTTGGCATTAACTCGGTGGCCGCCCCTCTGTTCAACCAGTCCGGAGCCGTGGTGGGGGCCCTGCACAGTCACGGTCCGAGCTACCGGTTCCCCGATCCGACACTGCGGGACATCGTCAGCGACCGGACACGCTCGTCGGCCGCCGAGATCTCAGCCGCCCTGGGCCACGTGGCGTGATACCTGGTCCCGCGGGGCCCGACGGGGACCCTGCTCAGGTCCTCCAGGTCGTTCGGAGCGTCTCGAGCCCCCCGTCGACAGAGATCGTCTGACCGTTGACGAACCGGGCGGCCGGAGAGGCCAAGAACACGGCCATGGCCGCGATGTCTCGGCCCTCCACGAACGTCCGCATCGATACCTGCTTCTCGTAGGTCGCCCGCAGGTCGGCCGCCGATTCACCTGTGGTCGCCGCCTCGGCATCGATCACCCGGACCATGCGGTCGCCGTCCACCGACCCGGGACAGAGCACGTTCACCCGGATCCCGAACTCGCCCACCTCCATGGCCAGTGTGTCGCCCAGCCCGACGATGGCGTATTTGGAAGCCGCATACGGAGAACGCATCGGAAACCCGGTAATTCCGGCGGTAGACGAGGTCAACAGGATCGAACCGCCCCCGGCGGCCCGCATGGCGGGAACAGCCCGGCGGCAGCAGAGAAAGGCGCTACGGACGTTGACGGCCATGGTTCGGTCCCAGCCTTCAACGTCGAGGTCCTCGACGGGGCCGGTCGGACCAGCGATGCCGACGTTCGCACACAGCACGTCCAGACCCCCGAGACCTCCGGCGTCGGTCGGGGCTAGCAACTCCTCGAACAGGTCATCGACGCCGGCAGGATCGGAGACGTCCACCCCGGTGAAGCCACAGCCGTCGGGTTCGCCACCTCGGGCGTCGGCCAGGTCGGCGACGTGGACGCGGGCGCCCGCCTCGCCGAACGCCTCAGCCATGGCCCGCCCGATGCCCGAGGCACCTCCGGTGATTAGCACCCGCTGTGGTTCCGTCATCGGGGTCCTCCGCTGGTTGAGATCCACGGTGTCGGCGAACCGGAGTCCCGGCGCCACCGCGTGACGCGAAAGTTACCCCTCCGCCAGCATCTTCGGGAGGGGATGGGTACGCTCCCCACGCCTCTCGGCGTCTGCCGTCGGGCAACACCCAACCGTCCCCGGTCGATCCCACCTCCATGGTCGGATCGTCCCGGGCCGTGTCGCAGGAGAACAATCGAATGAGTGACTTCCCGACTCGCGCCAACGTCGTCGTGATCGGTGCCGGCATTGTCGGCAACTGCATCGTCGGCCACCTGGCCCGTCTGGGGTGGACCGACCTGGTCCTGCTGGACAAGGGCCCGTTGCCCAACCCCGGAGGTTCGACCGGCCACGCCTCGAACTTCATTTTCCCGGTGGATCACAACAAGGAGATGGCCCTGCTCGGTGAGCAGAGCGCCAACCAGTTTCGCGACATGAACATGTCGGTGGATTCTGGCGGTATCGAGGTAGCCCGTACCCCTGAGCGGATGCACGAGCTCACCCGCCGCATGACATCAGCCAAGGCATGGGGCATCGAGGCCCACATGCTGAGCCCCGCCGAGGTCAAGGAACTGGTGCCGTTCATCAATGCTGACGTCATTCTCGGTGGCTTCTACTGTCCGACGGTGTCGGTGGTGGACTCGCTCGAGACGGGCACCATCATGCGCCGTGAGGCCATCGAAACGGTCGGCTGCCAAGTTTTCGCCAACACCGAAGTGCTCGATATCGAGACCGCCGACGGCGAGGGTGGAATCACCACCGTCAAGGCCGTGGTGACCGACAAAGGCACCGTCGAGGCCGACTACGTGGTCGTGGCCTGTGGCGTCTGGTCCAATCGCATCGCCAACATGGCCGGTGCCACCATTCCGCTGGTTCCCACCGTCCACCAGATGGCCGACGTGGGTCCCATGGACGTCCTCGCCGAGACCAACAACGAGATCGGCTATCCGATCGTCCGCGACATGGACACCTTCTGTTATGAGCGGCAGTCCTCGGGCTCCATGGAGGTCGGGTCGTACGGCCACCGACCGATCCTTCACCACCCGGACGAGATCCCATCCAACGCTGAGGCCGCGCTATCGCCGACGGAGATGCCGTTCACCCCGGACGACTTCGACGACCAGATGGAGTCGGCCATTGAGTTGATGGACATGCTCGGAGACGCCGAGATCAAGTACGCCATCAACGGCTTGCTCTCGCTCACCCCCGACACCATGCCGTGCCTCGGCGAGACCACCGAGGTGCGAAACCTCTGGTCGGCAGCAGCGGTGTGGGTCAAGGAGGGTCCGGGCATGGCCCAGGTGGTCGCCGAGTGGATGACCCACGGTTACCCCCGGGTGATCGACGTCCACGGTGCTGACATCTCCCGCTTCTACGACGAGGAGCGGACCAACGAGCACATCTGGTCCCGCGCCGACGAGAGCTTCAACAAGACCTACGGCATAGTCCACCCGGCTGAGCAGTGGGAGGGACGCCGCAACCTTGCCGTCGGTCCCTACTTCTCCCGCCAACAGGACCTCGAGGCGATGTTTTTCCAGGCCCGGACATGGGAGCGTCCGCAGTGGTATGGCAGCAACGCCGACCTCGTGGAGCGGTACGACCTCTCCGAGCGCGAGGTGGAGTGGGACAACCGCTGGTGGAGCCCCATCACCACCGGCGAACACCTCAACATGCGCGAGCACTGTGGCGTAGTCGACTTGAGCGCCTTTCAGATCTACGAACTCACCGGACCGGGGGCCATCGAGTACGCCGAGCGCCTAGCCGTCAACAAGGTCGACGTGGCCGTCGGTCGGTCGGTCTACACCCCGTGGCTGACACCTGACGGCGGCTTCCACTCAGACCTCACCATGATGCGCCTCGGCGAAGACAGCATGCGCATCGTGACCGGCGTGTTCGACGGAGGCCGGGACGAGTTCTGGACCCGACGCCACATGCCGACCGACGGTTCGGTGAACTTTTCCAATATCACCAGACAGTTGACCACGCTCGGCCTTTGGGGACCCAATGCCCCGGCGGTGTTGTCCCAACTAACGGGCCAGGACCTGAGTCAGGACGGTTCCCCCTACGGCTCGATCATCGACGCCGAGGTGGCCGGTCTGCCCGTACAACTGTTCCGCATCTCGTACGTGGGCGACACCGGCTGGGAGATCTACACGGCTTGGGACAACGGCCCCGCTCTCTGGGACGCCCTCATGGAGGCTGGCGCCGACCTAGGCATCCGCCCGACCGGTGGTGGCGTATACGGCTCGTCGGGTCGCCTCGAGAAGGGGTACCGCCTGATGGGCGCCGAGCTGGAGAGCGAGTACAACCCACTGGAGGCCGGCCTGGCCCGGCCGAAGCTAAAGGCAGCGGACTTCATCGGACGGGAGGCTTACCAAGCGGCTCGAGAGGCCGGTGACCCGGAGGTGCTGATGTGCACCCTCACCGTCGAGAACCAGACCGACGGCCAAGGCCGGGATCGCCACATGATGGGCGGCAACGAGCCAATCCTGGACGCCGACGGCCGTCGCATCGTGGACAGCCACGGTCGGTGTAGCAGGGTCACCTCGGCGGGCCACGGCCCGTCGGTGGCAAAGCACCTGCTGATGTCCTACCTCCCGCGAGAGCTGGCCGTGCCCGGGACCGATCTACAGGTGATGTACATGAATGAGCTGTACCCAGTGAAGGTGGCGTCCACCGGTGCCGTCTTCGATCCGGACGACACGCGGATGAAGGCCTGATCCAGCGCGTATGAGGATCCTCGTCTGCGTCAAGCGCGTCCCCGCTCCCGGCGCCCGCATCAATGTCACCGTCGACGGCCAGGCCGTCGACGCTGCCCACCTGGGCTTCACCACCAGTCCGCACGAGGAGTGCGCGGTGGAGGAGGCCGTCCAACTAACCGAGACCCACGGTGGTGAGGTCACAGTCATGACCCTCGGCCCGACCGAGGCCGAGGAGCAGCTCCGGTACGCGGCCAGCGTGGGAGCCCACCACCTTGTGCTGATCCCCATCGAGGAGGTGGACTGGGACCCGCAACGCACCGCGGTGGCTCTCTCCGAAGCGATTGCCGAGGTCGAGACCACTGACGGTGCGTTCGACCTGATCCTGTTCGGGAACGAGTCGGCCGACGCCGGAGGCTTCCAGGTCGGGATCCGGGTAGCCAATCGTTTGGACCGACCAGTGGTCAACGGCATCAAGGGGATTGAGGTGGGCGGCGACACGTCCACCGGCGTCGTTTCGGCCCGCCGGGAGATCGACGGCGGCTTCGAGGTCTACGAGTTGCCCATGCCGGCAGTGCTCGGCGTGAAGGAGGGCCTCAACCTCCCGCGTTACCCGACCATGAAGGGCCGGCTGGCCTCCAAGAAGGCCGTGGTAGCCACCGACGAACGGGCCGCCGATGTCGGCGGCCAGACGAGGGTGCGCCTGCACCGACCGGTAGAGCAGATCAGCGAGACGGTGATCTTGGGCACCGGCACGGAGGCCGCTCCGGCAGTCGTGGACCTGCTCGAGGAACTGGGGGTGCTGCCATGAGTCTGCTCGTCGTCTGCGATCACGACCGGGGCAACCTCTCGGAGGCCTCGCTGGAGGCGCTCACCTTCGCGCGACCATTGGCTGCGGCCGCCGGCCTCGAGCTGGCCGCGGTCGTCATCGGCGAGGGCGCTGAGGCTGCCGCTGTCGACCTAGGGACCCACGGTGCGGAGGTCGTGCACGTTGCCTCACACCCGGTGCTGACCGACTTCGGTCCCGAGGCGTGGGGCGAGACGGTGGTGCAGTTGGTACACAGTCTCGGGGCGACCACCGTGCTGGCCTGCGGCACGGACCGTGGCAACGAGGTGGTGGCTCAGGTGGCCGCCCGCCTCGACCAGCCGTTCGTGGCCAACTGCCACAGCGTCGACCCGATGGGGGACGGTTCCGGGAACTGGACCATGACCCGTGTCCAGTGGGGCGGCTCGCTGCTCGAAGACACCACGCTTACCGCCGATGTCCATCTGGTGACGGTGGCCCACCATGCCGTTGAGGCGGCGGTCGCCGATGAGCCTGCGGCCGGCATCCTGTCGGCGTTCAGCCCGAACCTGGATGACTCCTTGGTCCGCACCGTGGTGACCGACAGGGTGGTACTGACCAAGGGCATCACCCTGTCCACAGCGCCGGTGGTGGTAGGTGGCGGCCGCGGCGTCGGATCAGCCGAAGCGTTCGCTCCCCTGGAGGAGTTAGCCGCCGAACTAGGCGGCGTGGTCGGGTGCTCCCGTGCGGTGACCAACAACGGTTGGCGACCCCACAGCGACCAGGTCGGCCAGACCGGGACCCGGATCGCACCGGAGATCTACATAGCCAGCGGCATCTCTGGCGCCATCCAGCACTGGGTGGGAGCCATGGCGGCCAAGAACATCCTGGCGATCAACACCGATCAGGAGGCCAACATGGTCACTCGGGCTGGCCACGCAGTGATTGGGGACCTGCACCAGGTCATCCCGGCCATCACCGAAGAGGTTCGTCGCCGGCGGAGTTGACCGCGGTTCCGTCGTCCATCTGGAACGGTGTCACTGTCTGTTGGGTGGCTACACCGGCCGTCTTCCCGTCGAACGGTGCAACGGGCCCGGTCAGGCGCCCAGACCCTCACGGTCGAGGCGGCGCACGAACACGCCGGACCGGGGCTTGGGCTCGAAGTACGACGACTTGGGGGGCATGAGTCCGTCCTCGTCGGCCACAGCCATCATCTCGGCCACCGAAGTGGGGTGGAGGACGAAGCCGATCCGCTGGTCGGCGTCGCAGCGCTCGACGAGCGAGTCGATTCCCACCGGCTCGGGCACGTAGTCGATCATCGGATCCGAACCCGGGTCGGTAATGGCCAGCACCGGGGCCAGGATCGAGTCCTGGAGGCGGGACACGTCAAGCCGGTCAACGGCCCGGTCCCCCGACGCTGCCGGCAGGTCCATGGAGAACCATCGGCCGGCGACGTAGATACCGACCGCGCCGGGTCCATCCGGTCGAGCCTCGGCGACGCCGGTACACGGCGTGAGGTGACCGACCGTCGAGAGGGCGGCGATCAGGTCCTCGGCCGATCGACCAGTGCGGTCGCCCACCCGTCGGTGGGCGGCGAGGACCTGCATCTCAGCGTCGGGAAACAAGACGGCCTGGGTCCACTGCAGCGGATGGCTCCCGTCGATTCCCGGGTTCCGGTGCAGGGCCTCGACCGCTGCGGCCAGCCGGTGGTGTCCGTCGGTGACGTATAGGGGGCGGTCACCCATAGCGACTATCAGGGCGTCAGCGGCTTCACCGGAAAGTGCCCATACGGTCTGGTGGATGCCGTCCCCGTCGGCCTCTAGGACCGGTTCGTCGGCACAACCGGTGGCGATGGCGGCATCCAGGACGTCGTCAGTCCGGTAGGTCAACGAAATGGGGCTGGACGACATGCCGACCTCGAGCAGGTGCCGGGTCAGCAGGTCGGCCCGGCCGGGACGGACCGCCTCGTGGCGCAGCACCCGCCGGTCGCCCGGTTCGGTCACCGGGACCAGGCCCATGACCCCCGTCTGGACGTGGTCGCCGACCTCCAACCGGTACAGGAACAGCGAAGGCTCGTCGTGGGACCTGTAGGCACCCGCGTCGTAGATCCGCTGCATCGACTCGGCGCATTGACCGATCAGCCAGTCCACGTCGTCGTGCCACTCGGCCGGCACGTCCTCCTGTGACCGGGTGACGTTCAGGAAGCTGTACGGGTTCGACTCGGCGATGGCCACCCGCTCGGCTGCCGTATAGGCGTCATAGGGTCCGGTGGTGACCCGGTCGGCCCACTTCGGATCGACGACCAGCCCCGGGAAGGGGCGCAGGACGCTCATCGGCCGGTCCTACTCGTCACGGGCAGTGATCTGGACTTGGATCACGTTGTCCAGGCCGGCCAACTCACTGGTCACGTCATCGCTGATGCCACCCACCACGTCAATGATGGCCATGGCGGCGTTGGACCCATGGAAGACCTTGTTGGCCATGGTCTGGACGTTGATGTCGCCCCGTCGCAGCACCTGGAGGGCGGCGGCCAGCACGCCCACCCGATCGAAGTGCCGAATGGTGATGGTGGCCGAACCCACCCGGGTCCGAACCACGTTCACGCAATTCGTCGGATCACCGGCCCGGTAGGCCTCGATCACATCTACGGTGCCGGCCGAGGTGGCGTCCTGGGCCTGCTGAGTCGATGCCCCGATGTGGTGGGTGCCGATCACGTTGGGGTGGGAGGCCAGTGCCGAGGTGAACTCCCCCGCACCGCTATCCGGCTCATCGCGAAATACGTCCAAGCCGGCCCGGATGCCCTTGTCGTCCATGGCGGCAATGAGCGCCTCCTCATCGACGACCTCGCCGCGGCTGGTGTTGATCAGAATGGCACCGGGCTTCATCAGGCCCAGGAGGTGCTCGTCGATCAGGTTCTCGGTCGACTCGCCACCAGGCACGTGGATCGAGATGATGTCGGACTCGGCCACCAACTCGTCGAGGTTCTCGACGAGGCGGATGCCGATGGACCGAATCCGGGCTTCCACGTCGTTTCGCCGGTCAGCCTTGCGTTCGGCGACCACCGTCATCCCGAACGAGCGGGCCCGTTCGGCAACGGCCAGTCCGATCTCGCCCACGCCGACCACGCCAAAGGTCTTACCCATGAGGCCGTCGGCCTCCGAGTAGCCCTCCTTGTCCCACATGCCGTTCTTGAGGTCACTGGTGGCTGCCGGGATGTGGCGGTCGACGGCCAGCAGCAGGCCGAGGGTGAGTTCGGCCACCGCGATCGAATTGGTGCCTGGCACGTTGCACACGTAGATCCCGGCATCGGCGGCCGCCTGGCAGTCGATGGTGTTGGTGCCAGCGCCTGACCGAACGATCAGGCCGAGGCGGTTGGAGCGGCCGATGGTCTCGGCGGTGACCTTGGTGCTACGGACGACCAGCACGTCGTAGCCCTCGATGGCGTCGGGGATGTCGTCGGCACCCAATTCGGGTGAGACGGTGCACTCGTCGCCCCGCTGGGCCAAGAGGTCGACGTACGCCTCGGGCAGGGCGTCTGCGAACAGGATCTTCATGGTTGCTCCTTCGGCACGCCGACGCCGGCACATGTAGTGCGGACGGCGGGGTAGCCTGCGCGGATTCTGGGACGGACCGGGCCTCCCCGCCCTTATCGGGACGGTGATCCGGGCCGAGGGTAAGCCTACGCAAGGCCCGTTCTCGGGACAATGGGACAGGTAATACAACAGTGGGACAGTCACCCTCCCGGTCAGGAGGGAGACGGGAAGCAGGGGGCCTAGTGACCCGATCTATGAACCGTGACGTCATCATCTCGTGCGCCGTGACCGGAGCGGGCGACACAACCGGCCGTAGCGAGCACGTACCGGTCACACCGGAACAGATCGCCTCCTCGGCGGTGGACGCCGCGTCGGCTGGGGCGGCCATCGTCCACTGTCACGTGCGCGACATGGACACCGGGAAGGGCACGCGGACCGTGGATCTCTACCGCGAGGTGGTCGACCGGATCCGAGAGAAGAACACCGACGTGGTGGTCAACTTGACAGCCGGCATGGGCGGCGATCTCAACGTCGGCCCCGACGATGCGCCGATGGACTGGCAGCCCGGCACCGACCTGGTCGGCGGTTTGGATCGCCTGGCCCACGTTGAGGCCATCCGCCCCGACATCTGCTCCATGGACTGTGGGTCGCTGAACTTCGGCGACCACAATGAGGTCTACGTGTCCACGCCGGCGATGCTGAGGATCATGGCCGAGCGGGTCCGGGAGTTGGGCGTGCGGCCCGAGCTGGAGGTGTTCGACACCGGCAACCTGTGGTTCGCCGAGACGATGATCGCTGAGGGCCTGATCGACGCCCCGTACTGGATCCAACTCTGCCTCTCAATTCCCTACGGCACGCCGCTGGACGTGGGGATCCTGCAGGCCATGGTGAACCGGCTGCCCGAGGAGGCCGAGTTCACCTCGTTCGGGTTGGGGGCTATGCAGATGCCCATGGTGGCCCAGTCGGTGATGTTGGGCGGACACGTGCGGGTCGGGCTCGAGGACAACCTCTACCTGGAGCGGGGAGTGCTGGCCACCAACGCCCAGTTGGTCGAGAAGGCCATCCGCATCGTCGAGTTGATAGGTGCCCGGATCCAGTCGCCCGCTGACGCTCGTCAAACCCTGCAGATCAGCTGAGGATCACAGGGTGACCGATCCCGTGCGAACAGTCGGTGTGGTGGGCACAGGGGTTATCGGTGCCGGTTGGGCAGTCCGGGTACTGGCCCGCGGCCATGACGTGGTGGCCTGGGACCCAGCCCCTGATGCCGAGGACCGCCTACGCGTGGCCGTCGAGCGTGACTGGCCCTCGGCGGTGAAGCTGGGGCTGTTCCCGAGGGCCGACCCATCGCGTCTGATGTGGGCTGACAGTGCCGAGGACCTGGCTGGTCGGGTCGACTGGATCCAGGAAAGCGCCCCAGAAAACGAGGCCGTGAAGCGGCCGCTCCTGCAGGCGTTGGCCGCCCACTCAGGCCCCGGGGTGATCATCGCCTCGAGTTCCTCGGGGCTGCTCCCCACCAACCTCCAGGCCGGTTGCGACCATCCGGAGCGGGTGCTGATTGGGCACCCGTTCAACCCGGTGTACCTGCTGCCGCTCGTCGAGATCGTGGCTGGTGAACAGACGTCGACGGCCGCCATGGACGCCGCTACGGCCCACTACGACGACCTGGTGATGTACCCGCTGGTGGTGCGCAACGAAATCGAGGGCTACCTGTCGGACCGGCTCCAGGAGGCCCTATGGCGGGAGGTCCTCCACCTGGTCAACGACGGGGTGGCAACCACCCGGGAGTTGGACGACGCCGTCAACTATGGCCCCGGGCTGCGGTGGGCCGGCATGGGCACCAATCTGACCTTCCACCTGGCTGGGGGCGAACAGGGGATGCGCCACATGCTTCGCCAGTTCGGCCCGGCACTGAAGCTGCCCTGGACGAAGCTTGAGGCGCCGGAGCTAACCGACGATCTGATCGAGGCGTTGGCCGACGGTTGCGAGGAGCAGGCCGAGGGCCGTTCGATCGCCGAACTAGCCCGCCTTCGGGACGACTATGTGATCGGGGTGATGCGGTCGTTGAGGCCACTAAACCTGGGCGCCGGCCGTCTGGTTGCTGAACGCGAGGCCCGAATCCACGAAGCGGGGTCGACTCCGCGGTGGACCGAGGGTGACGTCGTGGCAGCCCCGCTGGCGTTGTACGAGACGGTCGTGGAGCCCGACTGGGTGGATTACAACGGCCACATGTCGGAGTGGGCGTTCCTCACGGCCTTCGGCTGGGCCAGCGACAAGCTGTTCCGGTACATCGGGATCGACGAGGACTACCGGGCGGCCGGCCACACCTTCTTCACTGTGGAGACCCACCTCAACTACGCGCAAGAGGCCTCGCTCGGCGAACCGTTGCGACTCACCACCCGCGTGCTCGGAGTGGATGCCAAGCGGCTGCACTTCTTCCACGCCATGTATCGGGTAGATGAAGGTGGGGCCACCGGCGAGCTGCTGTGTACCACCGAGCAGATGCTGCTGCACGTCAACACTGATACCGGGTCAACCGCTCCGATGCTCGACGGCCCGGCCGCCGCCCTAGCCGCTATCGCCGATGCCCATTCCGACTTGCCTGTTCCACGCCAGGTGGGGCGGGTCATGCAGATCCCCGGCTGACCCGGAAGGAGCCACCCATGGACTTCGCCTTAACCGACGAACAGGAGATGGTGGTCGACACCGTCCGGGCCTTTACCGAGCGCGAGCTGGTGCCCTATGAGAACGAGGTCGAGCATCTCGGCGACGTACCACCCGACCTCGTGTCCCAGATCCGCGACCGTGCACTGGCCGCGGGGATCTACGCCGCCAACATGCCTGCTGAGATGGGCGGCGGCGGCCTCGACAACCTGACCATGGCTCTAGTCGACCGGGCTTTCGGCTGGACCCAGTACGCCCTCCATTACGTCGTGGCCCGTCCGTCGAACATCCTCCTGGCCTGCGTGGGTGACCAGATAGAGGAGTACCTGCTGCCCACCATCCGCGGTGAGCGTGTCGATTGCCTGGCCATGAGCGAGCCCGACGCCGGGTCCGACGTGCGGGGCATGACTTGCCGGGCGGTGCGTGATGGTGACGACTACGTCATCAACGGGACCAAGCACTTCATCAGCCATGCCGACCTGGCCGACTACACGATCCTGTTCGCGGCGACCGGCGAGGAGGACACTCCCCGGGGCCCCAAGAAGTTGATCACGTCATTCCTGGTTGACCACGACACACCGGGCTTGGAGGTGGCCGAGGGATACCGGTCGGTCTCCAACCGCGGCTACCACAACTGCATCCTGAACTTCGACGAATGCCGGGTTCCGGCGTCCAAGGTCTTGGGCACCGAACACCGGGGTTTCGACGTGGCCAACGAGTGGCTGGGTGCTACCCGCCTACAGGTGGCCGCCGTGTGCCTCGGTCGGGCTGACCGGGCGATGTCGGTGGCGCTGGACTGGGCCGCGTCTCGCGAGCAGTTTGGCCAGAAGATCGGAAAGTTCCAAGGCGTCTCGTTCAAGCTGGCTGACATGCGTACGAAGATGGTGGAGGCCGAGCTCATGACCTACCGGGCGGCGTGGTTGATGGATAGGGACGACATGGCCGACGGTGATGCGGCCATGGCCAAGATCTCCTCGACCGAAATGCTCCAGTTCGTGTCCGACGAGGCAATCCAGATCCTGGGGGGCATGGGCCTCATGGACGAGTTGCCGTTGGAACGGATCTGGCGCGATGCCCGGGTGGACCGTATCTGGGATGGCACGAGCGAAATCCAGCGCCACATCGTGAGCCGCGAGATGCTGCGGCCTCTCGGCGCCTGATCCAGGGTCGACGACGGTTCTGGTGAGAGGGAACGGCGTTGACCGGGCCGACCGGTCGTTCAGTCCGTCGACTGGTCGGTTGGCGCGACTGTTGGCCCCGCGGTCGGTAGCCCTGATCGGTGGACGTCCGGCGGAGACGGCCATTGAGCAGTGTCGACGGCTCGGTTTTGCCGGCGACCTGTGGGCCGTGCATCCCACCCGCTCCGACCTGGCTGGCGTGCCCTGTGTGCCCACCGTCGATGACCTTCCCGGTCCGCCCGATGCGGCGTTAGTCGCCGTGAACCGGCACGCCACCGTCGAGGTGGTGGGGCGGCTAGCCGCCATGGGCGCCGGTGCGGCGGTCTGCTACGCCTCGGGCTTCGCCGAGGCCGGATCGGACGGGGTGGCGCTTCAGCAGGATCTGTCGGCGGCAGCCGATGGCATGCCGGTGGTGGGTCCCAACTGCTACGGCACGGTCTCAGCTGTCGTCGGGGCCGCGTTGTGGCCCGACCAGCAGGGCCTACAGCGCGTCGATCAGGGCGTGGCGCTGGTTACCCAGAGCGGCAATATCGGTCTGGACCTGACCCTGCAGACCCGACCCATGCCCATCGCCCACGTACTGACTCTGGGGAATCAGGCCGACGTGGGTATCGAGGAGTGCCTCGAGGCGCTGGTGTGCGACCCGGCAGTCACCGGGGTGGGATTGCACATCGAGGCGCTCCACGACGTGCCCCGCTTCGTCGATGCCTGCCACCGGGCCTCGGACCGAGGCGTCCCGGTGGTAGCCCTCAAGACGGGGTTGTCGACCCGCGGGGCAGAGATCGCGGTGTCCCACACAGCGTCGATTGTGGGCAGCGACGAGGCCTACCGTGCGCTCTTCGAGCGGGTTGGGGTGCGGGGTGTGCGGTCCATCCCGGAGCTGCTCGACACCCTGCACGTGATGAACCGGCTAGGGGGCCTGGCCGGGAACCGGATCGTCAGCCTGAGCTGTTCCGGTGGGGAGGCCTCGCTCGTGGCTGACCGGTGCGAGGGTCTCGATCTAGTGCTGCCCGCCTTCGGCGATGGTCGGGTAGAGCGGATCAGGAGTGCCCTCGGTGATGGCGCCGAGACCGACCTGGTGTCGGTGTCGAATCCGTTCGACTATCACACCTTCATCTGGGGGGACAGGAAGCGACTGACGGCCACCTTCTCGGCAGCTATTGCGCCGGGTTCGTCCGCGGGAGGCGCTCTGGATGGTGGCCCGGACGCCGCGGTCCTCGTCCTGGACTTCCCATCCTCTAATCCGGACCTGGGGCTCGATGATGCCAGTTGGTGGCCGACCTTGGAGGCCTTCGGTGCGGCGAGTCGCGCCACCGGGACGCCGGGGATCGTGGCCGCTTCGATGGCTGAGAACCTGCCACCGGTGGTGGAAGCCGCCGCGGTGGACCTCGGCCTTGTGCCGGTGCGGGGCATTGACGAGGCCCTGGTGACCCTCGAGGCCACTGCATGGTGGGGGCGCCGGGTCGACGCCCCGGCACCGGCGCCAGCCACACCGTTGGCCGGGGCCGCAGGTAACCAGGTAGTCATGGCAGAGGCAGAGGCCAAGGCGTGGTTAGGCGGGCACGGCGTCCCGGTACCCGCTGGCGAGTTGGTGTCAGTGGCCGACGCGGCCACCGCAGCGGAGCGAATCGGCTGGCCGGTTGTCGTCAAGGTTGTGGGCGTGGACCATAAGAGCGACGTAGACGGGGTGGCCCTCGACCTGTACGACGGGGCGACGGTCGAGGCGGCGGCGACGCGGATGGCGGCCATGACCGGGACCGACCGGGTGCTGGTCGAGGAACAGGCGGGTGGCTCGGGGGTGGCTGCCGAGTTGCTGGTCACCGTCCGCCGTGAGGACCCCGTGGGCTGGCTGCTGGTCATCGGAACGGGCGGGGCGCTGGTCGAGGTGCTGGCCGACACACGCAGTCTGCTGCTGCCGGTCACCGACGACGACGTCCGGTCCGCTCTCCGCGGTCTAGCGATATGGCCGCTGCTGGCCGGTATGCGAGGGTTGCCGGGGGCCGACCTGGATGCGGTGGTCGCCGCCGTCCAGCGGATCGCGTTCGCTGCCATGGCCACCGATGAACGGTTCGGACTGGTCGAACTGGAGGTCAATCCGTTGCTGGCTGCTCCGGACGGTGCCACTGTGGTGGACGCCCTGATCACGAGAGCCCCTCGTGCTACTGATGCCGAGATCTGACTTCCTGAGGAGCCTCCACCATGACTGAATCGAGTGCGGTGCGAACCACCGCGGACGGCCCGGTACTGCACGTGGTGCTGGACCGACCCAAGGCCAACGCCATCGATGCAGCGACCAGTCGCGAGTTGAGTCGGGTGTTCGTCGCCTTTCGAGACGATCCGGACCTGCGGGTGGCGGTGCTAACGGGGGTTGGCGACCGGTTTTTCTCCGCGGGCTGGGACCTGGGGGCGGCAGCTGACGGTGAGGATTTCGAGGCCGACTACGGCGAGGGTGGCTTCGGCGGGTTCTGCGAGCTCCCCAACCGGCATAAGCCGGTGATCTGCGCAGTCAACGGCATGGCCGTGGGCGGTGGCTTCGAGATCGCCATGGCAGCCGAGTTCGTGGTAGCCGCCGACCATGCCACGTTCTTTCTGCCCGAAACTGGACTTGGGATCATCCCCGACGCGGGTGCCATACGGCTGCCCCGCCAGCTCCCACCGGCTGTGGCCAACGAGGTGCTCTACGGCGGGCGGAGGTTAGGCGCCGCCGAAGCCGAGCGGTGGGGGCTGGTCAACCGGGTGGTGCCGGCCGGTGAACTGGCCGATGCGGCCGGCGAGCTGGCCCACCGGATCGCCGGGGCGGCGCCGTTAGCCGTCGAGGCGGTGATGGCCATCGACCGGGCTACCGGGCACCGGTCACTGGACGAGGCCTTCGTCCATCTGCGATCCGGTGATCTAGAGCCCTACGAGCGGATGTTGGCCTCCGAGGATGCCCTGGAGGGCCCGCGCGCCTTCACCGAAGGTCGAGATCCCCACTGGCAAGGACGCTGATCTACTAATAGGAAACTCCTGTGGGGTCGGAAGTGCGATAGGTTCCGCCCCCGTCGGCTGAATCTTTGTGATCCACTCGGCCTGTAGACGACCACCAGTGGGGAGCACATGAGCAAGCGCCTGACGACCCCGATGGTCCGGGACGGTGGTGTCCTACGCGAGGCGACCTGGGAGGAGGCCATTGGACTGGCCGCCAGTGGGTTTCGCTCCGTGGTTGACACCCATGGCCCAGGAGCCTTTGGCATGTTCAGCTGCTCGAAGACCACCAACGAGGTGAACTATGCCGCCCAGCGGTTCGCCCGTCGGGTCATCGGCTCGAACAACATTGACAGCTGTAATCGAACTTGACACGCTCCCAGCGTCGTCGGTCTGGCGACGGTCTTCGGAGCCGGCGGTGGCACCTCTTCGTATGAAGAGATCGAGGAGGCGGACGTCATCGTCATGTGGGGGTCAAACGCGCGTAACGCCCACCCAATTTTTTTCCACCACGCCCTACGGGGTGTGGCCAACGGAGCCCTCATGTGGGCCATCGACCCGCGTCGTACCGGCACGGCCAAGTTCGCCGACCACTGGCTGGGACTGAACGTCGGGACCGACATAGGCCTAGCCCATGGCATGGCCCGCGAGATCATCGCCGCGGGCCTGCAGAACGACGAGTTCATCGCCAACGCCACCACCGGCTACGAGGAGTACGCGGCCTACATCGAGCCGTGGACGCTGGAGCACACCTCCGCGGTCACCGGCGTTCCCGCCGAGGCCATCCGAGACCTAGCCCATAGCTACGCCATGGCCGACAAGGCCCAGATCTGCTGGACGCTCGGCATCACCGAACACCACACCGGCGTTGACAACGTCCAGTCCCTGTGCAACCTGTCGTTGTTGACTGGGCATGTGGGCCGCTGGGGTTCAGGCCTTGTGCCACTGCGCGGGCAGAACAACGTCCAAGGTGGCGGTGACATGGGTGCCCTGCCCAACAAACTCTCCGGTTTCCAGGACGTGGAGGACGACGCGGCCCGGGCCAAGTTCGAGGCGGCCTGGGGCTGCACCATCCCACCGGACAACGGCTGGAACCTCACCCAGATGTTCGAGGCCATGGGTCGCGACGAACTCAAGGCCATCTACTGCATCGGCGAGAATCCGGTGGACTCCGAAGCCGACGCCACCCACGCCAGAGCCCTGCTCGACCGTCTCGACATGCTGGTCGTTCAGGACGTCTTCATGACCCGGACCGCCGAGATGGCCGACGTCGTCTTCCCGGCGGCTTTGGGATGGGCCGAGTCCGACGGGACGGCCACTAACAGCGAGCGCCGCGTCCAGCGGATGCGGGCTGCCGTGTCTCCTCCTGGGGAGGCGCGCCAGGA
>Ga0209228_1000758_pt1 | contig 16586 bp, 7 predicted proteins | sample METZYME_3_150m_FD_187547 | JGI IMG/M metagenome (GOLD analysis project Ga0209228, IMG submission 187547) | Marine microbial communities from oxygen minimum zone in mesopelagic equatorial Pacific - METZYME_3_150m (SPAdes) (version 2) | ecosystem: Environmental > Aquatic > Marine > Oceanic | place...
ATCTACCACTGCAAAATTATTTGTTCCTACAAGCACATTAGATACACCCTGGTCTTCCCCGCTTTCGAAACCCAGGGAATAAATGCTATTAATATCTATTGGCTCCAAAGCCGCATTCAGGGTAACCGTATCCCCCTCAGAAAGCATTGTATTAAAATTGGCGTTATTATAACCTTCTTTAATGAATTGAATAAGCATAAGATCTGCGGGAACACTGTAATCTCCATATTCACCATTATTACTGGTATAGGTGGTGCCGTTGCCTATTTTAACAATAACACTGTCAAGGGCTTGTTCGGTTTCATTATCGGTTACAGTGCCGGTTAAATATACCATTCCACCACCGGTTAGCTCTAACGTGTCTGGGCTTGATGGGGCATCATGTCTTACTATTATATTACCAGATTGTACACCGCCGTTTAAGGGAGAAAAGGTCACGGTTAGTTCTGTAGCTGTTTCGGCCAACACTGTACTGCTAGACAAAACAGGAGAAAAAGTAGTGTTATTACTAACCACACTGCTAATGGTTAGGTCTGCGCTTCCCATGTTTGCCACAATAGTTGTAATGCTTGCTGGAGTGGTTGGGTGAATTGCGCCAAAATCCATTACTTCTTTTCCAAACACAAGCTGCCCAGTGCTCGAAATCTGATACGCAGGCATGAGTAGATCATCCAGCCGGTGATATTTGTTATTATTTTCCATAATATCATCAACAAGTCTGATTGTTATAGTATCACCATTGTAAGCGGATAGGTCTATAGCCGCTCGAATGTTTATACCTCCATCAAATTGCAACGTGTCGGTGGTGGTGTAATTAAGTTGATCTCCCACCCTTTTAGCCTTTATGTAAAGATTGCTGTTGTCGGTAGGGTTAGATGAATTATAATAGAAAACCAAGGAATCACCCACAACCGGCAAGAGCGGCCTAGTTTGTAAACGGTTTCCACCGCCGGGTGACCGGGCATAATAACCAACAGGGTCTCCAGTGGGGCCAGGGCCATAATAACGATAATCAAACATCCACGAATCACCATCACCATCCGCATCTTCATTATCCCACCACCAGGGCAAATCACCATCAAAGGCGGCTCCTTGAAAATTATCGTTTCCATCAAAACTTACATAAGAGCGGCCTGCTTCGCCTGACAAAACAATTGTATCAGGACTGGTATCCGCATTATGGAAAAAAACTGCATTGGTTTTGGCCAAACCAAATGATGTGGGCGACCATACAATATCGAGATCCACATTGCCACCGAGCAAGACGCTGTCGCCAGTTGACATTGTAGTAAGAACCGCCGAAAAATCTTCATTATCTGTAACAATGCTATCCACCACTAGAGTGGCAGAACCAGAATTGAAACCAGCGGTGAAGGCGGTACTTGTGGTGCTATCCCCAATAACTTGGGGCATAAATTCAATAGCCGAATAGGTTAAAGACAATTCGGGTGTTGGAGGAACTTCTACAAACGATATTTCATCTACAAATACATCGCCAAGGTTATTTTCCCTTTTTGCCCTGCCAACAAACTTAAAAATATAAGTCTCACCAACAGGAACCGCTATGGAAACATTTTTCCAGCCGTAAAGCCCAGTAATATAATTTTCTGTCGTGTCTGAATAATGTTTAGTCCAACTAGCGCCATTATCATTTGAATAAGACACATAAAACTCTTCTGTGCCAAGTTTTTTCATATAAAATCGCAAGGCACCCTCAACGGCTGGGGGGTTTGTATAAATCGTTGGGGTCATGTACTCTATGGCTGGTGTAATAAGGGCGCTTGTGTCTGTGCCAGAAGTATGGCCTTCATAACTATCAAATTCAGCAGCAAAATCCCCAGAAAATACAACTGAGGAACTTGCTGTTTTTTCCCAACCGTTGGCATGAAATGTACCGTCATAGGAATAAGTCATGTTTCCTTCCTGGGTCATGCCTGGTGGTTGCGGCACACCCATTTGTAGTTCTGCCTCCCACGATTCAAAATCCTGCCAATATATAGCATCTTTCCCGGCCCCCATTACCTTAATAGAGTCTGGAGATGATGAACCGTTATGAGTCAGCACCACATAGGAAGTGTCTTCCTCTGTGGTTGTAGGTGTATATGTCACAGTGATTGTTTCTGTATCATTACCACCGCCAGTAAGGGTGGCCACAGAAGACGAAACTGTGAAGTCGGGATTGGCTGCCATAATACTGGATATAACCAGGTCCGGTGCACCATAGTTGCTAATCATAAATGATGCACTTATACCACCGGTGCCTGTGTTTCCAAAATCAATAGTGCTTTTGCTAACGGCAAACACTGGACTATCTTCGATCCAAACCTGTGGGCCGCTGAAGTCGTCAACATATAAATAAAAACCATCCACTGTTACGCATTGTACGGCAACATAAACCTCCTGGCCTGTATATGTATCCAAAGCGTATGCATAGCGTGTCCAGATGTTTGAAGTGGAATCTACACTGGCAATTGTTCCAGTAAAGGCGGCTATATTATCATTAGTGGTGGTTGATATTTTAACGTTGAAATCTTCGAAATCGGATAAGTGAGAAGACCTAGCCCAAAACACAATAGAATCGCCGCTGACAACGTCCAGGCGGGGTGTTATTAACCAATCGTCACTGCCAAATTCATTATAGTATACCTTGGCTAAATAATCTCCAGTATGAGCCCAGAGGGAACTAGGGGCTGCTTTCCAGGAATGTTCATTGCCATCATTATTAATAATGTTCCAATTTTCTGGTATCACGCCGCCCTCAAAGCCTTCGCTAAGTGGGTTTGGTTCGGTCATTGTATGCGACCCCAGGTAGGACCATGTGTTTTGAGCGTGGACATTCCACTCTGAATCTGTGGTGTTTGTTCCCGCTGATAATGTCCAATTAGTATTACCGCTGGTTATGGCGCTTTTTCTTACCAAAGTGTGATCTTCTGTGGCATTAGTAATGCCGGCCACATTCCAGCCGCTACCTGGATCTGGACCATAGGATCCAATGTAATCTAGAAACGTAGTATCATCCCCCACCACTTTGATCAGAGCGCGGGCATCATCGCCGTTAAAATTTGTTATTACAGATTCTGTTAGATCGCCTTCATCGACCAGCGTGTTAGCGTTAGCTGAGGAATTAACAATTACAAACACGTCTCCATTCGCCAGTGTACCACTAAGCGTATCTATGTCTTCAAACCAATTTCCCCCACCATTAATTTGCATTATTAGATAGTTGTTCAGATCAACATCCACACCAGTGCCGTTATATATTTCCAGATATTTGTTACTACCGCTGCCGTCCCCATATTCAGAGAAAAATAAATCGCTGGCATTTCGGGATATTCTATGTTGCCCACTAATGCTGGGCCGCCTAATACCTGTCGTGTTTACAACCGTTAATTCATTAATATTGTCTTTTAATATTGCTTTCTCAACAGCATTAAGTGGAAATCCGCTTGTATATTTGTTTAAAACCTCCTCTATCAGGTTTTCATCTACATCCTTATTGGGTGTGCTTTTGGTAGAAACAATGTCTGTCTTTATATGGGTGTTATTTTTTTTCAGTGCCCTATCTGGGGGGTTTTTTATGAGCTTAAGCCCGCCCCCTATTTGTCCGTGCGACTCATGGCTAGTGGGGCCAGATTCTTGGCCCATAAAACCAGTAGTTTTAAAAAATAGGTTTTCAGTTTTAGGTACAAATTCTCTTTCGGGTCCCGATCTTGTTATGTTATCGTTTTTATTCGCAGGCTGCGCTGTTGTAGCGTTCAGTTGTTTTTCTAGGGCATCTTTATCAGCCGCCCGGATTAAAAACAAACTACACCCAAGTAATAGTGGGGCAATTCTATTTTTAAAGTTGAACCTGTTCATTTCACGCTCCAGAATCGGTTAGAAATTTTACCCATACAAGCTCCAGTGTTCTAATAAGAAAAATATTTTACTCTAATATATAATGTGTACGGTCAAAGAACAAGGTGTCACTAAGAGGTGTGTTCCACATCACGTTGTCATTGGTGTTCTAAAAATTAAAGAATGGCAAATGATAAATCGTCTTTGACTGTTCCCACAATACGATTAAACCGCTTGTCGGTCTTCAGGCTGGTCCGAACCTTTTTACAGGCGTATAGCGCAGTAGTGTGATCCCTCCCGCCAAAGTGCATACCAATAGTTGCCAAGGATAACCCCAACAAATCACGACACAGATAAACAGACAAATGCCTGGCCTCAGTAATTTCTTTACGCCTACTCGGCCCTACAATGTCATCGGCGCGTACATTGGTTAGGTCAGCAACGCGACCGATGATATCCTCTGCGGATATGTCAGCCGAAACCGTATCGCCCAGCCTTTCTTTTAATACTTTTTTCACGAGCGGAAAATCTATATCAACCTGCGATAGTGATGCGTGTGCCAAAAGTCTAATAATGATGCTCTCTAAATCACGAACGTTGTTTTTAAGATGGCTGGCGATGAATTCAATCACCTCATAGGGCAAATCAAGGCTGTTTTGTTCGGCTTTGTCCATGAGAATGGCCACCCGCGTCTCGTAGTTGGGTGGTTGGACGTCTACAGACAAACCAGACTGAAAGCGGCTCAGTAATCGATCTTGCAGGCCGGACATTTCGCCCGGGTAGCGGTCAGCTGTCATCACAATTTGACGACCCAGCTGATATAATTCATTAAAAGTATGAAAAAATTGTTCTTGTGTTTGCTCCTTTTTTTGAAAGAACTGAATATCATCAATTAATAATACATTGGCGTTTCGATAGGACCTTGAAAATTCGGCGGTGCGGTTTTTCTGAATTGAAGAAATAAAATCTAGTGTAAATTTTTCGCTGGAAGCAATTACAACCTTTAGTTTGGGCGCTGTAGTAATTATTTCATTGCCTATTGCGTGCAGCAGATGTGTTTTCCCCAGCCCCACTCCACCATAAATAACAAGTGGATTAAAGGACAGTTTTCCTGGTGATTTGGCTACTGTCTGAGCCGCTGCTTTAGCGAATTGATTATTTGGGCCCTCAATAAATCCTGAAAAAGTATAACCAGAGCTTAGGTGTGGCGGGAATATCTTTGTAGGGCTGCTTTCAACGGCTATATTATCCGTTGTTTTTTCTAGTGGGTTCGTTTCATCTGTAGATATGACGTATTTGATTTCTCTTGGTCCATCACCAAGGCTTTCTAGGGTAGAAATAATGTGTTTACGATAGTGCATATCGACCCACTCTGAGAAAAATTGATTGGGAACCCGTAAAACTAGTTGTGAGCCGGTTATATTAAGCGGTTTAATTGGTTCAAACCATGTCTCAAACGCGTGAGCAGGGAGCCGGTCCCTCAAGACGCTTTTGGCCTTATTCCAAATATTACTATGATCCATAAAAATGTTTTCCACAGGTTATCCACATCCACCTGTTTCGTCAATTTAGCCACCATAAATAATTGTGAGCAATGAATGATTTGCAGTATTTTAAACAAACCATAAGCAATATAACTGTTTTATAATGCTTTTAACTAAAGAGCTGTGATCGTTATTTTCGGCGGCTTAATTATGGATCAAAAATGAAACGCACCTATCAACCCAGTAACCGTAAGAGAAAAAACAAACACGGTTTTAGAGCACGAAAAAAAAGCGTTGGCGGGAGACGTATTTTGAACGCGCGGCGGCGGCGCGGCAGGAAAATTCTGTCGGCATAGCACCCAAGTTCTTCAATTAAATAAACTATACGTGTCTTAATGGATAGAAATTCACTTCTGGCATTTCTGTTAATCGCTGTGATTATTTTCCTGATGCCAGAATACTATAAGCTGGTCTATCCCACACCACAAGGTGCTGACTCTTTAACTGTTGATAGTGAGGAATCGGTTAATGCGGTGCAGCGGCCGGTTGAAACTATAACGCCCCCTCCCATCTATAATAGTTCAGGTTTGACCGCAAAGTCCTTCATAGTGCGCACAAATTTATACACGGCTGAAATTAGTACCACAAACGGGGGCTCTGTAGGCTCTTTTGTGCTTCATAATTATGCGCTTAATGACACAGAAAGCGTTGAGCTAATAGATAATAATAACATAAACAATTTGCTGGTGAGCTTTAGGTCAACAGAGGGGGAAGACGTTTCTTTGTCTAGCGGCTGGACCACAGATAATGATTACGATTTAGATGTATACAGAAATGAAATAACGGTCACATTTCATAATATGTTTGATAATAAACAAATAACCAAGGCACTTACCTTTTATCCAGATAAATATATAATTGATATAAACGTTGATCTATCAACAATCCAACACCAGGTTTCTCAAGGCGTTACAACTGTTAGTTGGCCCGGCGGGCTGCCATTAACCGAACCAAATAAAAAGGACGAACATATCTACTACCAAGCTATGCTTTTCCAGGGCGATGAAATATACACTCCTAAACCAAAGAAGCTGGTCCAAGCAAAATTAGAACGGATGGACTACCCCACTGACTGGGTTGCCATAAGAACAAAATATTTTATATCAGCTTTGGTGCCGAAAAAACAAGCTCCAGGATCTGAAGTCCTAGCGATAGAAGAAAACGATAACATACTTTACAACGTGGGTATGTATTTTGAAGTTGATCGACCCTTTTCTTCCACGCTCTATTTAGGTCCTCTCGAATATGAACGCATTAAATTACTTGGGAGAAATCTTGATCGAACAATGAATTTTGGGTGGGCATTCATAAGACCTATATCCAAAATTGTCCACTGGTTTTTATTGTTCTTATACAAGTATATACCTAATTATGGTTTTGTCCTTCTTGTGTTTTCTGTTTTTGTTAAAATATTAGTCTATCCCCTTACAAACAAGAGCTACACATCAACAAAAAAAATGCAGGCTATCCAACCAATGCTTAATGACCTTCGTGAAAAGCACAAAAATGATCAGCGAAAATTTGCCCAAGCTCAAATGGCTTTATTTAAAGAACATGGCGTTAATCCGCTAAGCGGCTGTGTGCCTATCTTGCTTCAAATGCCTCTATTATTCGCCCTGTTCACCGTGTTTCGATCTTCTATTGAGCTCCGGGGTGCGCCTTTTATATTGTGGATTAATGACCTGTCTCGTCCCGACGCTGTCTTTGATTTGGGAATAAACATACCCCTATATGGTGGCCAGGTGGCAATTCTTCCATTGCTAATGGGCGTTACAATGTTTATCCAAATGAAATCAACACCAACACCCCAATCTGGGGGACAACAAAAATTTATGATGTATTTTATGAATGGTTTTTTCGTGTTGATATTCAACCAATTTCCTTCAGGGTTAGTTCTGTATTATACATTATTTAATATATTGACCATACTTCAGCAAAAATATCTTACTCCGCAATCAAACCTAAAGGATATCGTACAGAAAAAAGGTGGTTAATGGCGATACAGTCGTCGCCCTGTCAACTCCATATGGTTATGGTGGTATCGGTGTTGTTAGGGTAACTGGCCCTTGCGCCCTACAGGTTTTTGGTGGCCTCTCTTGTCTATCAAAAAACAAACTTCGTACTATCAAGCCTCGTTTTGCCTATAAAGAGATTATTTTCGATGAAAATAAAAAACCCTTTGATGATGTCATTATAACTTTTTATAAAGGACCCGAGTCATACACCGGCGAAGATGTTTTGGAAATTTCTTGCCATGGGAGCCCATATATATTGAAATATGTTATAGATCTCTGTGTAAAATACGGTGCTTGCCCAGCGGGCCCGGGCGAATTTACAAAAAGAGCTTTTGTTAACGGTAAAATTGATCTGATGCAAGCCGAGTCTGTGGCGAATATGGTTTCCGCCTCATCCCATCGTGGTGTAAATATATCGCTTAATGTATTGCGGGGAGCTCTAAGTAAAAAAATTAATGCGATGCGCGATAAAATAATAGATGTGTTGAGTTATTCAGAGCACTTGTTGGATGTTTCGGAGGACGACCTAATAAGTTCAGATATCACCTACATAGTTGATAAAACAACTGAAATACAGGAAAACGTTCAAAAATTGATTGATAATTACAATACATGTCGCATCATGACTTCTGGTGCTTTAGTTGTCCTGTGCGGACCATCAAATTCTGGGAAATCAACTCTATTTAATTCCCTTGTTGGTTCGGATCGAGCAATAGTAAACCAGGATCCCGGTACAACTAGAGACTTGTTAGAAGCAATGATAATTATAAATGGTATACCGATAACTCTGGTGGACACCGCGGGTATAAGAGATACGGAGGACGGTGTTGAAATAGAGGGTATTCGTAGAGCGGAGGACTATATTCGTGGCGCTGACTTAGTTTGCTTAATAACTGATATAACGCTAGGTAATAAAACAACAGAAGTTGTTGATAATATATTACTTAAAGAAAATAATGTCATTATAATTTACAATAAAATAGATCTGATCACGACAGGTGAATTAAATAAATACCAACGTAAGTATAGCCGTGAATTATTTACATCAGCAATTACTGGTGTCGGATTAAAAAAACTAAAAAAACGAGTTGTAAACGCTCTTAATTTAGAAAACAATACAAGCGAAACCTTTGGTATAACAACACCCAGACAATATAATGCTATTATTAAATCTAGCGCTGCAATTTCTTCTGTTTTAAAGATTACAAATGAAATGCCAATACAGCTCGAACTGGTAAGTTATGAGTTACAAAGTGCATTACGCGGCATAGAAGACCTCTTGGGTATAAAAACTGCTGATGAACTATTAAACAACATGTTTAATAGTTTTTGTGTAGGTAAATAATTTCACGTGAAAACGAGTAAAAAATATCAAGTTGTAGTTGTGGGCGCTGGACACGCCGGTATTGAAGCCAGCCTAGCAGCAGCAAGGTGTGGAACAAGAGTCGCTCTTATAACAATAAGTAAAAATTCAATTGGTCGAATGTCTTGTAATCCTTCGATCGGAGGCCTAGCAAAGGGACAAATCGTTAGAGAGATTGATGCTCTCGGTGGTGTAATGGGGGTGGCCGCTGATTTTTCTGGAATTCAGTTTAAGGTTCTAAACAAATCCAAGGGTCGTGCCGTTTGGTCACCCCGGGCACAGGTAGACAAACGTATATATGAAAAATATGTGAAAGACCTCATTCTAAAGGAGGCCCAAATAGACATTATTGAAGCAGAGGTTCTCTCTCCTATTATAAAAAGCGGAAATGTGGCCGGCGTGAAAACTGCCGATGGTTGTATTATATATTCTGACTCCGTTATATTAACCAACGGAACCTTTTTAAATGGATTAATTCATATTGGGAAGAAAAAGATTCCCGCTGGCCGGATGGGAGAGGCTCGGTCCGTTGGAATAACTGAGTCTTTAGAGAGGCTCGGCTTGCAACACGGCCGACTAAAAACCGGAACACCCCCAAGACTTTTTAAAAAGAGCATAAATTGGAAAAAACTAGATAAAATAAACGGCGATACTTGTCCCGCTCCTTTCTCCCACTTTCATGAATATTTTAAACCACCAAATATACCTTGCTATACCATTGCTACTAATTCAGACCTACATGACATAATAAACGCCAATCTTGGGCGATCTCCTATGTTCTCCGGGGACATCCAGGGAGTTGGACCAAGATATTGCCCGTCAATTGAAGATAAAATAAACCGGTTTTCAGATAAAAACTCTCATCGGCTAATTTGTGAGCCAGAGTGGGTGAATTCAGATCAAATATATTTAAATGGATTTTCCACCAGCCTTCCGGAAGAAGTACAGCATAAATCGTTGCAGTGTTTGCCGGGATTTGAAGCGCTTCGGTTTGTTAGGCCTGGTTACGCCATAGAATATGATTATATATATCCTTACCAACTAAAAAGAACCTTGGAATCAAAAAACATTCCAGGTCTATATCTTGCCGGTCAAATTAACGGCACGTCGGGGTATGAAGAAGCGGCGGCGCAGGGTCTTGTTGCTGGTGCGAACGCTGGTTTATCATTAACTGGGCGGGAACCCTTGATATTAAACAGGTCTGAAGCTTATACAGGAGTTATGATCGATGACCTCATAACAAAAAGCACTCCGGAACCGTATAGGATGTTCACCTCTAGGGCTGAACATCGTCTCGTTTTGCGATACACCAATGCTGGCAGGCGTCTTTTTAATAAATCGGTAGAGTGTGGCCTTATAGACAAAACCAAAAGTGTGGTTTTAGAGTCGCAAATAATGGCGACAGATAAAGCAATTTCTGAATGCAAAATTTCGGTGATCCCAGAAAAAGTAAATCAACGAATTATTAAATCTGGTGGTGAACCTATTGATCAGAAAATGCCTTTTAAATCACTTTTAAAAAGACCTGGGGTTTTGCTTGTTGATTTTCTAGATATCGGAATCAGCACACCTTTTGTTGCTGAACCGTATAAAGACGAAGTTTTGTTGGAGGCAGATACTATAATAAAATATCATGGTTATATAAAAAGGAGTGATGCTCAAATTAATAAAATAATGAATAGAGAGGGGGTTGGTTTAAGTCCTGATGTAGATTATGATTCTGTTGTTGGTTTGTCTATAGAATCGAAAGAAAAATTACGTTGTATAAAACCAGAAACATTGGGACAAGCGATGCGAATTTCCGGAGTCACGCCAGCCGATATCTCTGTTTTGTCAATATTCATTGCAAAGAATGAACGTGTTTCACGTGAAACATGATGTCAACGAACCCGCTACTAAAGGCGCTATCTAAAATACCTGAAATAGCAGATTTTTCCGAGTCTGTGTCAAAGAATGCTAATTCTAAATTAGTGTTAACCAGCCCCATTGTTCGTAGTTATTTTATTGGGGCAATCTCATTAAAAACAAGGTTGGTTGTTGTTAGTGACGATGCGTTTGGTCTTTATCAAGAATCTTTTGGTGTGACAGCACTGTCTTTCGAATATATACCCATCGGTTTAAATAGGGATATAGTGCCTAGAATATTTAATAAATCGGAATCAAGTCGTATTCAATCTATAGTGGCTTCTTTGCCTGAAGCCTTACCAAATGTAATATATACTAGTGGGGATCTAGGAGAACATGTCGCGGCGCCAATATTAGAAAATAATAACCCAAATTTTATAGCTCGCAAAAATGACAGCGTTACAATTGGTGAGACTATTAAAACATTGATCGATTATGGTTATACTGAGAATGAGCAGGCTAAATATACGGGGGATTTTGCTCGCCGAGGTGGGATAATAGACGTCTTTCCTAATAACACGAAAAACCCGGTGAGAATAGAGTTTGATAGTAATGTAATATCAAGTATTCGATTCTTTAACCCGGTGTCTCAATTATCAATTGAGGCTATAAATTTTGTTGATATACCTAAACATATAACATATGTAACTAAAAATAAATCAATAACTTATAGAAAATACTATCAGAATTTAGGATATGAGATCATTTTTGAGGAGGTAATAGACAATGAGTGTGTTATTAACTCTTCACCCTATCAGAGCAGTGATAATTACAAAGAAATATTAATCCATGAAATAAATTTAAATTCAGTTCCCAATATGGGGAAATATTTAGAAAGCTATCCCGACATATACATTGTAGGGAAGATAACAAATTCTGGTATTGACTTTCTTGGGGGTGCTAAAAATTTAGATGGATATATATATGGAAATATATTAATTGATGGAACCGGGATTGCGGTGATTGCGGGTGAATATGGTAAAAAAGATCAATCGGGATATAAAAATGAGAATTTTAAAAACTACTATTCCTACAACTGGGGAGACGTAATAACACATGTAGATTATGGCATCGGTATATATAGGGGTGTTGTGGCGAAAAACAACACAGATTATTTACAATTAGAATATGCTAACAACGCAACAGTTTATGTTTCAGCTCACCGTGTTGATTTAATAGCCCCTCATGTTGGTTCTAAAAATCCGAAGTTAAACAGTCTAGGTAACAAGGCTTGGTCTACAAAAAAGCGAAAAACGAGAACCAATATAAAAAATATACTCAGAGAGATGATTGAAGTCGATGAAAACAGGCGTTTACGACGAGAAAAGTCATATAAAAAAGAAGACTATCTCGAAAAAGAGTTGGGCAAAAGCTTCCCATACATTGAAACCGAAGATCAAAAGACGGCGATAAACGACATATATAATGACTTGACCACGCCCGGGCTCATGGACAGAATAATAATTGGCGATGTCGGTTATGGTAAAACAGAGATTGCAATTAGGGCCGCAGCAAAAGCCGCGTTTTCCAATATATTCGTAATGGTTGTTGTTCCTACAACAATACTGGCAGACCAACATTATATATTATTTAAAAATAGATTGGAAAATTTTGGTATATCTGTAGAGATGCTTTCAAGATTTATCACTACAAAAAAACAAAATGATATTATTAAAAAGATGCACGATAATCGCGTTGATATTTTGGTGGGAACACATAAACTACTAGGTGAAAAGGTCCCGAAAAATAGACTTGGGTTGTTAATTGTTGATGACGAGCATCGCTTTGGCGTAGTACATAAAAATAAGCTGTTAAAATTAAAAAAATCAGTAGATGTATTAACTCTCACCGCCACCCCAATACCGCGAACCCTTCAGCAATCCCTTCTTGGTCTTAAGTCTGTGAGCCTAATTGGAACACCTCCGCTTAAAAGGGTTCCCATCAAAACACAAGTCATTTATAAAAATTGGAAATATATAAAAAACATAATGGAGGCAGAAATAATGCGGGGTGGACAGATATATTTCCTACATAACAATATTGAATCAATAACATTTTATGAAAAAAAGCTTGTTGAAATGCTTCCTGGCATAAAAATAGCATCTGCACACGGAGGAATGAAAAGTCGTGAACTAGAGAAAATAATACTTTCATTTTTTGATGGTGATATACAGGTGTTGGTTTCAACAACCATTATAGAGTCCGGTATAGACGTTCCCAACGCAAACACTATAATCATAACAGCCTCACACATGTATGGACTTTCTCAACTATATCAAATCCGAGGGCGCGTGGGTCGCGGGGACCGGCAGGGTTATTGTTATTTGGTAATACCAAAAAAAGTCGGCCTGTCGGATAATGCAATCGAAAGGCTAAAAACAATCCAAGAAAACACAAGCCTTGGGTCCGGCTACAGAATAGCTATAAAAGACCTAGAGCTGCGTGGTGCTGGTAATGTTTTTGGTTATGAACAAAGCGGCCATATTTCAAACATCGGTTATCATCTTTATTGCAAAATGTTTAATGAAGAAATAAATAAATCAAGGGGGTTGGTAAACAATTTCCGTGTACCAAAAATAAAACATTATGAAAGCGCTTCGCTCGATGACGCTTATGTACCACACCCACAAGACCGTTTATACTATTATCAAAGACTTTCTACCGCAAAAGACATACAAGAATTAAATAATGTTAAAGAAGAAATAGCGGATCGCCATGGTAAGCCGGGAAAGGGCACAATAAATCTATATAAAATAACTGAAATAAGAATAGCATACACAAATACGTTAGTGAAAAATATTCAAATAAAAAAAAATAGGGCAGTACTTACGCTCATTAATGCTAAACCAGAAACACCAACTGAATTATCTATTAGCAAATTAATGAGCAAGTTAGAAAATAGCGGGATTAAATACAGGTTTAAACAATCAAATAAGGACTCTATTGGTTTAGAGTTTATATGTAGTGACGCCGAAGAACCAGTAACGGCCCTTATAGAGAACGTGGAATTATTCTATTATGAAAACAATAATACTTAATTTACAACAGTGTATAAAACATTAGGCATAACTGTCATTGCCCTATTTGTTCTTGTTGGTTGCAACAAAACAAATGATAATGTCGAGGTATTGGCAAGGGTGGGCAATTCGGTTCTTACAAAAGACGCGGTAATTAATGAGCATCCGGAAGGCGGGGCAGTAGAAATAGAAAGCCGAGTAATCCAGTGGATCAACGCGGAATTGCTTTATATTGCTGGCGTAGGCGAGGGTTTTCATAAAGATCTCACTATTGTGAATCAAGTCGATGATTATAGAAAAAAACTTATCGGGCAAACATATCTTGAAATGACCCTGCGATCTCTAGTGCGAGTTTCAAGAGAGGAAATAAAAGAGTTTTACGCAGAGAAAAAAGAAACTTTTAAGCGCTATCGCGGCGAGGCGCTAATCAATAATTTTGTTGTAGACAGTAAAAAGGATGCTAATAATATTAGGACACTACTGGAAAGGGGTGCCGGCAATAAAAAGCGGGATGAACTTTTCGAAAAACATGGTGTTAATGCTGTTAGCGTTGAGGAAGATCAGCTGCTACCGGCAATAAATATAGCTATTTTTGGTAAATCAAAAAGGAACTATGTTGGTCCAATTAATACGGGCAAAGGATTTGCTGTTATCGAAATCATAAAAAGATTCCCGAAAGGAACTTATCGTAACCTCGATGAAGTATATGATAATATTTATTTGATGATCCAAAAAAGGAAGGCGGCAATTAAATCTGCGGCTATTATTGATAGCTTAAAACAGGAATATTTATTTGAGTTAAACTTCGGAGGGTTGTAAAAAATGTATCGTTTAATTAAAATTTTTCTTCCCTTCTCAATATTTTTATATGGTCAAAATGAAGACCTTCCGATAGATGGTATCGCTGCAATTGTCGGTGAAAACATTATATTGAAAAGCGATGTTTCTCAGGTTGTAAGTATGACAGCACTACAAAGAGGTTTAGATGTAACAAAAGACGGGGCTCTACTCGAAAAAATCCAAGGTGAGGTTTTGAGTTCTCTTATTGATCAAAAAGTTATTCTTGAAATGGCAAAATTAGATTCAATAGATGTCAACGAGAAAGATGTAGATCGCTCCTTAGATCAGCAAATAGAGTCATTTATTACGCGAGCCGGTACAGAAGAAATGGCTGAAACAATGTTAGGACAATCGCTAAGTGATTTCCGTAGAGAATACTGGTATGATATGCGTGATAGACTTATAACAGAACAATATCAGCAACAATTAATTATGTCTATAAATTTAAATAGAGACGGTGTGATAGACTTTTACAACGACTACAGGGATAGTTTGCCAATATTCCCTATAAAAATGAAAATTAGACACCTTCTTGTGAGGATAAAGCCTAGTGAAAAAAGCCGCTCAGATGCTCTAGAAAAAATAACTACCATGCGCGAAAGGATCCTCGCAGGTGAGTCTTTTTCAGATCTAGCTAAAAAATATTCTGCAGATATCGGTTCAAAAAATAACGGTGGTTCTTTAGGCTATATACGTAGAAACCAAATGGTGAAAAAATTTGAAACCGTAGCATTCACTCAAAAGATAAATATGCTTAGCAAGCCTGTTGAAACTCAATTTGGTTTCCATATTTTGGAAACAACAGAAAAATCAGGTGAAAAAATAATGGTCAGACACATTTTGATATCGCCAGAGATAAAGGAAGATGATGAAACTCGTGCGTACAATTATGCGATGACACTACGAGATAGTTCCAAAAACATAGATTCCTTTAAAAGATTAGTAATAGAATATTCTGATGATGAGCCAACAAAAAAAATAGGTGGAGATTTAGGATGGATAAGCCCAACTAACTCACCAATTCCTGAAGTTGCAGAGGTTCTAGGCCTATTAGAAAAAGATGAATGTAGTCGGCCCGTTAAATCAGATTACGGATATCATTTGTTGTGGGTTGAAGCAGTAAGACCAGGAGGTTATCCTTCACTTGAAACACATTGGATTGAAATAGAAGAAATGGCGCTTAATCATAAAAGAATGATGTATTTTCAGGGCTGGGTAGTAGATGCACGATCAAATTTCTTTATAGATATAAAAAAATAAATTTTACATAAAAAGTGAATTCACCGAATTATCAACAATTTATTCAATAAGTAACTTTGTTTCTAATATAATTGTTTTTTACAGACAATTTTCAAATAATTAACAATACAACATAGTTTATACACATAAAGAAATAGTTTAATCAAATCTATTTTACATCATAATAACAAACTGTTAAATGGTAGAAAAATAAATCTATAAACAATCAACACTATTAATATAATTAATAAACAATTAATTATATTTTTAGTTTAACTAATTTTCTTGATTTTATTCTCAATAAAACAAGTAAAAATATCTTGTGAAATGAACCTGTTTTAGGTAATGTTGCAATAACTATTAATTAAGAATAAAACTATTAAATACTTTATCCATATACAGAAAAATTTATGAAAATTTCTACCTCGAAATCTGAACTTCAAAAAGCACTCCAAAAACTTTCTAAAGCCACCCCGACCCGATCAACGATACCAATATTAAACTGCGTCCTAATTGAAGCAGAACAAACAGGTGCGACGCTTAGGTCTACAGATCTTGAAATAACAATTATAACATCTATAGAAAGTAGCATTGAAGAAATAGGTTCTGCGGCAATACCTCTTCAAACCTTATCAGAAATAACTTCTGAATTACCAGACGATACCCGTATAACAATAGATGTTAATAAAAATAATAATGTTAAAATAGTTACTGACATTGGATCTTATGACTTGATGGGAAAACCTGCCGAAGAATTTCCGGCAACTCCTGAAACCGATCAACGCGTTGATGCAGGCATAGATGCAAGTGTTTTGAACGAAATGAT
>Ga0209228_1000761_pt1 | contig 16530 bp, 15 predicted proteins | sample METZYME_3_150m_FD_187547 | JGI IMG/M metagenome (GOLD analysis project Ga0209228, IMG submission 187547) | Marine microbial communities from oxygen minimum zone in mesopelagic equatorial Pacific - METZYME_3_150m (SPAdes) (version 2) | ecosystem: Environmental > Aquatic > Marine > Oceanic...
TTTTCAAAACCATACTCTGGATATATTACTGAATAGTCTATCATTATTCTGTCTCTCACAACTTTAGCAATTATTGAAGCTGCCATGATAGCTTCGATCTTTGTGTCGCCCTTTACAATACCTTCACAAGATATGTTTAATGTGGGAACGTCCGCTCCATCTATTAATAATCTATCTGGTTTTATATCTAGGTTTTTTATTGCCTTTTCCATGGCAATAAAAGTGGCATTTCTTATATTTACCTTATCAATAGAGTGAATATCTTCTAGTCCCATACCTATACTAGTAGACTTAACCTTTATTTCATTATATAGTGCTAATCTTTTTTTTGGTGAAAGTTTCTTAGAATCATTAAGACCGATAATGCCATGGTCTTTTGGCAATATAACTGCTGAAGCAACTACCGGACCAGCTAATGGTCCTCTGCCTACTTCATCTATGCCAGCTATTTTTTCAGTGTAAGCTATTTTTATTTCCTTTTAAACATAATAAAACAATATTTCTTGATTGTCCTTGTTGTGTCTTTTATATAAAATCGATTCTTATTTTAGAGCAAACTTTAGGCATAACAATGGACAGAAAACAATCAGGTTTAATCTTTTTCTCAATTATTACTTTCTTTTTGTACGCATTTGGCGTTGAACTGTTCGAAAATGTTTGGAGCTTTCCTGAAATAAGGAAAATACCTTTAATGGTCATTGCGCTTGTAGGTACCGGTATATATGCGACTATAAGGCTTGGATTTCCCCAAATAAAATATTTAAAACATGGTATAAATGTAACCTCAGGAAAGTATGACAATCCTAAAGATAAAGGCGATCTAAGTCATTTTCAGGCACTAACCACTGCTTTGTCAGCAACGGTTGGTGTAGGAAATATCGCTGGCGTTGCTACAGCAATATATTATGGAGGCCCTGGTGCATTGTTCTGGATGTGGATTACAGCATTTTTTGGTACTACGCTCAAATACGCAGAATGCACCCTATCAGTCAAATATCGAGAAATGAACTCACAGGGATATACTGCTGGCGGTCCTATGTATACCATAGAAAATGGTATGGGGAAAAAATGGAGCTGGATGGCAATCGCTTTTGCAGGATTTGCTATAATCTGTTCTTTCGCTACAGGAAACGCAATACAGTCATTTACCGTTTCTGATCAAATCTATTCTGAGTCAATACAACTATTTGGGTCCGAACATTTTCTAACAATAAAAAGATCATTTTTGGACCTGTTTGAATTTTCTTATCAACAAGTGATTAATGGAATCATTCTTTCATCCATTGTAGGATTAGTAATCATTGGAGGCATTAAACGTATTGGACGAGTGACCGGTTATTTAGCACCTATTATGGCGGTTATATATGTTATTTCATCAGTCTTAATTCTAACCTATCATTATGGTGAAATATTTGGCGCGTTCTCTTTGATATTTAACGGTGTATTTAATCCCACCGCGACAGTTGTAGGAGCTGGTGGTGGCGCGCTATTAACTATGATCAACACTATGCTTATGGGCGTTAAAAGAGGCTTGTACTCTAATGAGGCCGGACAAGGCAGCGCGGCAATAGCTCACTCAACCGCAAAAACTAAGTATCCCGTTCGAGAAGGTGCAGTAGCAATGTTAGGTCCATATATCGACACAATTATTATCTGCACACTTACCGGACTAGTTATTATCTGTACCGGTGCATGGAAACACACTGAATACTACGCAAGCATAACAGCTGCTACTCTAGATGAATATAACAATGCAATCTCAGTTGGCAACTTTAGAGGGATGGATCTTATTAATGGATCTCTTTTAACATCATTTGCTTTTAAGAATGGTCTACAGTGGCTATTTAATTATGGAGATAAGATTATCACACTATCTGTGTTATTATTTGCTACATCTACTGCTATCAGCTGGTCATTTTATGGCGACAGGTCAACCGAATACCTTTTTGGTGAAAAAGCAATTTTCTGGTACAGGGTTGTCTATATTATCTTCGTATTTATTGGTGCAAATGCAGGCATTGAAGCAGTATGGGCATTTGGTGATGCAGCACTGGGATTTATGACATTTCCTAATTTGATATCGATAATTTTTCTTACCGGTGCTTTAAAAAAGATGACAAAGGAATATTTTAATAAAGACTATGAATCAATATCCTAAGAAGAAATTCTTAGAGACAGCTTTATTTGCAGCAGAATCAGCCTCAAAATTAATTCAGAAGACCTCTAATAGATCCGTTAAAACCTATAAATCCAAAACTGATCTTGTCACAGAAACAGATATTGCATCCGAAGAGGTCATATCCAACATAATCAAGTCTAAATATCCAGATCATAGTATCCTCGCGGAAGAATCCGGATTAAATCAAATCGATCACGCCGAATATATTTGGGTTATAGATCCACTCGATGGAACTACTAATTTTGTTCACAACTACCCTTCTTATGGTGTTTCGATTGCATTAGTCCACAAAACCAAACCGATCGTTGGTGTGGTTGTAGAAATGCCTGCAATGAATACCTATTGGGCTACTGATGATGATGCAGCATATTGCAACAATAAAGTAATTAAAGTTTCGAAGACAGACAGTCTGATCCAATCATTATTAGTAACAGGCTTCGGTTACAGTCACGATTCTAAATGGAATATAAATATGAACCTTTTTAAAGAATTTACAGATGTTACTCAAGGAGTAAGAAGATTAGGAGCAGCAGCTATTGATATTTGTCATGCTGCAAGTGGTACTGTAGATGCCTTCTGGGAGTTTGACTTAAATCCATGGGACGTGGCAGCGGGTGTGTTGATTGCAGAAAGATCTGGAGCACAAATATCAAAAATGAATGGCCAGAAATATTCTATCTACGATGATGAAATATTGATATCCAATGGAATTATACATCAAGACATGATCAGTATAATTAATAAATTTATTTAAACTGATCTTTAAACTGCTTCTCAGACCACAGCGCGTCTATTGAGTAAACACGATTATTGCTCGTATTGGTCTTAATTATTTCCATAGACCTGTAGCTATAAGCCGGTCCATTTTCAAACAAAATGCCTTCCCACTCGTAGTATACAATAAATTGATTTTTTTTTGAAAAAATATCTAATATTTCTAAATCGTACTCAAACCATCTTTCGCCATAAATTTTTATATCCTTAATAAACGATTCTAAGGCTTGTTTGTGTTGATGTTTTGATAGATAAATCATAGATGAAAAAGTATTATCTCCACGGATATATGTAACCTTAATTGAATCCCCAGAAGATCCGTTAATAATATTTTCAATATTATAATTACTAATATTATTTACTTTACTATCATTTATCATAATTATTACATCACCATTAACTAATATTGAATTAGTATCAACAAAAGATGTATTTCCAATAACAGCTAGCCCAGTGTTAGTGCTTTTCGTGTCGATGCCTAATCCTACAAAAGGAATATGATAATAGATAAAATCATCATCTAAAAACGATCTTACTGAGTCTGTATTCGCACTGTAGCGTGCTTCAATAAAATCTATTATAGATTGTTCTTTGCGAGACTGAGATGCCAAGAAGGATATCGATAAGATAATACAGAATATATATTTAATATTTAGTCCATTCATCTACTGTTAATCTAAATATGTTATGCTATAACTTTTGTATCATATTCGATATTTTTCGCACCGTATTTGGTGTAGATCCACAGCATGCTCCAACCACCGAGGCACCAAGTGTTATGTAGTCTTCTATTGCCCTGCAGAATGATTCATCATCTATCTTAGATACAAATTCCCCATCCTTTGTCGGCATATTTTCTCCAGCATTCGGATAAACACCCCATTTCCCTTTCCTATACTCTAAAAACATATCTAACGCATCTGAGATAATATGGATCGGCGTACAGTTTATTAAAACCATATCAATTTTGTTTTTATTCGCCAGATCAACAACTTTATTTAATTCTGTTCCGTCTAATATGCTGTTGTTATTCTTCAGCACAATGCTCAACCATCGTTGAATATCTATATCGTTACTAACTTGTAATGCTGATTCTATTTCTTCAAAATTTCCCATTGTCTCAAACAATAGTATATCCACGCCGTTTCTTATAATATTATTTATAATTAATTGGAATTCCTTTTTAGCTATTTCTTTTCCTGGAAAGTGTAGTGGTTCATAACAATCTTCAAGAGGAGCAACGGAACCAGCAATTAATGTATTTTCCTTTTTTACCGCGTGTTTTGCTGCTGCAATGGCCATATTACAACACTGTTCACTAATTATTTCAGATTCATTCTGTGAATATCCAGCTTTAATAAAAGTTCTCGGTGTAGTCCTAAACGTGTTAGTGGTAAGAATATCGCTACCTGCCTCAATGTAATCTTTGTGAACGTTCAATACCTGATCATATTGATCAATATTTGACATTGATGACCAAAGCGGAAGAGGTAACTCTATTCCCCGTCTCATTAACTCTGTGCCCATTGCACCATCCATGATTGAAGGTTTTTTCAGATCTTTATTCATATTTTATATAATTTTGAAATAATTACTATGTTAATTATACGTATAGTATTTTCTTGTTTAAGGTTATATAGTGAAATATATAAAAAACATATTGATTGTAATCTGTATAATGATCTCATATTCATCTGGTCAAAAAACATATATACATGCTGGAAAGCTTATTGATGGTGTTACAGATATTCCTATTGAAATGGTTACTATCGTTATTAACGGCAACATCATTCAAAGTGTACTAAGAGGGTATCTAAAACCCGATCCCAATGATAAACTAATTAACCTTAGGGACTATACAGTACTGTCAGGCCTAATGGACATGCATACTCATTTATCGGGTCAGAGTAATCCTAAGATCTATATGGAAAAATTTTATATGGATATAGATGAATATGCATACAGGTCAATACCCTATGCAGAAAAAACTTTAATGGCCGGATTTACAACAGTAAGAGAGTTAGGCGGTATCATAAGCAATAGCCTTCGTGATGCAATCAACTCCGGATATGTTATCGGCCCGAGGATCTACAGTGCTGGTAAATCGATAGCAACAACAGGCGGCCACGCAGATCCTTCGAGCGGATTGAATATGAGTTTTTCTGGAGATCCAGGACCAAAGGAGGGCATAGTTAATGGTCCAAGTGATGCAAGAAAAGCAGTGAGACAAAGATATAAAAATGGTGCTGATTTGATTAAGATCACTGCCACTGGAGGAGTATTAAGTGTAGCTAAAAATAGTAAAAACCCACAATTTACTGAAGAAGAAATAACAGCCATTGTTGAAACAGCTGAGGACTATGATATGCATGTTGCAGCTCACGCCCATGGCCCAGAAGGGATGAAAAGAGCTATAAAGGCAGGTGTCCGTTCAATAGAGCACGGTACTATAATGGATGGGGAAGTACTAGCCTTAATGAAAAAACATGGCACTTACTATGTGCCAACTATTTCTGCTGGAATGTTTGTTGCTAAAAAAGCAAAAGAAAGTGGCTACTACCCACCTATTATTGTACCCAAAGCTTTAGAAATAGGTCCGAGGCTATTAAATACATTTACTACTGCATATAAGTTCGGAATTAAGATTGCATTTGGCACCGACTCTGGTGTCTCTTACCATGGTGACAATGCAAAAGAATTTATCTATATGGTCAAAGGTGGCATGCTGGAAATGGAGGCAATTAGATCTGCCACTGTTGTCACCGCAGAGCTGTTAAAGATAAGCGATAAATTTGGTACCATAGAGTCAAACAAAATCGCAGATATAATTGCAGTAGAGGGAAACCCTGTAAAAGATATAAGCTGCCTACAGAAGGTAGCATTTGTTATGAAGGATGGGAAAATTTATAAACAACCTGGCTAATATTTAGCTTCCCTACTGTTCGCATATTCAGTGGACTTCATCCTTATTTCATTTAGAGTACTATTAATCTCTAACTGGTCAGATTTAGGTAATATTTCTATCCACCAACTAGGGAGCATACTTTGTAATATTTTTTCAGTGGCCTTAGGACCTAATCCATTTCCATATTCATCAAAGTAATAGTTAGTTAATATACTTCTCCAATAGCCCTCATTTATTTCCTGTATAAAAACTAACCACTCAAAAAATCTAGCTAAATAGCTTCCCACGCCAACCATTATTGCTGCAAAAATTATCGACATACCCAGTTTTAGCTCATTATAAAAAAGGGACAGAAACCAGAGACTAAAAATCATTAGTATAGTACCGGTAAATAAACCATAACGTGATATCCAATTAAACTGAGGAACAAGCTCACAGTGTAATTTTCGGTTTTGCCATGTTAACCAAGTCGCTAGGCTCCAACTTAGGACCAACATAATTATTAAAAATATTAAATGAGGTTGCAGTTCAGTATATACAAACATCTATTAATGAATGATCTAATTATTCGTTATGTATGTAAACATCTTGTCCACCTACAGTTGTTCTTAGAACAAAAGTAGTTAAAATATTTTCTGGGTCTATTTCTGTTATATCATCTGACAAGACAACAAAATCAGCGTACTTTCCTTTTTCTATGGTTCCTAGTTTATTCTCCTGAAATCCTGAGTAAGCATTGTTTTTTGTGTAACACATGATTGCCTCCTCTACCGATATCCGCTGCTCATGAAACCAGCCCTGGGGATTAGAACCATCTAGAGTTTGCCTTGTTACGGCTGCATATATACCTTTCAACGGATTTAATGGTGTCACTTCCCAGTCAGAGCCAAAAGTAAGATTAACACCTTGATCAATAAACGTGTTAAATATATAGCTCCTCGACATTAGCGATCGCCCAATTCTCTTATGCATCCAACGTGTGTCATCGATACAGCCATAGGGCTGCATAGAAGGTATTATATTATATTTATTTATTTTTTGAATCGCAGAAGACGTCAAGTGTTGTGCGTGTTCAATACGTGAGCGCCTATCTTTTACTCCATTTGCTAGACTAAGATTAATGAATTTGTCTATGATCCAGTCATTGGCCTTATCACCTATTGCATGAACCGCCAGCTGAATGCCCATATCATCAACTTCTTTTATTATTTTTTTAAATTCTGTAGTGTCAGTTATCCGTAATAAACCAGATGTTGTATTATCATCTAAATAAGGTTTGTACATCCACGCTGTTCTAGAGCCTAAAGATCCATCTACCATTGCCTTCATACCGCCCCATCTTAGGTGATCATCACCATAGCCATCTTCCTCTATTAACCATATCAATTTTTTCCAATTAGTATACCAAGGCAGAGCATATATCCTGAGTGTTAATGAAGGTTTATTTTCTCTATATATATTTAAATCTCCCCAGCTGCACATATCATGTATCTGTGTTATTCCAACAGACGCCGCGTGTTTCATTGCTGTGTTTAGAATGCGTTGATTTTTTTCAACTGAGTTTTCTGGTATTCTTTCAGACACAAGAATAATAGCGTTGTCTTTAAGTATACCTGTGGGCATCCCAGTTTTTTGATCTCGGACAATGACACCACCCTTAGGGTCAGGGGTATTTATATCAATTCCTGCTATTTCTAATGCCTTAGAATTTGCGAGTGCCATGTGACCATCAACCCTTGAAACCAAGACCGGATTATCATCTGTATATTTATCTATCCACAGTCGACTTGGTAGTAAACCGCCCCAGTGCTCATGGTCCCAGTTGCCACCTGTCACCCACTCGCCTGGTTCAATATTTTTCACATAACTTTGAAATCGACTATTAAAGACATCTGGGGTTTTAGCAGAGTGAAGATCGATACTCATTAACATAGAACCACCGCTCATAAAATGCGTATGATTATCCATAAAACCCGGGACAACAAATTTATTATTTAGATCAATAACTTCAGTCTTTTGGGACACTAGATGTTTATAATCTCCGCTGCCTACATCAATAATGAATTCGCCTTTGGTAGCAATAAAATTCTGCCTAATGTTATTGGAAGAGCCCGTATAAATATTTCCGTTAACATAAATTTTATCTGCCTTATCATCGATTGAGCAGCCAAAAAACGAACTAATTATTAGTAATATGAATAAATAATTTACCTTAATGATATAATCCCCCGACTATAGATAGAATCCATGCTGTTAGTAGACCTGCATATATACCAATTACATTCCCCATAACTCCCATCAACAGCCCTACTGGAGCTAAGGACTTTTTATACACAGTTGCTACGATTGGAGCACTAACAACACCTCCTATATTTGCCTGACTGCTTGTTGCAATAAGGAACATAGGCGCTCTAAGAAAACGACCACCAATAAATAAAATAATCGCGTGAAATAGTATCCACACAATTCCCACAATAATATATATTGGAAGATCTGTAACCTGCATTATATCAGCTCTTGCGCCAATTGTTCCAAGTAGAATATATAGAAATATATTTCCAACGTGTGAGGCTCCTGCATTTTCTAAATCAGATAGTTTTGTAAAGGATAGCAAAATTCCAATAGCAGATACGACAATAATGGTCCAGCCGAAACTGGTTAATATACTTCCTATATCTGGAAGCCATACTCCTATCTTTAATGAAGCGTATCCACCAACAAGTCCAACTGAAACAATCGTCAACAGGTCATTGAAGCTAGTAGGTCTTTTATTTTCGGATGTATCCATTTGTATATCCAATTTTTTGATGATACTTGTGTCTGCATTATTCCACCTGTCGATAGTATCCTGGTGTCCTGAAATAAAGATAACAACACCCATCCATCCATAGCCAACAAGTGTGTCTATGACTATCATATTCCCGAATAAATCGTCACTGGTGCCGATAGACTTCCCCACTGCCACCATGTTTGCACTTCCTCCGATCCAGCTGCCAGACAATGCACCAAGACCCATCCAAGCATCCTCAGGAAGCAAACCACCAAATACTAACAGCGATAAAGAACCACCTATAATTATACCTAACGTACCAAATAACATCGTTCCTATGGCTTTAGGCCCTAAGCTAGTCATTGCCCTTATATTAGATGATAATAGTAATAGAATAAGTGCAGGCGGAAGTAAATGCCTAGTTGTCCAACCATAGAGCGCTGAATCTTTTGGAATTATGCCTATACTAGTACTAATCATTGGCAAAAAATATACCCATATAACTGGTGGCATATATTTGAATAACTTGGTCAATGAAGGCTGCGACTTTAAATAATAGATTATACCAATTAAAAATATTATATAAACAAAAATTGCATTAGGATCTTTTATCATAATATTCTATTGCTCAAAAAGGTTTAAAATTGAATCGCTAGGGCATGTCATTACTTTGGGAATAGTTCTAGTAAAAAGATCATATGAACCTGACTGCTTAGTAGCAAGTTCATTTTTGCTCATAATAGACCATTCAGACTCTGTAGGTCCGTATTTTTGTCTTAGATCCCATGCTGTGTAAATGATCCAGTATGCATACTCTTGAAGTATAACCCTGTTTCTTACATCTTCCTCACCTATATCGGAATATTGAGCTATATCATAGTCACCAGAAATAATTGCTTCATTTGTTACTCTATATAATTCAGAGTCTGATAATAGACCCCAATCATCATCCATCGCATAGTGTAGACCAACGTCAGTAACATGGTGTAAAATATGCTCAACAACTTCCATGACCTGGTTAGGAATATCTTCCATAATGATATCGCACAGACTATTTGCTGATGATGTTTCATCCCAACCATTCTCTTCTGAATGAGAGATGATCCAATCTTCTCCATAAAATAATGGTATAACTGTCTTGTATTTGTATAAACTTTCAATAACCTGCCTCTGCATATCAAGGTCAGTGTCTGGTGTAATTGAAAACATTTCGGAAATAGTATTACCTACATTTTGCATAAAATCATTCGATATTTCATCTCTAGCAATCAGTGTAACACCAAAAACTTCTAGTTTTTTAGTGAAAGGAGGATACTTTTCTGTGGGTTCAATATTGCCAACAGTAGATATATTGTTAGGGACATCTCCAATCGGCGATGTAAGCATACAATCAAGTGCGATGTCTGAACCAAGGATAACGTTTTGAGATTCTTTTTTAGTTGAACAAGAGAAAATAAAAAAAAATAGAAGAAAAGAAATTAAAACATTTCTCATTCTAATTATTATTAGCCTAACCTTTGACTGAATTTAGTGTATTACGTAAATCACTCATCATATCTTTTTGCTCATATGGCAAGGAATCAACAAAAGCATCAGAATTTTGTCCTGTAACTGTCTCCGCTTCTTTTAATTTTTCTGAGCCAGTATCAAGATCGCCCATTTTGATATAACTGGCAGCTAGATAAAATAGATTCTGTCTGAGTATCTTTACCTTGCGGAAACTCTCTACTGCGTTCTTATAGTCTTCAAGCCAATAGTAACACATTCCCTCTTGGGCGAATAATACATCATGTGAAAATGGATCAAGCCTCATAGCTCTTTTTAATTCGGATAAGGCTTTTTCACAGTCTCCGATATATATAAGCATCAGTGCATACCTGGATATTAGATAGACATCGCTAGGGCATAACTCTCGAGCCTTTTCAAAGTGAAATTTTCCCAACTCATAATCTTTTTCCATAAAGATTTTTATGGCTCCCATTATTCGATGTGCCTCAGGATCATTTGGGTCTAAATCGAGAGCAAGGTGAGCCGATTCCATGGCATTTTTAAATAGACTGGGGTCAGGATCTTTTTCCCAGTCTGCCAGATTTGACAATGAACAGGCCCGCCACGCGTGTGCCCGTGCATAGGAAGGATCTGCGTCAATAGCCTGTTCAAATAGCTTAACAGCATTTTCGGTATTTTCTTTTATTACATTTCCTTTTTTTGCGTATTCTAATCCTTTTAAAACAAGCTCATAGGCACCCATATTTTCAGGTCTTTTTGCTTTTAGACTGGATAAAACATCTGCCTCTACTCTGCCTACAATTGTTGAAACGATTTGTTCTGCTATTTCATCCTGCACATCAAAAACTTCATCAACAGATAAATCAAAATTATCTGTCCATACGGTTGCATCACTTTCAGTTGATAAAACCTGCGCATTGATACGCATTTTTGGTCCAAGTTTTCTCACGCTACCATGAATGATATACTTCACCCCTAGTTCTTTTCCAATTTCCTGGAAATTTTTATTCTTATCCTTATAAGCAAAGCTTGCATGACTGGAGATAACAACTAATTTATTATACCGTGAGAGCATTGAAAGAAGATCCTCAGTAAAGCCTTCACAAAAATACTCCTGCTCGTCATCATTGCTTAAGTTTTTAAATAACATTACCGCAACAGAGCCAGGCTCAGACACTTTAACCTTAGTCTGTATCTCATTAGAATCTTGTGTAAAACGAGGTGTACCTTTATTCTCTATGACATGAAAAGCCTTGATTGGAAATTCTATATTCTTTAACTCAAGCTGTCCAGCATCTTCAAACGAGACCATGATCTTTCTGTTGATCATGTCAAACACTGTCTGCGACACACAGATACCTGATGGCTTAGCAGCCGCTTCAAGGCGAGCAGCAATATTAACAGCGTCTCCGAATAAATTATCCTCCGTTACCATCACATCACCGATGTTAATACCTACTCTAAAAATCATCTTATCTGATTCTGCCTGATCATGATTCATTGCATTCATCTTTACTTGGGTCTCTACTGCTGCTTCTGCCGCCTTTATAGGACTAGCAAATTCTGCAATTACGCTGTCACCAGCGCTACCAAAAATAATTCCATCATGATCGTCAATGATCGAGTCAATAACCTCTCTTCGCTCTTTTAATATATTTAATGTATTAACCTCATCCGTGCCCATCATCTTGCTAAAGCCTACAACGTCAGACGCAAATATTGTTGCTAGTTTTCTATCCATATGTTTTATTATCCGTGTTTATGATAATGACAAATTTACTTAGGTCTATTCCTTATCATGAAAATGACCATGCTCCTCATCCCAAACTTTACCCTCAGGAGGTTTATTCTTATCAATCGGTGGTACAGTAATCTTATTTACTCCTTCTTTGCCTAATAGTTTTGGGGTGAGGCTCTTACTTACCGGCGCATCGTGCCAATGTCCATGCTCCTGAGACCAAACCTTTCCGGGTGGCGGATCACCATCCGGCTGAGGTTTTCCGGCCAGTCCATTATTCGTATTTAGCCTTGGAGTATTTAGGTTGCTGGTTCTTGGCGCATCGTGCCAATGTCCATGCTCCTGAGACCATACCTTTCCGGGTGGCGCTGGACCACTTGGTTTTGATGTATTTGATGTGCTACCCTGATTAAGCAGAGGGCTGGTTGTGACAGGTACAGTTTGATTAGAGCTATCAGAATTAATGAAAATTATAACAAGGATAACGACTGCGATAATTCCGATAATTGTATACTGGTTGTTGTTTGTGTTTTTTGTTGGCTCGTGACAGTGTTTATATTTTTTACCACTTCCACAGTGACAGGGTTCATTTCTTCCTAACTTCATAACAATTAATTAGCCCTACAGTTTAATTCCAAATTGATTTAATCCTAGTATCAGCAAATAATAACTGACTACAGTAGTAACGATTGAGATAAATAGACTAGCATAAAAACTAATTCCATATTTTAATAAAATTGGCAATACTAGAAAAAGAGTTAATGAGGGAATGACTAGCCAAAATATTCCTCTGGATAGGTCTATGACTTTTAATACATCTTTTGTATCTATGTATAGCCAGGTCATGGCCAAAACTGAAACAAGAGGAACAGATGCCAATATAGAACCTAAAAATGAGCTCTGTTTCGCTATCTCAGATGTTATAACTACAATGGCTGAGGTTATAAATATTTTAACTGCAAGATAGGCCATTTTATTTAATTATAGATCCAATCTAGTTTGTATATAGTTTCGTCTTCGGCCTGTATTTTAGAAGACTAAATTTCTCTAATAAAAACTTATTTCCATCGACTACACCTTCAACATGTGCTTTTCGAATTACATTACAAAATCCATCACTACCATGAGCGTCACCATGATCATCGATAGTTGTTCCATTAACATAATATATTTCTGAATGTATTTCTACAGCGAGCAAACATTCATCGTCGGCTTTATTAAACTGGCACTTAGCACAAGATGCATCCACAACGAGATTAACCCTCATTCCAGGTGTATCGGCTGAAAATTGTTGAGCGATAGTTGAAATATCTATAATCAATAGAAAAGTAATGAATAAAGAATATATATATTTAATCATGCTGCTCTTATTTATCCTAGTGGTGGGTACAAATATAAGAGTAATTATTTAATATACCATTTTCTCTGAAAAAATTGATGAGAAGCATAAAAACATATTATTTGTTAATAATAGTGTACTCACTATGAAGATTTTCTTTTATATCATCTAGATTTGTCCAAACTGGTTTCATCTTTTTAGCCGAAAATAATTTCGACTGGTTATTATAAAATTTAGAATTTTCGTCATTCACAGCTGACCCAAACTGATGTACAGACTCTGCTTTAACCTTACCATTCGGACTCCACTCAACCATCTGCACATAACAATCTCCGGTGTGCGCGATCATCCTTCCATCTTGCCAGGTGGTGTATATTGCTCTCAAATTTCCAGGTCCGCCATCTAGCGGGAGGTCAACATCACCTCTTACTAACCTTTGTACATCACCAAGTGGAACGTCAAATCTCCCAAAATGTGTTTTTAGCTTGTTAATTGAATCCTCAAGCCTTACTGTTATCTTGTCAACGTCATGCTCATATTCAGCGATGTTGAACCTTAGTGGAAATGTAAGAATTGCCAGCGCCGCTGCTCTGTTATCAATATCTGTCCTAAGGTTCCAATTTTTTAATAGATCCACTGCCGCTAACAGCTCCAGATCTTTCGTTTTTATATCCTCAACATATCGATTTATCGCATACGCCATTACTGAATTTTTTTCATACTGGAGATCGTATTTATACTGCAAGAACTCTTCTCTGCTTATCAGACTATCTGCCTCAAACAGATTCAATACTCTCATAGAACGATTTGACTGATGTGTTTCAATACCTGCTGTAAAAGAGATTTCTCTAGGAGTAACATCGCCTCTGTATCCGGTAGCTAAGAATGGGTTTGCATTACAGTTTTGAAAGAATCCACCTGGAGGATTAGTTACCTGCGGGAGGTTTTGGAAATTGACATAGCTGTTCCACAGCGTTTCCGAAGTATTACCAGGCACATAACCTTTCCAATTAAAACGGTCATCTCTTTTAGGGATCATTGCATTGTATACATAATATATATTACCAACCTTATCCGCATAGCCTGTGTTATACATAGGAAGTGCATGCATAGCCATGGCATCCTTAAACTCACCTATATTCGTTGATTTATTCATTCGATAGAACTGCTCCAGGGTACGCATTTCATGTATCCCCGAATAGCGAATTGCATACGTTCCATGAGACTGTTTCAATACCGGGCCATGGACAGAGCGATACACTTTTTGTTTTACTGTCCAATTGATTGGCCCCCATATTTTTACCTTTAACCGAGCCTCTTTTACATCTAGACTCTTCCACTTTCCATCAAATCTATACTGATTATCGTTTTCAGGATTTATCTCAAGCTCGTAAATATCAACCAAGTCAGGACTGTTGGATGTAAACGACCATCCCAGATTAGGGTTATGACCGTGATTCACTAAAGGAGAGCCAGGAAAAAGTCCCCCGGCCATGTTTAAACCTTCTTCACTGTGCACATGAGCCTCATACCAGCTAGTAGGACCGCTCCAAGGCTGATGGGTATTGATCAATAAGCGAGTGTAACCATCGAATGACTTTTTTGGAGCGATTCCAATAACATTACTGCCAATAAGATCAATATTCATTGGATCTATATCATTTCTTAATGCTGACTCGAGCAGTCCAAAGGAAGGTTTCTCCTCTTTAAATAACTTCCCTATTATTCTCTCTATGCCATACAAATAAGGTATCTGATACATCCAGCCTGCGATAACATCTCTACCATTTAAGGGATACAGTCTAGCAATCCGTTCACTTTTATTTTCACTAGCATATTTATTAATGCCGGCTGCGTATGCCTCACAGATCATTTTTATTTCTTCGGGTATCTCTTGATCATATCTAGTATTTATATCATCCCATACGCCAATGAGATGAACATAAAAATCAACCGGAGCAAATTTAGCACCATATTCTGAAGCCAACATACCTCTTGCTCCCATTAGAAGGTCTTGGATTGTCTTAAAATCATCTTCAGCATGGGCATAGGCAAGGCCAAATACTGCGTCTGCATCCGTGTTACCAAATATATGAGGTACACCCATATTATCTCTATATACAGTTGCTTTAAATGCTTTGTCGCCTTTATACTGATATGGACTAATATTATTTACTGGACCAGAACATGACAAGTAATATCCCATAGCCACGATAGATATTATTTTAATTGTTGGATTTAGTTTCATTGACGATAACGTTGAGCTAGCTGGTTTTAGAATATATACTTCTGTTGACAATAAACTTTTTTATCTGCTCAACTTTTTCTTTTTCAGTTCTTGAAAATCTTGTTAGATATCTATTATTTATATGTATTCGATATCCTGATACAATATTTCCTTTTATTTCAACGTCAGTGATATCTTTATAAGGAATGATTTTAGGTGCTTTTACAAACATTCTCGTAACTCTGATATCTTTATGGGTAAAAAGAGTGCCCTTTTTCTTTAGCCATCTGTTATAGTATATAATCTTACTATCATCAGCAGAAATGTTATGACTCGCTTCTAATTTCGATTCATACCATATAGGCCTAAAAACAAATTTATCATTATCAAAAAGTTTAACTCTAAGCGACCTAATATCCATTTCTTTGGATATATAGTCATTTAACATATTGTCTTGATTCACTTTTTCAGAAGTTTTATCCCTATCATGAAATTCTTTACCTATAATCTGTGAATACTCACCAAAAATATCCTGGTTTGAATTGATTATCTCTGTCAGACCGTTAATATTAAAATAATATCTAATCTCATTTAAATATTTGGGCCTTATGCCAATCGCCAGACTATCCGTGGTTGTCAATTGCATTAATAACAGTAGTGGATCAGAGGCGTAAGATATTTCTCCACTGTTAGACATCTTCCAGTTATCTTCCCAGAGGCCATAGTTGCTCATATAATAATAGACATTACCTGTGGAAAGATTAGCATATTCTCCCCAGTTAATTGATAGACTAAGCCGAACGCCATCACAATATATTGTGAATTTTCCTCGCACCCTTTCTGATGTTATTCTCTCCTCATTGGTGCTAGTATTAGAGAGGAAGATATAATTTTTGTCAACGCCTGGACTATACCCATTTTCGACCGACCAGGTTCCTAAATTATTGCAAAAAACAAGGCCTAATAATGAGGTAAATGCTATGATTAATCTTGGTATCATCTAATTGAAAAAAAATCCCTACTAGCTGTAGGGATTTTTTGATTGTTTTAGTATAAAATTATTTATTGTATTGATAAATAAAATTTTAC
>Ga0209228_1000762_pt1 | contig 16524 bp, 7 predicted proteins | sample METZYME_3_150m_FD_187547 | JGI IMG/M metagenome (GOLD analysis project Ga0209228, IMG submission 187547) | Marine microbial communities from oxygen minimum zone in mesopelagic equatorial Pacific - METZYME_3_150m (SPAdes) (version 2) | ecosystem: Environmental > Aquatic > Marine > Oceanic | place...
AGCTTGAGGGATATGGAAAACCGATCTATACCAATGTAAAACATCCATTCCCAGACCCTAAACCACCAGTCCCGCCCCGTGATAATAACCCGGTAGGTTCGTACCGAAGAACATTTACATTGCCTGACAACTGGGAAGATGGACAAATCATCGTGCATTTTGACGGTGTTAAATCGGCTTTTTTTCTGTGGATAAACGGGAAAAAGGCGGGCTACAGCCAGGGCAGCATGACACCGGCAGAATTCAATATTACCTCTTATCTGTCACCGGGCGAAAACAGCATTGCGGTCCAGGTATTTCGCTGGTCGGATGCGGCCTTTATTGAAGACCAGGATTTCTGGCGGCTGAGCGGAATCTATCGGGATGTATATCTCATGCATGTGCCCGACGTTCATATTCGTCATTATAAGGCAATCGCAGAACTCACCAATAATTATCAGAATGGGAAATTATCCTTAACAGCGCAGTTATCAAATTATACATCTTCTCCGAAACGGGTTTTGTTTGAAGCATCTCTTTTTGACCCAACTCAACAGGAGATAGATGTTATCCGCTCCATTGAGCAAGAACTAAGCCCCAATGCTGAAAAAATACTGGATTTTTCCTTAGAAGTAAATGATGTCAGCCAGTGGTCTGCAGAAATACCTCATCTATATACACTGGTCCTTTCGTTACAAGATTTAGATAATAAGAAAATGGAGTATGTCAGTTGCAGGACCGGTTTTCGAAGTGTGGAATTAAAAAATGGCCAAATGCTGGTCAATGGTAAACCCATTATTATCAAGGGTGTGAATCGCCATGAACATGATCCCATCATGGGCAGAACTGTTTCTGATGAGTCTATGATTATGGACATCAAATTGATGAAGAAATTTAATGTGAACGCGGTCCGTACATCTCATTATCCCAATCATCCTCGCTGGTATGAGCTTTGTGACGAATACGGGCTTTACCTCTATGATGAAACCAATCTGGAATCTCATGCATTTTGGTCCAAATTCACACTGGATCCAACATGGGAAAAAGCATTCCTGGACCGGGCCCAGCGGATGGTCCTACGAGATGTCAATCATCCTTCAATTATTGTCTGGTCGTTGGGGAATGAGGCTGGCTACGGTCCCAATCATGATGTGATGGCTGATTGGATTCGTAAATATGATCCTTCAAGATTGATCCATTATGAAGGCAAGGAACCAGGTTATGGACCTTTGCCCAATCATTATGATATCATCGCTAATATGTATCCCTCTGTGGATCTTATGATCAAGCTTCATGATGAAAACCCCGAACGCCCTGTAATTCTCTGTGAGTATTCTCATGCCATGGGTAATAGTAACGGAAACATCTTCAAGTATTGGGATGCGATATATAAATACCCACGCATCCAGGGTGCATTTATCTGGGATTGGGTGGACCAGGGACTGTTGCGCGAAGATGAACACGGCAGTTACTATGTGTACGGAGGCGATTTTGGCGAAAAACTTCATGATGGAAATTTCTGCATCAATGGTGTGGTCTCACCCGACCGCCAGCCCCACCCGGGGCTTTATGAAGTAAAGCACCATTTGCAAAATATTAAAGTGTATGGCAAGCAGGATGCTCCCAATGTTTATACGGTGGAGAACAGGAATTTTTTCCAGGATTTAAGCTATGTTCTGGGCCGCTGTGAATTGTTGGAAAATGGGTTTATAATTGCAGAATTTGAATTAGACCTTTCCAATATTGATCCCGGTTCTCATAAAACAATATCTGTGCCCATTTCTTCCGGCCGGAAGCTGGATCCATTTAAAGAATATGCAGTCAATTTTATTTTTTCTCTTCAGCAGGCAACATCTTGGGCAGAGAAGGGACATATTGTTGCTGCGGACCAGGTCCTGATACAACCCGGCACGCGAATTTTTGGTCGTATACCGGATATATCAGCATTGCCAAAATTAAAAACAAAACGCAGCGGCGATGGGCTGGTTGTCACTGCTGCTGAGAAAAAATTTCAGTTTAATTTGAATGCTGGTCAACTGCTAAATGTTGCCATTAATGACAAACAATATCTGTCTGCTCCTTTGCTGCACAATATCTGGCGGGCTCCAACAGATAATGATGAGGGCGGGGACGATAAAAGTTTCGCGTCCCGCTGGTTGAAGGCGGGCTACAATAAACTCCAGCGTAGCGTACAGTCTGTTGAAGTGAAAGAACCGAATAATCAGATGGTACAAATCAAGATTTCAGAAAAGCACATTAGTAAAAAAGGTGACATCCATGTAGAAATGGTGTATACGGTCTTAGGCAATGGGGATCTGCATGTGGATGTGCAGTCTATTGTGGACCCCACTTTGCCCGTTCTACCAAAATTAGGTATCACATTTAAGATCCCTGAAGAATTTTCATACCTGAAATGGTACGGCAGAGGCCCCCATGAATCCTACAGCGACCGTAAGCATAATGCTTTTTTGGGGATTTTTGAAGGAACCGTTGCTGAACAATATTTCCCTTATATCCGGCCTCAGGAGAATGGAAATAAAACAGACGTTCGCTGGGCCACAATATCCAATACAACCAATGCCGGAGTCATTATTTTTGGCCTGCCACAATTCAATTTGAGCACTCACCATTACACGCTAGAAAACATTACAAATGCAACCCATACTTATATGGTTAAGGAAGATGGACCTGTAACAGTAAATATTGATCATAAAATAATGGGACTGGGAGGCGATGACAGCTGGAACCCCCGAACCCATAAAGAATACCTGATCAAGCCGGGTTCCTATCATTTTTCTTATATTTTAAGATACACCGATAATATCGACGATTATTTTTCCAAGGCTGTTCCATTGGTTAATCTTAATGACGAATAGTGTGGATGAAATATTTCCTTTTTCTGTTACTGTTCCCTTTACCGTTCGTCCTAGCCCAGCCTGAGCTGCACCAATTTTCTCATGGTGGTCTAAACAGGGAGTATTACCTGTATCTCCCAGACTCAATGGAAGTAGATTCTCCACTTTTATTTGTTTTCCATGGGTATTCCGGATCTGCCAGCGGTATAATGAATTACTCCGGCCTGAATCAAATTGCAGATGAAAATGGTTTTGCTGTTTGTTATCCCCAGGGCCTTATCGATGATTGGGATTATAGTTTTTGGAATGTGGGTTATGATTGGCATGTGGATGAAACAGTGGATGACGTAGGTTTTATCATATCACTGACTCAATACCTGCAGGCAGAGTACAACCTCAGCACCGATAATATATTCAGTACAGGGATGTCCAATGGCGGTGACATGAGTTATCTACTGGCGTGTGAAGCTTCGGAGATATTTCGTGCAATTGCACCAGTGGCTGGCTGCATGATGACTTGGATTTATGATTCTTGTGTCCCTGTAAATCCTTTGCCCGTATTTGAAATCCATGGGACTAATGATGACGTAACATGGTGGGAAGGTGCAGACGAAATTTTTAATGATGGCTGGGGCCCATGGGAAAGTGTGGATACAACGTTTAATTTCTGGACCCAGTTGAATGGCTGTACAGGATCCACTATTGATACTTTGCCTGACATCAATACCTCCGACAGCAGTTACGTGATCAGCCATAAAAATACCAATGGGGTCAACAACAATGAAGTATGGCTGTATGAAGTTGTTAACGGAGGTCATGATTGGCCCGGTGCTTACGGTAATATGGATATCAATTCCAGCGAAGAGATCTGGAACTTCTTTACAAACTTTATTGATGATAATCTGGGTATCACCAATAATAATGAAAAACAGAAACCGAATATATTTTTACTGCAGCAGAACTATCCCAACCCATTCAACCCGGTAACAGCACTTCAATATTACCTGCCACAAAAAAGTTTTGTTAACATCACTATCTACGATATTCTTGGTAGAGAAATAAAAAATTTGGTGAATGAAACACAGCAAGCTGGTTACAGGTCGGTCATTTGGAGCGCCACCAACAATCAACATAATTCTGTTGCTGGTGGTGTCTATCTATACCGGATCCAGGCCGGGGATTATTTCCAGACCAGGAAGATGGTCCTGCAGAAATAACTACCATAAATCTTGCTAAATGTAAATAATGAATAATTAAGCAGCTGAAATACATTCTGCATATTCCAGAATAACTAGAGGCCAATGCACATTTGGTTTTTGTATTACAGGGGTTATGGAGTTAGGCAGACATTATCAGATGATTTCTTCAAATGGGATCCATTGGTATAGACTTTTTCCCCGTTGTCCTATTCTTTTTTCTTGGTATTGCAAAGAAATAACTTTTTAGACTATTACTATTTTAGTCAAGTGCAGAATAGACCAGCTGGTGAAACTTATCATTTAGTCTGGATGTACTGGGGTTAATCTGATTCATGATAACACCGATCAGTTTTTCTTTGGGATCTACCCAGTAGGAAGTATAGAAATATCCTCCCCAGAAATAGCTTCCTGTAGAATGATGCTCATAGTTCAGTCTGTCGTCTACTACAACTCCTACACTCAAACCCATAGCAGTGTTCTTGTCCTCCGGACTGAATAAATTACTAAGTGGCCTGTTGATCATCTCTACTGTTTTTCTCCCAAGGATACGTGCACCATCTAGTGTACCACCATTGAGAAGCATTTGCAAAAATCTTGCGTAGTCATAGGCAGTACTATAAATATCAGCACCCCCCATGGCGACGGTTCTCATGCTCTGTTTATATGTATCAATAGTAAACCTAGGCTGGCCAAGAACCTCTAACTCTGTGTCACTATACTCGGGGCAACACAAGAACTCGGTTCCACCACCATCAAGGCTACTGTAAATTTTTGCCACCCTTTTCCAGTGCGACTTTGGTAACCTGAAGCCTGTATCTCTTAGCCCAAGCGGATCGAAAATCTCTTCCTTCATAAACAGGGCAAACGATCTACCATCAAGTACCTCGATAACTCTCCCTAGGACATCCATGTTAAGACCGTAGTGCCACTTTTTTCCGGGATCATCGACCAGAGGAAGACTAGACAATCTTTTGATATTTTCCTCAAGGGTTAAACTGGTATCAGGCGACCAAGCATCATAAACACGACCCTGCATATAACCTTCCCTGCCTATTTCGGGTGGAGTAAAGAAAGGATAGACTAATCCAGAAGTATGTGTAAATAAATGCTTCATAAGGATGGGTCCATCTGCGGCTCTGGTAACAAAAGATTTTGTCTCACTATTGTAAGAAACAAAAACCTTAGGATCTTTAAACTCTGGCAGGATCTCATCCAGCCTAGTATCCAGATTGTATAACCCCCTATCATATATTATTAAAGCGCCAACGGTGCTCATTAGCTTTGACATGCTCGCAATAGCTACGATAGTGTTTTTCTCCATTTTTTTCTTATTCTTGATATCGGCCATGCCAAAGGCCTTGTGATAGACTACACCACCATCCTTTATAATAATAGCTGATGTTCCAGCAACTTCTTTATTATTAATGCTTGATAAAATAAAATCATCTATCCTTTCTAATGATTCTTTGTCAAATCCAACAAGCGCAGGGTCGACTTTACTAAGGTTGTAATTTCTATCCTGATCTGTTGAACACGAAATAAAAACCAAAGCGGCTACTATAGAAATTAATTTTTTCATCATTAAATCATGTGAGCAGTTGATAGATTTTACTATCTAATTAATTTTCATACTTACTAAATAATTATCAATACTTTTAATATATCGCTATGTTTAGATTCGATAAATAGTTCACTTAATAAAGTAGTGTATAAAAATTTTCTATTCTTAATGATCACTCTTTTTGTTGTTTCTTGCAAAAATTCAAGAAAAAAAGATCTTATAACCCTTCCAGTCCAAACGTTTTTAAGTGGTGGACTAGAAAGAGAGTATATGCTATATATTCCCCAGTCAGCAGAAAAAAACAGCCCGCTTGTGTTTATGCTCCATGGTCTTGGCAGTACCCATACAATAATAATGAACTATAGCCAGATGAATCAGGTAGCCGATAAGCATGGGTTCGTTGTTTGTTATCCTCAGGGCATACGTGGTGCTGAAAATACGAGACATACAAAAAAAGGGACGCCTTTCTGGAATGTAGGCTACGAAACTCATAAGAATGAAACCGTAGATGATGTATCGTTTATTAAATCCTTAGCGATATATTTACAACAAGAATATAATTTAGATCCTGAAAAAACATTTTGTGCCGGTATGTCCAACGGCGGCGATATGAGTTATCTCTTAGGTTGCGAGGCGCCAGATATCTTCAAAGCAATCGCCCCTATCACAGGCTGTATGATGGGATGGATCTATGAATCGTGCAACAAAAATGATCCTGTACCTGTTTTCCAGGTCCACGGGACAGCGGACAAAACAACGTACTATGATGGGGATGTGGACAATAGAGATAAATGGGGAGTCTACATGGGTGTTGAAACAACAATCAATTTCTGGGTGGATCGCAACGAGTGTAAAGAGGTAAACATAGATACTCTCCCTGACATTGATAGAAACGATGGAAGCATAGTTATCACTGAAAAATATACTGGCGGGAGGAACAATAATGAGGTTTGGTTCTACAAAGTAATAAATGGAGACCACGAGTGGCCGCCGGGCTGGCCTGTGAAATCAGGAAATGGGGATTTAAATACCAGCGAAGAGATTTGGAAATTTTTTCAGCATTTTATAAATCAAAGAGAATTCTGATTAGTTAATTAAAATTTAAACGTAAGCCCAAACTGACTGGTGATTCCAAGAATTCCAAGGTCTGATACAGAATAATCCAAATTCATTTTATATGGAAAAAAGGGAAAGCTTTCCGAAGATAATCCAAATCCCCACGAAAAGCGGTTTATGTATAATTCCGTATTACTTTTATCATCTAATTCACTTGATGAGAGATCATCGTAGGATTCACTGAAATGTAAATATTCAAATCGAGTGCCGGAACGCAAATAAAACAATTTGCCAACCTTAAATTCGACACCGCTGACAAAATAGGGGTTCAAATCCCGTGAATCGTAGTAATCCGTATTGACAGTCAATGTTAGAAAATTATTTCTAATAAGAGATTCCGGTCCCAGGGGTTGAAAAGAGAGACCCATTCTAAAAGCCATGGGCAGGGGCCAATCTTCCGTGCGGAGAGTAGCAACTACATCTGGATTTCCATCCAATTCTTCAAAGGGGTCAATATCCACTTTTTGATCCGTTCCATTTAAGGTCAATTTGGATCCAAAGTTGGTGATAGCTATGCCAATTTTTAACCCTGAAAAACGAGTGATATATTGTGACCCTGCGTCGATAGCCACAGCACGAGCAGAAGAAAAAGAAATGGATTCCTGTATCATTTTCAATTGAATGCCTACATTGAATCGGTCACTCATTTTTTTTGCATAAGCAAATCCAATAGCGATATCAGATGCGGAGAAAGATGTACCGTCACCTTCAGGTGCTAATTCCGTAGTCCTTTCCATTTTTCCCATATCAAGGTAATTGATGCTTAATCCAAAATGTCCGACCCTTCCGGCAGGCATGACCGCGGCAATATAACTATGAGTTAAATCAAAGATCCAATCATTATGATTCACAGTAAATTCTATATTTCGGGCATTGGCGATTCCCGCCGGATTCCAGAACAGGCTTGTGGGGTCATCCACCTGGCCGGTAATGGCTCCCCCCATTGCAGTTGCTCTACCGCCAACGCCAATCTTAAGGAAATTGGCAGCAGACGTCCCTGAATTATCAAACTGTCCTAAGAGAAGAGAAACACAAAATACAAATGGAAAAAAAATTCTCATTATTTTATCACCGCAAATTTTCCCTTGAATTCAGCGCCCGATTTAAATCCGCCAGACACAACGTGAAAAATATACACGCCAAACGCCACATCCTGATTGTTGTAGGTCATTAAATTCCATGCTTCCACGCTCGGGCCACGATATCCGGGGCTGGTGGGATTATGTTCCAGCAGTTGAATCAAATCTCCTGCAGTATTATAGATCCGGATCACACATTCCGTAGGTAAATGTGTGAATTGCAGTTCTTTTACAAATGACGATTGTTCAAATTTTGATGAAACGACAAATGGGTTCGGAACTACTTTTATCCGATTCAAATCCCCTTTATTTAGAGTGTATTGGTCAGATGTTGTTTCAATAGTAAATCTGTCACTGTTCGGAATAAGGGGATTGGAAATGAATATTCTATAATAATCACCAAAATTAAAAAATGAATTTTCCATATCCCAATTAATGACCCACCCCATTTTATCAGTGTCAGTTGCATAATGAAGCTTTTGTTCGGGAGCATAATCTGAATATCCCGGAATGAATTGGAAACCAGTGTTAAGTGTGTACCCATATGCCCAAGACGTGTCTAAAGCCAGCATACCACCTGTGTATAATGAATCAATGGCCATGATACTATCCAGATCCCATATATTTCCTTCTGGTTTTGTAGTGCCCGTCAATTGATAGGCAGCAATATTTAACTGAATATTGTTCTCAACATCCCATAGTTCGAAGGGAACAATAATTGTATCAATGTCCTGCATACCGTACAAAGTCAGAATGTTATAATAAGATGCAATCGAGCCATCTTGCGTAAATCGTAATTCCAGGTCATTCCATAAATCAGAAATCAATGGGTCAAGCCCTATCGAATCAATGAAATTTGACGGGAGAGTTTGAATGTAACTTTTCCAGTTAGCTTGATCCGCACTGGGATGCCCAAAATTTTCAAAAGGTATAGAACTGGCCGATGTGGTGTCGAATGCGGTCAATACGGCTGAATCTGCATTTTGAATTTCCCAAACTGCACTTGAAAAGGATGGCATAAAACCGTCAACAACATACTGAACTTCGGAATTGATATCAGTCTCATTATTGATAATGGTATCCCCGGAAGACAGGTTTACCATTGACCAGTACCTGACCAAAGTCGTATCCCAATTCATGGGATCGGTATCGCTTGAATCCACAGTGTCTATGCTGGTGTGAAAGTCAATTTGATACGTGTATCCTTTACTCACTAAATCATCTTCAGTTACTTCCGTCTGACCCAACATTTCAACCATAAATGGATTGGCTTCGATAGTGCTTAATTTTGCAGTTGAAGATCCTTCGTGAGTGACATTTGTCACTCCACCCGGATAGTAATTTGCCGGTTTTTCCTGAGGAATAAGAGAAACGGTATTGTCATTTGGAATATTAGCATTTTTAGATTTTGAGTTTTCCATGGGGTCCACGATCGCTCCGGCCCAATCGTCCGGTCCATCATAAGCTGTGACAGTATACCAATATTCATACCCGTTAATAATGTTTTCATCAATAAAGGTGTAGTTCAATCCGGATTCGGTTCCAAGGTTATAAAATACTTCCGGGTCATTCATAGGATAAGAGCCGGAAATGCCATCAACTTGATCGTAAATAGCTAATGGTTGAAAAATGTCAGTTGGATTGCCATTCAAATCGGTAATGACTTTCCCCCAATTGCTTCCCCGATCATCACTACGATAGATTCGATAGCCTTGAAAGGCATTGGTCCCTGTCACCGGATCAATGGATGATTCACTTCTATTATCCCAAAACAAAACAATTTTTTTATCATCCTGGACCGCTCGAACTAATGGCCGATCAGGCGGTTGTGGACTGGAACAATTATTATTGTACAGCGATTGAAATACTTTTGCATTACGCAGTAGGTCTGCTTCGTTAATACCGACAAAATCCGCAAAAGTAAAAATGACGGATTCACCGGGAGCAACGTCCAAAGCAGGTACAGTTTCACCATTGCTGTTGATGTGTTCAGGGCCGCCGATGGCCATAATCCAAGTACAATCCGGCCCATATGAGAAAGGTTTATCATATTGATCAGAAGCATGGGGAGAAATATTGTCCGGAGTTTCAATGCCACCCAGCAATTGTATATTATAGGCTTCCACGTCGCTTTGCGTATCTTGATCCCAGGGAACGGTATGGAATGCGGTAATTCCATAGTTTTGAGTAGAGCCATCATTTTTAGTGTGAACACTCTCCAGAAATTTCACGCCAACCCAGGCAATGCCTGATGAAGAAAACCCTTCTGATTGATCATCCGGATCCCACATGATTGCTAAATTTTCTAATAAATGTGCCCCTGTAGTATCAGATAATTTATCAGCAATGTCTGGATCATCAGGAGAAATGAACATACTTAAGTCATCGGTCCATTCATTCCAGCCCTGTTCCGGGGTATCAGGATCACTGTTTACCCCGAAAAATAAATCTTTAAGAGTATCTTTGCCGACATTGGTCATTTTTTGGATGAAAATAAATCCGTCATTTCCAAATGTATTGCTGTAATTAAGGGCCCAAGTATCCATCCGAATATTCAATGGCCCCACACCATTGTTACTGGCAAACGTGTTTCCATACTCCGGATCATTATCGGTGACAACAAAATAGGCTTCGCGATCAGCTTTGACACCAATTCCGCAGGGAGCATCGGGAAACCCTTCTGGACCCAATTCGGCTTCTACACCCGGGAAATAGAGTGTGTCTTCCGGTACTTTTGATGCGTTGTATATTATGGACATAAACGTGTCGCCCAATGCCGTTTCGATGGGCCACAAATCCGGCCATGATTCAGGGACATCGCTAAAAGCAATACCAATATTCGCGTCAGAATCCACATACCCGGCGTCATAATTGGCCAATGGTTCAAACTCTTCATCATGATCTCTGGCGGAATACTTTGTACCTACGCTGACAGAAGGAATACCATTTTTCAGTGCCCCTACAATCGGACCGGCAGTCCAATAATACGTGCAGCAGCCATCCTTAATCATGCTACCGGCAGGAAATTCATGACTTAAACCCCAAGGGTCATATCCATATATGGCAGCATTTGATAAGCGTAAAACCACATTGCCTTTATCTAATACACTTCGTTTCCGGTCTTGGGCACCCATTATTTTTGCCAATGATTTTGATTTGCCGTCTTTGGCTAAATATAAATCATAGTATTGTTTTTTTGTTAGTTGTAGACCTTGCCCCTGACCAAAAACAAACGAAAAACTTATAAAATAAAACAGAATGAATTTCAACTTCATATTAATGACCAATGCTGATTCCGATTTCAATATGTCTGGGTGGACTGATATTATAGGGTTTCCATACATACATGAGTGACTGGCCGGAATCCAAAGTCGTAAATGGTTCGCCAGTCGTATTATCAACAGACAATACATTCTCTTTATTAAACACATTGGTTATATCAGCAAAAATCCTGAAGTCATATCCTACCATTTTACGATCATAATAAAGTTTGAGATCGAGATTAGACGTTGAAGCCATGCGACCGGAATACTGTTTATCAATCGGCCTTGCCCGAGCATCTTCCGGAGTATAAGGCAATCCGCTTCCATAATATCCCAACATGCTTAAGCCGACGCCTGACTTGTGCAAATAATTTAATCTAAAATTTATGGTGTGGGTTTGATCCCAAGGCATGGTATACGTGTGGTTGAAATTTCGCCAGTCGTAACCATTGGCCCATTCCGAAACATACCAGTGATAGCTTTCCGTGGGAGCATTTCCTTCTGCTCTGGATAGGGTATAATTGATTTCCCAATCTAATCCGGATGTATATAGTTGCAGGAATGAAAATTCCAGGCCGCGGGAATTAGCATAATCCATATTTTCATAAATCGCGTATTGACTTGGATCCGCGTCATATCGCTTGGATGCGATGTAATCAAACATATCTTTATAGTATAAGTTTACCGTCAAAACAAACCGGTTACCGATGCGAGTCCTGATCCCTGTTTCGTATTGCACAGAGCGCTGGGGATTTACGTTAGGTGTACCTACTTCCGGTATGTACCAATCTGTGATATTATAGGGGAAGGGATAATAGGGATTGCCAAATAACTGATCTCGAGCCATGGCATTTGCATCATCCGACCAACCCGGAGGATTTGCAGAGTGACCTTTGTCGTTGGAATAACTGTACATATAACTCAAATCCGGGAATTGATAAAATTGACCATAAGAAAAATGGAATGCTGTACGATCGGTAATGGGGTAACCAATTCCCAATCGTGGACTCCACTTGTCCTTAACCGGTGCTTTGGGCGCTGAATTGAATTCACTGATTGAACCATCCTCATTCCGGTCCAAATAACCCCACGCAAGTGTTTCTTTTTCACCGGACGATAACGTATTCAGTTCGCTTGGCTCAATGATATGTGCCATCCCGTCTGTATCAATATATTCATAACCAAGTTCTTTGGTTGGGTCGGGGTAGCTGCTGTTAGGATCTAAACGGTCGTACCTTAATCCAAGATTGATGACAACATCATTATATTCGATTTTGTCTTGGATATACCAGTTATGTGATTTTGGTTGATGGTTCCACATAACAAAACTAGGATCCGAAGAATTACCGAAGAAACCACCGCCAATGCCGTATGCAGAAAATTCGCCCACGTCATAATGACGGGAATCAAATCCCGTTTTTATTTGGTGCTTGTCATTGAATTGCCAGGTTAAAGACCCACCCAATGTTGTATAATCTGAATGGTACCACCAAAAATCTTGATAGGTAGACCGGGCAATTCGTGCAGTATCCCCGTAATTATTAAATACTTCATAATCTCCCCAAAATTCCCAATCGGAAGTACCACCATAGGTATTAGAGCCAGTTGTTGGCGGATCCACTCCTAATGAATACTGGTTATTCCCATCCATGTCACCATATGGTTCTTCATCCGGAAACCCGTTGCCATCCAAATCAACCATATTCCAAATTCCGTCTTCGTTCCAATCACTAAAGATTTCACCTTCATCCCAAACGCCATTGTTATTTTCATCTTGCCAAAATTCTGCAGAATATTGATTCCAAACACCATCGCCGTTCAAATCCTTAAAAGGCTCTGCGTAATAACTCAACCAAAGAAAGTTTCCACCGGCTTCTAATGAAGGTGGAATATATCCGGCCCAATCTTCAGGTATATTAAAAATTTTTGTGTATAATTGATGGTTCCCATTCAATAGGGGCTCGTAGCCATTCATTTGTTGACGGGAATACCGTTGATATTTCAAGTCAAAAAACATGTTTTCTGAAACTGCATAGGAACTTTTTAATTGGAAATCCCAAGAGTATTCGACACTGGTTGAATTCATTTCCGGAATTGGCCGCCAATCCATGGAAAACCCTTTATGTTTAGCCGTATAATAGTTCATGGCAGTAACAATTTTTAAACCCGGTAATGGCCGCAACACAATTTTTCCATTATAACGACTTTCTACCGAAGAAATATCATCATTGAATTCAATTGTTCCTTGGCGTAATTCCACGGGGTTATCAACACCATCGGCTGAAAGATCTGCTACTGCAATGCTGTCTCCATCCAATGAGTCATAATTACCATCGCCATCGGCATCAAATTTTAAAATATCAAATGGTAATTTATTTTTCCACAAAGACGATTTTGATTGCGTCTCATCAGCATTCAAAAAGATCGTCGCCAGGTTAGGGTTGAATGGCAAAAGCGGGCCGCTGAATGTTCCTTCATATCTGGAGAGACCCTGGCCATGAATTCCGGGGTTAACGATGGCATCAGATACTCCGCGCAATTCCCAGGCATAATTTGATTGCCCTTCCTTGGTTACAATGTTGATAACACCGCTTGTTGCTTCGCCATATTCAGCGTTGAAGGCGCCGGTGATCATGGATATTTCTGAAATAGCATTCCGGGAAATGTCCATGCCCATATTTCCATACAAAGCATTTTCAATCACAAAACCATCCACTAAATACGTAATCTCCCCGGCACGTCCACCGCGAAAGTGATAGCCGCCGCCAACAATATAATTACCGCCATGATTTTGCAAAACGCCTGCCATAGTCGAAAGGACTTCAGAAATATTATTCACCGGCATATTGTTGATCGTAGCGCTTTCCATGGTTGTTGTCGTAGCTGTCTGGTCCTTAACGATCACCGGTTTTTTTGCGGTAACGATAACTTCATCACCGGCTAATGCAGATATTTCCATATTGAAATCCAATGTTGTTGTATGATCAGCATTAATCACCACATCAGTCATTTTAATAGTTTGGTAACCGACGTAAGAAATAACGATGGTATAGGAAGCGGCTGGTATGTTTATGATTCTATATCTGCCGTCAGTATTGGATGCTGTGCCAATGGCAGACCCTTCCAGATATATATTAACACCTGCTAGGGAATTACCCTGGTCGTCCTTAATACTGCCCGTCAGTTTTCCGGTAGACCCCGCAAAAATATTTGTGGACAATATTATAAAGCATAGAATAAAGAAAAATGAATGTTTTTTCGTCGGGTAATATGTTATTCTGGGGTTATATTTCATTAAATAGAGAATAAATAATAACTAAACTAAGAGATAAAGCCTAACTCAAATTGTATCAGGGGAGTCCATTATGACAAAATCGTTCATTCGTTTTAAATCCGTATTTCCATTATTTTTCAGCACCTTCTTTATTATAGCACTACCAGTCAAGGGTCAGGATCTTTGCCCGCCAGCATTTCTGGAAGGATTGTCTTTGAATGGCGCCGTTGAATTATATTGGCAGGAACCGGACAGCTTAGGTGGTTTAGGGGATGAAGTTTTTTCCGCCTGTTTTCCAGTTTGTGCTACCGCTGCAGAAGGTTTCACGATAGAACATATAGGTCAGGATACATCCGGAGGCTGGTTTCAGGATTCAGATGGCGAACCCGCTGATTGCGGTGCGGACATGTATGCTTGTGCAGATGGGGGCTCAGATGGTTTCGGAGCTATCGCAATCTATTCGGATACTCTTGCACCTGTGAACAGCCGCTTGAGTACCGGCTTGATTGACCTGTCTGCATACTCCAGTGCATTTCTTGTGTTTAACGAATATTATTTATATAGTGATTTTTCTCATGACTCGAACTGGGTTGAAATTTCCACTGATGGATCCAATTGGACAGAAGTATTCTATTCCGATCCCATGACCTATGGGGATGGTCATACAATTAGTGGGGTGGACATATCTAATTATGCCGGCCAATCTATCCATATTGGTTTCCGCTTTTACGACAGCATTGGTTACAATGAGAACTGGCAAATAGACAATATCAGGGTATTTGGCGGGGACGGCAGCAGTTTTGCAAACCCGTGTGGAACTTTGACAGGGTACAACATCTATTCGGGAGGTTCTTTAGCGGGTTCCAGCGAAACCAATTCGTATACTGTTACAGGACTTAGTAATAATGTGGAATATTGCTACAGTGTGACCGCTGTTTATAGTGAAGGTGAGTCAGCTGAATGTGTGCAAGGATGCTTCGCTCCGGTGGATCCATTTGAATTAACCCAATCTTCTTTCCGCGATACGCTGGACTATAGTGCAGGTGAATATTCTGTATTCGAATTCTTATTAATTAATGGTGATACGGCTGATCATGATTTTCATTTTTCATCGGATGTACTTATTGAGCCCACCACGGAGAATACTTTATTATCTGACGATTTTAATACAGGGGCATCGGCCAACTTTTTTGACTCTGAAGGTTTTTGGACTATCGGAACAACAGATTCAGCAAATGGAACCTATTTAAGTTATCCTGAAGACTCTGACGGGAGTTTTTTCTTTTGGAATGATGGATCTGATCCTTATTATTACAACTATACTTCAACAAGCCCCATTCTACAATCCCAAGCAATTCCATATGATGGTTCTGGCCCGGTTTTTTTCATTTTGGACATGTATTTTCCCCATCCCTACGGGGGATGCGCGAGTGGATATGAATTCGCCGAAGATGCATTCATCGTTGTATCCACGGATAATGGTGCTAGTTGGACTATAGTTGACAGCACATTTGATACAGCAGTTACTTGGAGTGGCTGGTATGCCTTTGATGATACAGAAGCAAACTGGCATACTCTTATGTACAATATTACGCCCTACATTGAGCCGGGTATTTTTAATGTCGGTGTTCATTATGATGATTGCGGCGGAAACTGGTCTTCTGGGATCGGAGTAGACAATGTCTATGTTATTCAAGGAGATGAAAGTCACTGGCTCAGCTGGGAAAGGCTGTCTGGTGAAATAATCTCTGGTGATTCCATGAGTATGTCATTAACCATGATGCCGCAGCAAGACCAGAACCAGTACGAAACAGCCACCCTTTTCCTGGAAGGAACAACCATGCACCAAGCAGTGGATATTGTTATGATCACTGACCCTGAAAATGCGGGAATTGATAACGATGTTTTGCCATATAAATTTGCTCTGCATCAAAACTACCCCAACCCTTTCAACCCTGTAACAACACTTCGATACGATCTACCAGAAGATGCCATGGCCAATATCACCATATACGATATGATGGGCAGGCAGGTCAGCACACTGGTCAACAGAAAGCAGACCGCAGGGTACAAATCAGTGCAATGGAATGCCACCAATAATGCCGGCTCCCCAGTTAGTGCTGGTATCTATTTGTATATGATACAGGCGGGAGAGTTCAGGCAAACCAAGAAGATGGTATTACTCAAATAGATTTACT
>Ga0209228_1000765_pt1 | contig 16512 bp, 16 predicted proteins | sample METZYME_3_150m_FD_187547 | JGI IMG/M metagenome (GOLD analysis project Ga0209228, IMG submission 187547) | Marine microbial communities from oxygen minimum zone in mesopelagic equatorial Pacific - METZYME_3_150m (SPAdes) (version 2) | ecosystem: Environmental > Aquatic > Marine > Oceanic...
ATGGGCAACATCCAAGCCAAAGAAAAAGTGGGCCTACTCTTCATTGATTTTGAAACCCCGCAACGGTTACGCCTACGCGGTGAAGCTAGATGCCATCGCAAAGGCCCAATGCTCGCCAGCTATCCAGGCGCTAACCTCGTAGTAGAGATATCAGTGGATCACGTGTGGGTGAATTGCCCGCGCTACGTACACCGCATGCAGTCATTAGAGGAATCGCCTTATCTGCCAGGAAAGGACGGAAATACAGCCCTGGCACTATGGAAGCGTATTGATATTGTCCAGGACGTGCTTAAATCTCAGGACCGCGCCGAAGCAGAATCCTTAGGGCTGATTACCGTGGAAGAATATGAGGCTTATGTAGCACGTGGCAAACTCTTATAAACCAGCCTTGCCAAATCGATAGCTTATACTAGGTTTTGTTAGAAAGGATCAGTCTCGTTTAAACAGGTAGTTAGTGCTTAGGTCAGAGAGAGATAAATTATTAAATTCAATAGCTTACACAATCTAATTAACTTAATATACCATATAGCTTGCCTATAATTAGGCGCTCCCTCTCCTCAGAAACGCATTGTCAGTCGCAACTTCCCGCCTTGTATTACCCCCAATACTGAACCCCAACTAGTAGTGTTGTACACTATTCCATTCATGCATCTGGGTATTCAATTAAAAACAATTCGCGGTCAGAAAATAGCCTATACTGTTGGAAAAGCTCTAGCATTTTTAATTGTTGCCTCAACATTTATAACTCAGACGGCGTAAAGGTATTGGTATCGGTGAAACTAGTGCTTGATGTTGGATACTTTATATAACTAATCAGTTGATGAAGAAATAAAATGAGAATGCTTATTCATTGCGTGACGATGGCCGGTCTCATTACCTGTGCGGCTAGCGCCGCAGCCCATCATAGTTTTGCTGCAGAATTCTCTTATGAATTCCTCGGCTCCCGTGAGGGAGAGGTGGTCGAGGTGCACTTCGTGAATCCTCATGCCCATATTTTCTTTGCTGTTAAAAATGGTAACGGCAAAGAGGAAATATGGGATGCTCAATCCTCCGCCCCCCAAAATCTGCTTCGTCGAGGTTGGAATCAAAATTCTATAAAGGTAGGTGATCGAATCACTATAGAAGGCAACTTAGGGCTGGAAAACAGCCGCAAATTGTGGGTTATCACAGTGACTCTGGAGAATGGCACAGTCATTTATGCCAGTGGGGGAGATAATTGATTTAGTGAGTAGGCTCGATCTCTGTTAGGCGATGAGCAGGATTTCACAGAATTTATTGTAGGGGCTATTTCAACAGTAACCGCGTATTTAAGCTAGGGCGGAGCTGCTCGCAGCTAGACATAACGGTGACGCATGCTTATGCTGGAAAGGTAGAGGAAACCTATAACTTAGCAACTTATTAGCAAACATAAAAAGCGAATAAAAGAGGATTGAAAATGGACCGCCGCACATTCATGAATCGGGCCGCTGCTGCTGCGGCCGCCACTTTTACAGCTGAGATGACATTAAGTCAACGCGCCGAGGCTTTCGAGGGGGTGATGATCGATGGCTTGCCGTATCATCTCGCCACACCCATTCTCTGTGAACCGGACCGGGAACGTTCCATGTTACCCCCAGGCAGCAATGTCGGAACCGGTGGAGCGCCCACATCGAAGCTGGTAGCAGGCATGGCTGACCCGCGGCTGCCGAGCATGCCAAAAAACCCGACCCTATTGGACTTCTATCGTTACCGAATTCCGAATCCGTCGCATTTGCTGCAAAGTGCGAACCTCGCCATGAAGAATGGCATGGACGAGAAGGTGATCCTTGCCTGTCTTCTGCACGATATTTCTGTTGAGGGGTTTCTACGTACCGATCATGGTTTCTGGGGCGCGCAGCTTATCGGGCCTTATGTAGATGAAGAGGTTTCCTGGGCGATACAGAAACACCAGGCACTAAGATTTTTTGCCGATGAGTCGGTGGGTTATGAGTATCCGGCTCTCTATCGAGATTGGTTCGGTGCAGACTACCAGGTCGAGCCTTGGGTGCAGGCTGAGTATGATGAAGCGCGCGATCACCGCTGGTACATGACTTCGAGGCTGATCACTCTGAATGATCTTTACTCTTTCGATCCCAATGTGACGGATCTCAGCGTTGATCAGTTTGAGGACGTGGTAGGACGAAATTTCAAGCAACCCAAGGAGGGGCTGGGATTCGACGGTTCGCCGGTGGCCCATATGTGGCGCACCATGATCTGGCCGCATAGCTGGCTGTAATCTACGGGATTAGCAAGCGTTTTTGGGGGTAAAAATGAGAACAAAAATTTCAATATTGAGAACCACCTTTGCAGGGTGCCTGCTGGCCTTTCTGGCATGCAGTGAGCCGGAACAACAGGCTTCAAGTCAATCTGAGCCAATAGTCAACAGTGTTAACGGTACCCTCGTCGACCAAACTGCTATCGATGGCTTCGTCACAAGCCCCAACGGGCCAGAAGCCGGAGTATGGGTGATCGCCGAAACTGATGATTTACCGACTCTCTATTCTAAAACTGTGGTCACCAACGAGAATGGAGCCTATGTGATCCCCAATCTGCCTGAGGCTCAGTATGACATTTGGGTACGAGGTTATGGCCTGGTCGATTCGCCCCGGGTCAACGCCACTCCCGGTCAATCCTTGAATTTGAACGCGGTGATTGCCCCTGATGCGGTGGCAGCCGCGGCCTATTACCCGGCTGGGTATTGGTACTCGCTGCTGGAGATCCCGCACAAGAGCGAATTCCCAGGTACCGGCCCTGACGGTAACGGTATCTCTCCCAATATAAATAATCAGGCTGATTTTATCCGGCGCGTGACTAGCGGCGGTTGCCTAGCCTGTCACCAATTAGGCAATGCGGCAATCCGTAACTTGCCTAACTTATTCAGCGGATACGATACGTCGACTGAAGCCTGGAATCGTCGCGTGCGATCTGGCCAAGCAGGCGGCTCTATGACCAGGTCCCTGGTCGGCATGGGCGATCAGCGAACGCTTGAGATGTATGCCGACTGGACCGATAGAATTGCGGCCGGTGAGTTACCGCCGGTACCGGAACGCCCCACTGGCCTGGAACGCAATGTAGTCATTACGCAGTGGGACTGGGCAGATCCCACTGCTTACCTGCACGATGTCGCCTCCACCGACAGGCGCGATCCAACCAAGAATGCTTATGGCAAACTCTACGGCGCCCTAGAGGAAAGCGCGAACTATTTGCCTGTACTGGACCCGGTTGCCAATTCGAGTGCCCAGGTGCCCGTGTTCACAGGGGACCCAAATTACAACCCTGAGCCGCCTGCCCCCATGGCGGAATCTCCCTATTGGGGTGATGAACCCATTTGGGATGCCTCAACATCTGTACACAACCCAATGCTAGATCAGGATGGCAGGGTTTGGATTACTGCCCGAGCACGTGCCCCGCAAGATGTACCCGCGTTCTGCCAAGAAGGTTCAGATCACCCTTCTGCCCAGGCCTTTCCATTGGGCCGTTCCGGACGGCATCTCGGTGTCTATGATCCGGACTCAGAAGCGTATACCCCAATCAATACCTGTTTCGGTACCCATCACCTCATGTTTGCCGAGGATGAAGATAACACTCTTTGGACAAGCGGCGGCGGTAGGGTTATCGGCTGGTTGAATACTCGCCAATACCTGGAAACTGGTGATGCAGCCGCGGCTCAGGGATGGACACCCTTTATTCTGGATACCAACGGCAACGGACGGCGGGACCAAGATTACGTTGAGCCAGACGAACCGATCGACCCTTCACGGGACAAACGTATAAACTCAGGTTATTACGCCGTGGCACCTGCACCAGATGGCTCTGTATGGGGGTCCAACCTCAGCTATCCCGGTGCTGTCGTGCGCCTGCAACCAGGTGATAACCCCAGTATTACTGCCCTAACCGAATATTACGAACTACCCCTTGATGACAACGGTGATCCAATCGAGGGTTTCTCGCCCCGCGGTATGGATATCGATCGCAATGGTGTCGCCTGGGTGGCCTTGGCCAGCGGCCACATGGCGAGCTTCGACCGATCTCTTTGTCTCAGCCCGCTGAATGGCCCGGAGGCTACCGGACAACACTGCCCGGAAGGCTGGACCTTCTATACCGAGCCACTGCCCCAGTTCAAGAATATCGATACACCTGGCAGTTCCGAAGGCAGCTATTACACTTGGGTCGATCAGTTCAATACCTTCGGGTTGGGTGAAAACACGCCGATAAACACAGGAAATCAGTCCGGCGCACTATTAGCGCTTAATGACGGCGAATGGATTCGCTTGCGAGTACCTTACCCTTTGGGTTTTTACACCAAATGGATGGACGGTCGTATCGACGACCCTGCCGCCGGGTGGAAAGGCCGTGGCTTGTGGGCAACCTTTAGTAGCAGGACGCCTTTTCATATGGAAACGGGTCCTGGAACATCGAGCAAGGTCTACCACTTCCAGATGCGACCTGATCCCTTAGCTAAGTAATCAAGTAACCAGGGACAAGGTATAAAAAGGAGTCAGAGGAAAACTACCTCCTTTCTATTCTAAAAGACTTTGATGTGAATCTATTCTATGATTCTCAGTCTGTCCAGAATCAGGAGAATCATATGAAAAACAATTTTTCGAAACTTTTGATGGTTTGCTTAACCTTAAGCGCCCTGCCCTTTAATGCATTACAGGCAGACGAATATGAAGACTTAATCGGGGCTGCTGTAAGTAATCCGGCTCGGCTTGAATCGAATAGCAGCCGTGATGAGCTACGCAAACCAGCAGAAGTGATCAAGTTTATGGGTGTAAAACCCGGCATGGTCGTATTGGACCTGATCGCAACTGGTGGATATTACACAGAGATATTGGCCGGGGTTGTTGGTAATGGCGGAAGAGTAATTACGCACGAGTTTGCCGACAAGGGAATGGACCCGGATTATGCGATGGCAGCACATATTCGAAATTCCCGACATTTGGACAATGTAGTGCCAATCTATGCTGATCTTAAAGATCTTGATCTGAAAGAGAATTCAGTGGATCAAGTTTTCTTCATTCAAAATTTTCATGATCTTTATTTTAATGTTTACAACACTGATCCAGCTAAAACGCTCGCCGTTTTCCGTAAAGCCCTGAAGCCTGGCGGTACACTTGCCGTTGTCGATCATGTTGCAGAGGATTCCGCACCAAGCACAACGGGAAATAGCATACATCGCATCTCACCCGTATTAACAAAAAGAGTGTTGGGCGAAGCTGGCTTTGTCTTTGAGGAGGAAAGCTATATTCTCATGAATAACACCGATGATATTACCAAGAATGTATTTGCACCCGATGTGCGTGGAAGGACTAGTCGGTTTATTCATCGTTATACCAGCCCATAGGGCTATTGCATCGTGTATGCCTATAGCGAGGAGCCAGAGGTCCCCTCCGATATTATTGGCGACCAGCGTTGATTCGTTTAGCGATATTGTGGACGTTGATCTCTGTAATTGGGTGCGCAGTAGATCAGCAAATCCAGACCCTCAGACCAGGGGTGCTGACCGTCGCGGTGACATCGGACGCCCCCACGAATCAGTACGATTCGCAGCTCTGGATCAGACAGTACGTCGAGCAGTTCGCTGCCGAGCACGAGCTGACCATCTCCTGGATCGTTGTTCCCTTCAATGAATCGTGGCTGCTTGCCAGCAGAGATGAAGTCGACCTGGTCGCGACCAATGTCGCGAACTTTCCCGACCGTGCGCATTTAGGAGCGACTTTTTCCGAGCCGTTTCTTTATGAGCGACGGGCATTGCGCATTAACCCTGAAGACCAGGGGCACTACGAACACATCAACGATTTCATTGGCAAGACCGTTGGTGTCGTTTCAGGCATGGCGGCCGAACGCGACGTTAATCGTCGTGCGCCGGATGGCGTTATCGTCAGAACGACCAACACGTTCGCTCAGCTTTATGCAGAGTTCGACATCGGGCTGCTCGATGCCATCGCTGAAGCCGAATATTATGCGCTTGACGGTCAGGTTATTCCGTCGCACGGCAGTGAAGTAATCCTAATCGATCACCATGACCTTACACCGGGGCAGCGCGAAGAATCGGTTTTCGTTATTTGCGACAAGAGCCAAAATCTTCTTTCCGCAGTGAATACCTTCATCGGCCGAACCAGGTTTCCACTCTGACAACATCGCGAGTCTCGCATGCCCGATGACGCTCGTGCAGCAAGTTACCTATGGTAGCCCACAAAGTTACACTCCGGTTCCAATGGAATAAATTAGGACCACTCCGAGCGAACAATTAGGGTTGAAGTAAATAGGCAGCGGTTTTAGGAGGTTGGTGCCCAGGTTAAATAAACGAAGCGGAGAAATATCTTGATCAAATTTCTCTGACCCCTTTTATTCTCTTTTGGCTTAGTGTGGTTTATTAAATGTAGCTTGCAGGATCAATTCGTGTAGGGCACAGTTTCAAACCAGACGCTATTTTTATAGGAAAATAAGGAGAAGTAACAATGAGAACCAAATCGCTCGCTGGCCTGGTCGTTGCAGCACTGTTTTTCGCGCTAACTTCGGGCTCGTTTGCACAGGCACAGACCAACGCCACCCATATTCCAAGCGCTGAAATAATGACCGTTTATGAAAATCTGGGTGACACCATCGATCAACAAATCAGAGTGGTTGATATTGGCGACGACATCAATTTGGCTGTTGGCGTTTTAAGACGCCTGGAAACACGCACCGAAGGAGAGGAAGTTACCTCAATTATTCATCACCGCGTTACTGAGGTGTACTACATACTTTCGGGGTCAGGCATTCTTGTCACTGGCGGCGATGAGACCAATGCTGCTGAGTTTCCCGCTGATGTCACAGCGGTCAGAGAATTGATCGGGCCCAGTGGTAGGCGCACGGTCACCAATGGCCAGACTCAAACGGTTTCACCTGGAGACATAGTCGTTATTCCAGCCAGCGTGCCACACGGCTTTCGTCATATCCAGGAACAAATTACTTACCTGAGTATTCGGATTGATCCAGACCAGATGCTACCCACTGGGTATGCACATCCTTCACTGGAGGAATAACAAATAAAAGAGGAAAAATCACTATAAGATTACTTGTTTGCTAGCTCTACAACGCAACCGGCTGGTTCAACCGTACCATCCCTCCTAATAATTACAACTGGCGGACAGGGGTTAAAATCCCCTTTTTCCTTAATCCGTTTCACTCATAGGTATGTATGGATTTGCCGAATCCACTACGTTGCCAACTGGCCGGATGTTCTTGTAGCATGGGTGCTTATGAGTAAATTGAACAACGGACAAATCGAAGTAGCAGAGATCGTATTTCCCTGTGAGAACCTGGCGGAGAACCTTGCTTTCTTTACCGATACCCTGGGGTTTCGTATCGAAAGCATCTATCCTGCCGACACTCCCCGAGTTGCCGTTGTCGCCGCTTACGGAACCCGACTTCGGCTGGAAGAAAAAACTGGCGTTGCACCAGACACGTTGCTTCTCATCTGCAGAAGGGCCGAAGTAGAGGCTGGTGCTCACGACGAATTGGTGGCACCCAATGGCACCCGGGTGAAATTCGAAACGACAGATATACCGCCTGTTATACCGGACCTGGTGCCTTCGCTTACGGTGCAAAAAATAGGGGTTCAATCGAACTGGGGTATTGGACGTGCCGGTATGCAGTACCGTGACTTGATTCCCGATCGATTGGGAGGCCGTTACATCGCATCACATATCCGCATTACCGAGGGTGGTCCTGTCCCTGATTACGTGCATCACCATCACATTCTTTTTCAGTTAATCTATTGCTACAAGGGTTGGGTTCGCGTTGTCTATGAAGATCAGGGTGCCCCTTTCCTGATGCACCCGGGAGACTGTGTGTTGCAGCCACCACATATCCGGCATCAGGTGTTGGAGTGCTCCGATGCATTCGAGGTATTGGAGATCGGTTGTCCCGCCGAACATGTAACCCTAGTTGATCACGACATTGCTCTGCCTACTGAGCAACTACGGCCCGACCGGGATTTCGGCGGGCAACGCTTCTGTTTTCATCAGGCAGTGGAGACGGATTGGACGGCGTGGCGAGCTGATGGTTTCGAGAATTGCGATTTCGGATTTGTCGGGGCAACCGGCAACCTCGTGTCAGTAGGGCTTGTACGAACGGTTGCGGGATCGACTTTACCAGCTAGCTCTCACCAGAATGAGCTGTTGTTCAACTTTGTGTTGCAGGGTTCGATGACTCTGGAATGCGAAGATAACCAGGTTTGGCAACTGCAAGCAGGCGATGCCTATACCATACCAGCCGGTAAGGATTACTCCTTTTCTGACTGCTCGGCCGATCTTGAGTTTCTGGAAGTGTTGACGCCCGGATAGTGCTCTCAAATGGCAAACAACAAAATCGCAAACTGCGGGCGCGTTTCTCTCAGTCATATAGACACTGTTAGGAAACCCACGAACCTCTTCACCACCTCAGCCTCATGCGGGGAAATTTGCCGAAAATCCGGTTAGTAAATCCAATAGCACGATTGATATCGCAATGGGCGCAACATAACGATTGGCAAACCGCCAGAACTGCGGCCAAAGTTCGGTTGTGCTTGAAAACTCTTGGGTAATAGTCCATCGATTCACCACCCAACCTGCAAATACGGCAATGAGCAACGCATTGATCGGCAATAATAAGTTCGCCACGGTAAAATCCAATAAGAAGAAAAACGTCCCTTCAATACCGAGAAAACCTAGCGGGCTGACCTCGGCGAAAATATTAAAGGAAAATACCGAGCCCAAGCCAAGCAACCAGATTGAAATGCCGGCCCAGCGCGCCAGGATTCTACGTCGACCCGGCCATTTTTCTTCCAGCCAGGCAACTACCGGCTCAAGCATTCCAATCGCTGTGGTGTAGGCGGCGAAAAACAACAACAGGAAAAATAATACTCCAATAACGTGACCGCCCGGCATATTGCCGAAAGCAATCGGTAGGGTTTGGAAAACCAGTCCAGGGCCTTCAGCCGGGTTGAGATTATTGGCGAAGACCAGTGGGAAAATCGCCAACCCCGAAAGCAGGGCCGCCGATGTATCAAAAACACAGACGATGGTGGCGGATTTCTGGATGGAGTATTCGCTTGGCATGTAGGCAGCATAGGTAATCAGGAGTCCGACACCGATTCCGAGTGAAAACAGGGCCTGCCCGAGTGCCATCAGCACAGAAGCGCCGGTCACTTCACTGAAGTCGGGCCTGAACAGGAATTCAACTGCGCTTGAAAAATCGGCACTGATCATACCGTAGATTACCAGGATAAGAATTACCCCAAACAAGGCCGGCAGCATTATCTTTGACATTCGCTCTATACCGTTGTGCAGCCCCTTGGCGATCACCCAAACAGTCATCGCAACAAAGATACCGTGCAACACGACCTGGCTGACGGCTCTTCCCGTACGCTGGCCGAATACAACCTCCGACCGGATGGCGTCAAAACCGTCGAATCCGTTGATGAGAGCAAGACCGAGATAATCCAGGGCCCAGGCGGCAATTACCCCGTAGTAAGTCAGAGCCAAGAATGGAATCAGCAGGCTGAGCCAGCCAATAACGCGCCAGAAACTTGCCGCATTTTCCGATCGGACGAGGCTGGCTATAGAATGGACCGCGCTACCACGGCCATGACGACCGAGTAGCATTTCACCGGCAATAACTGGCAGTCCGAGGAGAAAAACGAACGCTAGGTAGATGAGAACAAATCCGCCGCCGCCATTTTCACCCGCTATGTAAGGAAACCGCCACAGGTTACCGAGACCGATAGCCCCACCCACAGTAGCCAGCAGAAAGGCCGGGCGGCTCGACCAGGTCGGCGAGGAACTCGAATTCACTACCAAGGACTACTCCTGCGAATCCAGCCAGGCAAAGAAGCCCATATCGGGCGGCTCGTCGTCACTCTGTTGTGCAAAAATCGAAAGTCCGGCCAGAGCCAACACACCCATGGTGGTTACCACTGCCATAAGAGCTCTTTTGTTCTTCATTTTTATGGTCCACCAGAATTTTGTGGTTTGAGCGTATAACGAAAATACGCAATTGAAAAGGGGGACAGTTAAACTGATTTTTTGTGGAATTGGGGCTTCGCTTCTAAAATGTGACCGGTTGGTTCAACCAGTCCATCTTTTTTACTAATTACAGTTGCCAATCCCATACTTAAAAGCTAATTTGGAAAAAAGGTGCATAAAGATGAAGAAGATTAAAAATGGTTTACTTATTGTGGTCGCTCTCTTGGTCACAACTCTCGTCATACTCCGGGTGACTGGACTTGAACCTCGATACATTGACCCCAGAACTCCTGCGTTTGCAGAGAGCAATCGAACTGCCGGACCAGGGTTCTGGCTTACTGGCGAAGTCGTGACTGAAGCTGTAACGAATTGGGACTTTATTAATCAAGTGAATCACCCAGTCCGCGGCAACTCCATTATGTTGGAGACTCAAACCTGGTATGGAGTCCCCCACTCTGTCACGGTAAACGCTGTTCCCCGAGGGGATGAACTCTACCTTAGTGGAAGCGCCCAGGGTGAAAGACTGGAAGCGGAGTTCCCAAACAATAAAGCATGGTGGGCGAACATCGAACGGGACCCGCGCGTACGCTTAAAGATCGATGGAAAGATTTATGAAGCGACAGTTGCCTTAGTTCAAGATCGAAACGAAGTGGCACAACTGATTGGTAGGAATCCTGTCACCACCAGCGTTCATGAAAATGGACAAGAACAGATAACGGGGGTCAGGCATTATTGGCGTGTATTTCAGCGAAATATTCCAGAGTATGGAGATGGCTCACTATAAAAGCTGGTAAAAATGACTAATGTCATTGACGGAGCTTGGTCAGGTCTGGATATCTCTAGAGACGAAGGAGACTGCGCAGAAATTAATTGCTATTACCTAGCTTTCTAATTGCATCAAGATGTAGCGCATTGAGGCCTGTTTGCGGCTTATCATCAGTGGATTCAATCGTGCCCCCTAATAAGTACAGATCTAACCGAGTACCTTGCAAATGGAGTAGCTCCAGAAAATGAACTCTCCTTTAAAAATTTCATGAATCAAAGATGGATGACTTACAAAAATGATTATCTTCAATATCGACTAGGATTCATGGATGAAGATATGTGGCATGCTAAATTCAATTCAATGGAGGGCTTATATTATGGAACAAACAGTAAAGACTGTGTGCTTGCGCATTACGTATAAGATGCAATGAAAATTGGTTTTGATCGCAATTTTGTAGAACTTGTTGAGCCCATTCAATCTGATTGTCCATAGTGTTATGAATAAACTGCTAACGACGATCACTCTTCTCTGCGTATTTGGCGTCACCAATTTGCAGGAGTCATGTTGGTGCCAGATGCGGCAGCCAAAGTATCTGAGTGACACCTGCCTTTCATATTCTGAACGATGAGTATTGAACACTGGGGGCAATGGGGCTAAATTAGTAAGCTTGGTCACACTCTGGGAGTGCAGACATGAAATCACCACTACTCATTGTATTAGCTATGCTTACAATCGTATCCGGGTTGGCAAACGCCCAAGCGGCCGATAATTACACCGTTTCGCGTACGGAGTACGACCAACCCGACTTCCAGGGTGTATGGAATTTCAGTACAAATACTCCCCTGCAGCGCCCGGAGCGGTTTGGCGATCGGGAGTATTTGACACCAGAAGAAGCCATAGCAATCCGGACGGCCACCTTAGCGGCCACCGAGGCCGGACTAGACTCTGATACCGGGGTGGGAACCTACAATACTTTCTGGTTCGAGATGGCGGGACGTGGTGACAATATTCGCACCTCCCTGGTCACCTATCCTGCCAACGGTAGATTGCCGCCGCCAGTAGAGGGGGCAGTGGCCGTAGGCAGTCGTGCCGGGATTGATGTCTCGGGTTCGCGCCCTGTTCGTTTCATGGTGGGTGGGATCGGCATGGACGGACCAGAGGATCGCGGGCTTTCCGAGCGATGCATAGTTGGATTTAACGCTGGACCTCCATTCATGCCCAGTGCCTATAATAACAATGTGCAAATATTTCAAAGCAGAGAGAATGTCGTCATCATGACAGAGATGGTGCATGACGCTAGGATAGTGCCTCTCGATCACAGTGCTCATGTCGATGACGATATACGCCTGTGGTCCGGTGATTCTCGCGGCTATTGGGATGGTGACACACTGGTGGTGGAAACCAAAAACTTCAACGATATGACCCAAAGTTTTGGTACTTTCGCCGCTCCCCAGTTGGGTACTGCCTACGACAAGTTTCTTACCGAGCGTTTCACCCGCGTCGATGAATTTACCATTAACTATGAATTTACCATCGAAGACCCGGCTACCTTTACCGACAAAATTACTGTGCAGTTGCCGATAGCGAAAGTAGATGGCTTACTGTATGAATATGCCTGCCATGAAGGGAATTATGGCTTATTGAATACACTGCGGGGTGCACGCCAGGAAGAACGAGACGCGGCCGGTTTGTAGGAAGAATATTTGTTCAGAGGATACCGTTAAATAGAAATGTCCCCATTTATTACTTGTCCTTCCAATTGTCTGAATAGGCTTTCTCCTGTCTTAATAATTACAGTTGCCAACCCCACACTCAAGGGGATTACTGAAAGAGAAATTTTAAGAAACCTGTCCCAACTTGTTCGTTAGAACAGACAATTACTCATTCAGGCCTAGTCTGAACACGAATAGATGACCGCCCTCCGGAACCATGGTGTTCCCACCCACCGCGCCAGCGATACCCGAGAAATTGCCCGAAGCAATCGCTACATAGGTCTCTCCATCAAGCTGGTAGGCTACAGGCTGGCTGCGAATGCCACCACCAATGCGAAAGCGCCAAAGTAGCTCACCAGTTTCGGCATCGAGTGCCAGAGCATGCCCATCCTGACTCCCTGTAAATACCAGTCCTCCTTCGGTACTTAATACTCCGGCCAGAATCGGTTCAGGATCCTTGTAGCGCCAGGCAACTTCTCCGGTCTGGTAATCGATCGCAGAAATATGCCCATACGCGGTTCCATCCTGGGCATCTACCGGGATGAACGTACCCCCGGTAAATTGACTTCCTTCAACATAGACCGAGATCCCCTTCTGCATTTGGTTGCAGCTTTCAATAACCGGTATAAAGGTCAATCCCAGGGTGGGATTCATGGCACCTGAAACCGAACCGTTCATCCCACCACCCGCCCCGGGACAGATGCGCACGATGGGTTCCTCCGAAGGCACCATTTCCGGATTGATCACCGGCCGGCCATTCGGCTCCATACTGGTGGCCCAATTGAGCTGTTCCACATAGGAAGTAGCCCTCAGAAACTCTCCGGTTTCCCGGTTCAGCGCATAATAGAATCCGTTTCGGTTTGCCTGGACCAGACCCTTGATGGTCTCGCCCTCATGTTCATAGTCCACCAGGAACAGATGAGTGTTGCCGTCGTAGTCCCAGATATCATGGGGTGTGAACTGAAAATACCAAAGCTGCTGGCCGGTATCAGGATCGATAGCAAGAACGCTGTCCGAGAACAAGTTGTCACCCAGTCTGGCATCGCCATTCCAGTCAGGGGCTGGATTACCGGTAGTCCAATAGAGCACGTCCAGCTCGGGGTCATAGGCTCCGTAAGTCCAGGAAGGTGCACCGCCGGTCTCGTATGAAGTGCCTGCCCAGGTTTCTACCCCAAGCTCGCCCGCGGCTGGCACCGTGTAATGTCGCCACACCCGCTCACCGGTATTAATGTTGTAGGCATCGAAGAATCCGCGAACGCCGAATTCACCTCCCCCGACACCGATTACGGCGATATCTTTTGCAATGAGCGGCGCGGACGTGGCGCTGATCCCCTTACGGTAGTCGTCAATCTCAGTATTCCATAAGAGCTCACCGGATTTTCGGTCGAAGGCAAGCAAGCGGGCATCAAGGGTCGCCATGAAGATGGTGTCGCCATGTATGGATGCCCCCCGGTTCACCGGGCCGCAGCAAATGCGCAGATCTTCAGGTTGTTGGTGGTCGTATCGCCAGTAAAGTTCACCCGTTCTGGCATCGATAGCGAACAATCGATTGTAAGAGGAAGTAATGTACATGATGCCGTCATAGATGAGCGGTGAAACCGAGAACTGGCCGACCGTACCTGTTGGGAAAGCCCAGGCAACTTCCAGGTTATCGATGTTTTGCGGCGACAACTCGGTGATAGGGCTATGTCGATAGTTGTTGTAACCACCACCGTACTGAATCCAATGGTCTGCTCTCTCATGGGCAGTTTCCTGCAATGCAGTGGTGACTCCTTCCTGTCCGTCACCTATGGGTTCTTCATTTAGCCAGTGAGTCGGTAATTCAGCAAATAGCTCTGCGGGTTCCTCGAGTGCCAGATTCGGTGCCGGAGCTGGTTCTGCCTGAACAGGCACTGCAGGCTCCGCGGGTGTTGTAATCGATGAAGAAGTGCTTTGCTCTTCCTGTCCGCAGGAGACCAGAATGAGCGCAACAAGATACAGAAGCGATAATTTGAAGAGCTTTATGATTGTAAATTTACTGGAAATATTCATGGCAATAGTTTCCTCGTTGAATTGGAACCACGGCCTGGGTAGTGGCACAAATCTCGCCCGGCTCCTTATTATTCTTTGAATTAGTTCAGCCTATTCTGCACTACGCGCGGGCAGTTGGGTAGCGATTCGATTTGAGCTATTTCTAATTTTCCTTAGCTATTTGATCAACCAAGGAAGAAGTGACCAGATTTCTTACAAACTTTTCTAACTCCTCAAGTGAACGTTCTGAAAACAATTTTTTCATCTCTTCTTTGGTATCTGGATTCATTGAGCTTAGTACTTCAATTAGAGAAGCTCGTTTTTCTTCTTCAGCCATTTGGCTGTATTCTCCTTCAGCCATTTCGGTGAATTTTTTCATATTTGTTATTTCTACTTTAGCTTAAAAAAGTCTTCTTTCCTTAACTAAGCTTATAATCTCCGAAAGTTAACTCATCAACAAATTTTCGGAAATCGGGATTATACGTATGCTTCCGTATCTCCCATACCCTTTGAAAACCACTAGACGACATCCAATCGCTGTATTGAGCAACCATAGGATCCCATACTCGGTTGTCAAGGCGGTCTTCCGCAAACTGGAAGAAGGCCTCTTCCCACACTCTCAGAAGCCCTTGAACCATAGAAATGAATTGCAACCGCTCAGAATCACTTAGTAAATCGAAATTATTAAGTGCATTAATGTATACATCCGCTCTCTGAGCATCTTGAAAGGAAGTGATTCCTAATCTAAAGGCTTCAGAAATATCATGAACTGACGCTACTCGTGCTTCTCTATTTTGAGTCTTAATTTGAGTCGCCAAATAAGCTAATGAAACTACAACCGCGAACGCGCCTATTATTTCTCCAAACGCTCCTAAAGCATCCCAATTCATGCCATTCTCCCGCTCAGGATTCAATGCTACTGGTTAATCTTCTCATTAAACCGATTACTCTAACTCATATTCCCGAAGTATTTACTTTATCTTCTTAATTAGATTTAGAGGTTTATTAAGGCTAATGCTCTCAATGATGTAGCTGCGCAGCTAGAGCTATCTTTAGAAAGATTTAGAAGTGCTTAGATGGGGAGATAGTGCCCAGAGCCGGAATCGAACTAATACCTAAGCTTTTACGGTCTTCGAGTAAAAATTGAGCCAGCTTCAACCTGACATGCCTGGATAACGAAACGTCATCGGGTTTGTCCTCAAGCATGCAGCAGTAAAACCAATCCCGCCAGTCACTGTATCCATCTTCTTCAGACATCTCTCCGATCAATAGCCAATACTCCTGTTCTAAAGCGAGTGTCTTCTTGCCAGAGTCGAGTGACAGATGTCTGGTTTTCATCTTTTCTTTAAGCATGAATCATCCCCAATTACGGTATGACACGTTAAACCAAGAGGAAATAATGGGATGGCTTCTAAGGCGCGTGTTCTCTGGCTTGCAGGCTGTATAGTTTAGCACGTAATAGTTTTTAATAAGCTTAATTGAGGTGCCAGAGGGCGCGTATTATGCTAACTATTTTATGAAAATTGGATGTATATCAAATAAGTGTAGGTCTGAGTGAGCGATACTTGCACTATCTATTGCGAGATATGTTTATGAGAATTATTACAGCCTGCATGCTTTTAACTTTTCTTCTGAATTCTTGTGCGCCAGATGAGTGGGAAGGATTTGTTTATCCCAGCGCTGACGATTTCTTATCCTATGAAAGTATTGGTATGTTCAACTCCCTCGAAGCCTGCAGAACTGCTTCCGTTGCCCGACTCACCGAAATTAGTGCCAAAAATCAAGGATCCTATGAATGCGGCAAAAATTGCCACCTATCAGCAAGAGGAGAAGAATGCTCGATTAAAGCTTACTAGCCGCTATCTGGGTATTGGTGGATTAGATATTTACTGGGTTTTGTTAGAAAGCATTAGCCAGGGTTAGACGGGATAGTGGTACCACCGGTCATGTATTACTAATCAACTCAAACCATGGAGTACGGTTGAGTAATGGCCGAAGGCGCAGTGTAAACCCT
>Ga0209228_1000771_pt1 | contig 16460 bp, 15 predicted proteins | sample METZYME_3_150m_FD_187547 | JGI IMG/M metagenome (GOLD analysis project Ga0209228, IMG submission 187547) | Marine microbial communities from oxygen minimum zone in mesopelagic equatorial Pacific - METZYME_3_150m (SPAdes) (version 2) | ecosystem: Environmental > Aquatic > Marine > Oceanic...
AAAAAATTTAAAAAATTATAAATCTCTCAATAATGCATTTTTACCAAACTCAATAGATATTGCAGTTTTAATTAATGGTGGTAGTGCATCAGCAAGTGAAATTGTCGCTGGAGTATTGCAAGATCATGACAGAGCTGTTGTTCTGGGGGATCAGTCCTTTGGAAAAGGCTTAGTTCAAACTGTGATAGGAATAAATCAAGAAACTGCTTTAAAAATTACCAATTCTAAATATTATATCCCGAGTGGACGTTCTATTCAAAAACGTAAGTTTATTGATGAGGATTTAATAGCAGATAGCGATACTATTGCAGATTCACTATTTCAGACAATGTCAGGGAGACCTGTATTAGGCGGTGGAGGGATTTCACCGGATATCATAGTTAAAGATGAAGGATCTTATCCGTTAGCAGCATCTATTCAAAGGAACGGTGGCTATTTCAGATTTGTACAACAATCTAGCGATCAATATGGATCAATGGATGAAGTAATGGCTGATGTTAATTTGATGAATAATTTCAAAGCTTTTATTAATGAGAATAATATTGAAGGTTATGTCAACGGTGAAGATGATCTTGAAACAGCAAAAGAGAAATTATCGGAAGAAAATAAAGAGAATATTTTCTTGCGCAATGCTTTTAGTGTTATAGAGAGACAAATCGATAAAAAACAATCAGAAATGTTTGAAAATGAAAATGATGTTATTAATAGAATGATTCTAGGAGAATTTGCTTTCTATTATGATGGAAACAATGGAAAGTATGATTTATACCTTAAAGACGATAAAGTTGTTATTAAAGCATTAGAAATTTTGATGGATGATGCTATATATTCTTCTTTATTAACAGTCCCTGAACCTGATCAGGTTACAGCAAGTAAAAGCTAAATACAGATGACCTCTAAAATGCATGCAGGTTTTAGTGTAAGTTCATTCTTTAAGCATAATAATATTGATACTGTTTTTACCTTATGTGGAGGTCATATCTCTCCAATTCTTGTTGGGTGTGAAAAAGAAGGGATTGATATTGTTCAAGTGCGCGATGAAGCTTCTACAGTATTTGCAGCAGATGCAACATCAAGATTAACCAATACAGTTGGCGTAGCAATTGTAACAGCGGGGCCTGGTGTTACCAATACAATTACTGCCATTAAAAATGCTGAAATGGCACAATCGCCATTAATCTTAATTGGCGGTGCTGCTGCCACACTATTAAAAGGAAGAGGTTCCTTACAAGATATCGATCAAATGAGCCTATTAAAGCCCCATGTAAAATGGGCTACTACTGTTAATAAAACACGCGATATTATACCTACGCTTACCAATGCGCTCAATACAGCAGTTTCAGGCGTTCCTGGGCCTGTATTTGTTGAATTACCAATTGATTTATTATATCCAGAGCAGAGCATTCGTGATCAACATGAAAGCCAGTTACCATCTAAAGGATTAATAGGGAAGGTTATGAGATGGTATGTCAATCGACATTTAAATGACATGTTTTCATCAAAAAAGTCTTCAATTCGTATTAGAAAACAAACTGATCTTATGGCAAAACAAAGAGATATTGATAAAGCAGCATTAACAATTGTGAGTGCAAAAAAACCTGTTATACTATTAGGAAACCAAATAACACAAAACAAAGAGTTTTTAGCAATGTTTATTAAGAGCTTAAATAAGCTATCTCTTCCTACATATACATCTGGCATGTCTAGAGGATGTTTTGGAAAAGAAGATGACTTCTTTTTCCGTCACAATCGAAAACATGCACTGAAGAATGCTGATGTAGTTATTACGGCTGGCATTCCGTTAGATTTTCGTCTGAATTATGGATTCTCAATCAACTCAAATGCCAAGATTATTGCGATCAATAAAAGCAAAGAGGATGCGAGTAAAAATAGAAAGCCTTTCTTGGGTATTAAAGGAGATCCTACGCGCACTATTTGTGAGATAGCAAAAGTAATTAACCCTCCACAATGTGAAGAATGGATTAAAGAGTTAACAGTTCTTGAACATAAAAGAGATGATCAAATCATAGAACAAGCATCCATGAATACAGAATTTGTAAATCCAATTCATTTATGCAACACTATCAATAATATGATAGATGATCAAAGTGTTTTGATTGCAGATGGAGGAGATTTTGTTGGAACAGCTTCATATACTATTAGACCAAGAGGGCCATTAGGGTGGTTAGATCCAGGTCCATTTGGAACACTAGGAGTTGGAGGAGGTTTTGCTTTAGGTGCAAAGAGTGCATTTAAAGATAAAGAAGTATGGATTATTTATGGCGATGGAGCATGCGGGTTTAGTTTAGCAGAATTTGATACATTTTGTCGACATAAATTACCCGTAATCGCAGTCGTAGGAAATGATGCGTCGTGGCAACAAATTGCACGAGAGCAGGTAGATATGTTAGGTAGCGCTATTGGAACGGATTTAAATAATACAGATTACCATCAAGTGGCAATTGGTTATGGCGCTAAAGGATATTTTGTTGATAATCCTGATCAACTTAAAGAAACATTACAACAAGCCAAGGAAGATGCAAAAAATGGACATCCAGTTTTAGTAAATGTACGCATTGGGAAAACTGATTTTAGAAAAGGCTCCATATCAGTATGATAAAAAAAATTAAATTTTTGACCATCCTTATTATGGCATATTTTTACATTAATGTTGGTGTAAAACATTTTATAGAGCCAGAATGGTTTTTACAGATTATGCCACCAAGTTTTCCATTTCACTTAGCATCGGTATATATTAGTGGTTTTTTCGAAGTATTATTTGGATTCCTACTGCTTATCCCTAAAACACGTTATTATGCTGCCTGGGGGCTTATTATGCTCTTAATTGCAGTATTTCCTGCTAATATCTACTTGGCGCTAACCAATGGAGCAGCAATGGATATCACTCCAGCAGTTGCCTGGGGAAGATTGCCTTTTCAATTAGTGTTTATTGGACTCGCATACTGGCACTCAAAAGATGTTTGAAAAATTGCTCAATAAAATTATGCAATTTTTTGCCTGGTTTATTATTAATTCAAAAGATGAATAGGAGATAGTAATGTTTAAAAAAATTATTATATCAATGTTTTTGTTTGGAGCTATTGTTGCAAACGATAAACAAAAAGTAATATTGATTACTGGTACCGCACACGGTATCGGAAAGTCTACTGCAGAATATTTAATTGATAAAGGTCATATTGTTTATGGTGGAGATATTCTTGTTGAAGAGAACCTATATTTAAATGATATTGGGGGTGTAGCACTAAAGATGGATGTTACTAAACAAGAAGATGTCGATAATGCTATTAATCAAGTTATTGCTGAACAAGGAAGGATAGATGTTTTAGTGAACAATGCTGGAATTGCTGTAGGTAGTGCTATTGAAGATGTATCAATGGAAGATGCGATGTATCAATTTGAAGTAAATTTATTTGGTATTGGAAGAACCGTTAAAGCAACTTTGCCTCATATGCGATCACAGGGCAGTGGAACTATTATCAATATTTCTTCAGTATTAGGTAAAGCATATAATCCTCTTTATGGATGGTATGTTTCATCCAAGCATGCACTTGAAGGTTGGTCAGATGTGTTAAGATTAGAAGTTGAACAGTTTGGCATAGACGTAGTAATCATTGAGCCAGGCATGATCAAAACAAACATCGGTAATTATTCAGCAAGATATTTTGAAAAATATAGTAAAAATTCAGAATATGAAAATTTTTATGGCTCTCCAGATGATAAAGAGGAAAATACGTTCGATAGTTATTCAGATCCGATAGTAATAGCCAAAGTTATTGATAAAGCAATAAGTGCTAAAAATCCTAAAACAAGATATTCAGCTGGTGCATATAGCTGGATACTTTTAACAATGAGAGGTATATTACCAGATAAATGGTTTGACAATTTAATTGTAAAAGTTACAGGTTAAGCTATAGTTTAAAAATTTGGGGCGATTAGCTCAGCTGGTTAGAGCATCTGCTCGACATGTAGAGGGTCGGGAGTTCGAATCTCTCATCGCCCACAATCAATTTCAATATTATTTCTGGAGGATTTAAAATGAAAATAAAACAAAAAAAAGTAAAAGAATTTCTCTCAACAAAAATTCACGAATTAAACGATGTTGTTGCAGACCTAGATACACTTGTAACAGAAATGGGTTCAGAATATTTCCGAGTAAGTATTTTTGGTTCTGCGAGAATTGAACCCAACTCAAAAGAGTATAAAAAAGTATACAGATTAGCAAAAGAATTGTCATCTAATGGAGCAGATATTGTTACCGGCGGCGGTCCTGGGCTTATGGAAGCAGCAAATGCTGGAGCAAAAGAGGGTGGATCAAATTCAAAATCTTTTGGAATTAGAATAGAATTGCCATTTGAATCAGGATTTAATAATCATATAGATACTAAATTTAATCACAAAAGATTCTCTTCTCGATTAGACGAATTTATGAGACTTAGTCATGCTATTGTAGTGACACCTGGTGGCATTGGTACTTTGCTTGAATTCTTCTTTGCTTGGCAGTTGATGCAAGTTGATCATATTTCATCAAGACCAATCATTCTTGTTGGATCAATGTGGCATGGATTAATTGATTGGATCAAGAAAAATCCCTTAAAAAGAGAACTTCTTAGCAAGGAGGATTTTGATAACATTTATGTTGTTGATAATATACAAGAGGTAACCAAGATGTTGAAACCTCATATCGAAGCATTTTATAAAGATAAGACTGAAAAATAAATCTTATTTAATATATGATAATTGAATCCTGGTTTATTTATTCCTAGATTAACCTAGGTAGCCAACTAAAATTAATTGTAAAAAGGAGACATCCATTATGTATTTAAAAGCATTAGAAAATAAACTCGATGAATTCCATCTATTAAAACATCCCTTTTATGTTGCATGGAATAACGGAGAATTAACCCAAGAAATTTTACAGGACTATGCTGAACAGTATTATCAGCATATCAAAGCATTTCCACGTTATATCAGCGCAACACATTCACTATGCGAAGATATTGAGCAGCGTAAAATTCTCTTAGATAATTTAAGTGATGAAGAAGATTTCGAAAAAGATCATCCAATGCTTTGGAAGCAATTTGCATTAGCGGTAGGAGCAGATGAAAATGATGTAGAAACAATTAAGCAAGCAGACTTTACTAAAGACATGATTGCTAATTTTTTCAGACTTGCACGTTCTAGTTATGCAGAAGGATTAGGATCATTATATGCATATGAGCGTCAAGTTCCTGAAATTGCAGATACAAAAATCAAAGGATTGATTGAGCATTATAATGTATCATCAGATGTAGGATTAGAATATTTTGTTGTTCATAAAGATGCTGATGTAGAGCATCGTGAACAAAGTGCGATATTAATGAATCAGTTATCTGAAGAAGATAGAAAACTTGCTGAAGAAGCAGGAATGTCTACAGTAAAGATGTTATGGGGTTTTCTATCAGGTCTTTGTAAAAAATATGACATTAAAATGGAAGGAAATTAAATATGCGATACCTAATGATAAGTCTTTTTGTTTTCTCTTCAATGGTTTTTGCGCAGAATGAAGATTCAGCAACTTCTTCATCTGGATGGGGTATATATGGAGGGGTTCAGTCTATGCAAGTGTCAGGCGTAGAAGATGATGCAAGCGATGAAGAACTTGACAGTTTCTCTACAGATCGTTTAAGCTCATTTTATATTGGTATTTGGAAAAATACTGACTGGAAAATTGGTTCATTGCCAATTACTATTGGTGCTGAATTAGGACATCGAGGGACTGTATCCAAGACTGATCTTGAATTTCCTGATGGTGCAACTTTAGATCTCGAAGCCGAGATATTAATTACCTATCTTGATTTATGGGCATCAGCAAATTATGCTATGTCAGATAAGTTTAATTTGTGGATTGGTCCTATGTTAGGTATTTATCTGGATGATAAAATTAAATTCTTTGGTCTTGATATTACAGAGAGCGAAGAGGTTGATTCCGACTTTGATGAAAATGATTATGGAATTCTTCTAGGTGCTGGATATTCACTAACAGATAATATGAGTTTGAATTTTGGTGTTTATCGTGGATTAAAAGATCATAATCCTGGCAAGTTTAATAATCTATTTTTAGATATTGGATATAGTTTCTAATCTGAATAGAGCGCTATTCACAGCAGCAAGAGGTGTTGTATATTTTGTCCCAATCCATATTTGTTGATACAGGAACACCTTCAAATTTTGCAATAAAAACAAACCAATGTTTTGTAAAGGCTAGGCTAGGTATAATATATTTTTTCCTACCATCTTTTTTACAGGGCTTCAAAATAAAATATCCTTTCTTTTGTCCTAAAGAAATAAAAGTAACAAAAGATGATTTCGATCCAAATTTTGGATGCAATCTGTTGTAAACATTGGAAGCAGTTACTGGATTATCCTCAAGGAATTTTGCCATAATATATAACATAGCAACCCTTGTTTGTACAGACTTTAAGAAGAAACTTCGTGCAGCTTCATGGTCTGGATTCGATTCTGACGCAGTCATGCCATCAAATATATTTCTTGTCTTTAATGCACAGTCCCGCTTTGTGATAATTTTTTTCACAGTTGGAAATCTAATACAATAAATTTTGGATATAAAGTTTTAATTTAATATCCTTTTGATTTGTTTGAAGTTAGTAGTATAATTAGCGCAATATTTATGAAGATAGAAGACATAAAAAAAACGATTACTATAGTTCATGATTATCCTATTCAAGGGATAGTATTCAAAGACATTACTACTCTATTAGAAGATCCTGAAGCATTTAAAGCGACGGTAGACTTAATGATTGAGAGAATCTCTCATTTAGAATTTGATAAAGTGGTGGGAGTTGAATCCAGAGGTTTTTTCTGGTCAGCGCCTGTTGCTTATGCATTATCTAAGTCATTTGTCTTAGCTAGAAAACCTGGGAAATTACCTAGAGAAGCTGCAGAGAAGCATTTTACATTAGAATATGGAACCAACAGTGTTCATATTCATAAAGATGCAATTAGCCCTGGCGATAAGATTCTTGTAGTAGATGACTTAATTGCTACCGGAGGTACTGCAATTGCTACAGCGGATTTATGTAGTGAATTAGGTGCAACCGATATCCATACATTATGCTTAATTGATTTACCGCATTTAGGTGGATCGAAGAAACTTGCAGAAAAGTATGGCGAAGTGATTACTATTTTAGATTACTGATTACTCTTTATCAAACATAGTAGAGAACTGGAGAAATTTGATATAATCTCCAGCTATACTGAGTGTTCCATTAGCTAATGCACGTTTTGCATCTGTAATACCTAAAACAACACCTTTCCATGTGGATGTCTCAACTGTTACGGTAATCTCAGCATTTACTGGGATGTGATGAACAATTTCAGCAATATTATTGCGAATCATGATACCGAATTGTTTTCCAGTATCACTCATAGTAAATCCAACCGTAATCAATTTATTATTAGCTTTATCAGGATTTAATTTAGGAGGCATCGCTTGAAAGAAAGTCTCAATAGGAATCTCACGAATCTGTTCTTCAGATAGTTCGTATGTAAGTTCTGGAGTAATAACACCTTTCATTTCATACGCTTCAGACAGGTAATAATTTCTCGCAATAGGATTGGTTTCTTCACGAGATAATGCTTCCAATGATTCTGAGTATAGACTCTTCAATTTTTTATCATTTGGAAAGTTAATAACACCCATATCGCTTAACTCAGCTGCCCATTGAAATTCTTGATTTGACATAGCATCATTAATTAAACCTATAAGGTTATCTTTAGATCCAATAATACCTAATAATTTCTTACTACGCTCTTTTTTTGATAAAGGCTCTAAGTTCACGGCATTTCCATCAAAAAATCCTAAATAGCCATTATATACGTTACGAATACTCCAAGAAACCTTGCCATATTGCTCTCTTAAATCAAAGTTTTCTTTGAAGAAAGATGGGTATTCAAACTCTTCTACAAGCTCATCAGGTGTTTTTCCTTTATTGGCACCTCTTATCGCATAATCATGAATATATTGAATAGCATCGCGATAAATAGTTAAACGACTATTTACTTCTTCTTTTCCGGATAAATAAGGGCCATGTGAGCTCACCAAATACTCCGGGTTATAGGCACGCATTTCATCCACAGATTTGTACCATTTATAGGTATCTCTATATGATGTTCCTCTTATTGTATACAGGTTTGGAAAGCGCATGTAATAATTGTCGCCAGAGAACACTATTTCTTTGTCTTTGTAATAGATAATAATCTGATCATCGGTTTCACCAGGGGAATGGCTAATTTCTAATGTAACACCAGCAATGGTTAGAGTATTCAATTTACCTTCTAGTAATACTGTAGGATATATGACAGGAGGTTGTTTAAAGCTATAATCTAGCGTAAATCCTAATCCATGTCCTCGTTGAAGTTCTTTTGGTAGAAAGAAACCAAACTGTTTCATCCCTCTTTCTGTTAGAATTGGTTTGAGCAATGTATTTGAATTATAGAATCCTTTTTCAAAGGTTTTGTGAGCATATACATCTGTATGTTCATCAATAAAAGGAGCAGCTCCTCTCCAATGATCAACATGAGAGTGAGTATAAAAAACAGCATCAATGGGTTGATCAGATATTTCCTCAAATCGTTCTCGAATTTCTGCTGCTAAAATGTCACTTTCAGTAACATCAATAATAATATTGCCACCATCGCCAACAATTAATATTGAATTTGCCAAACCATAACCTATTGCAACGTACACATTGTCTACGACTTGATAGATATCTTTTTCAAAATAATATTCATCATCTGTTTTAATCTCCTGGTTAAAATCTTGAGAAATATCCGATATTTCTTTTTTTTCCTCGGAACAATTAAGTATAAGAGCGCATAATATGATTAATTGGAATATTTTATATGGCATTTTGAAATATACATCATTATAAACAATATTTTTAAATAAATTACGTAACAATTATGAGTCACATTTCGTTCGCAAAAGATAAGTTCATTCCTACTAGTGAGGTAAGTCTAAGTATTTCTGATAATTTCTTAAGTGTTATTAGAGGGTATCAAGTATTCACTTTTCTAAAGACAGTTAATGGAGGAAAACCCGTCTTTTTGGACCACCACCTTGATAGAGTGTTATCAAATGCACAAACGATGAATATGATTGTGAAGCAGTCTCGTGAAGAGATTAATGATATTATCAATGAAACATTAAATCATAACAATTTTGATGAATCAGAATGTAATCTTATGATCTTATTTGCTGGAACAAAAGCTACTGATACTTCCGGGCTTATTTCCGATAGCCCAGTAGATTTGTTTGTTATTATTACTCCAATAAAGATTTGTCCAGAAAAATATTATCGGGAGGGTATTGCTATAGGATATTTTAAGGACAAACGTTCTGATGATGGAGAGCTAAAAACACAATATAACTATTTTGGAGGCATTAAAGCGCAACAAGCATTGGTACAGAATGGTGAATATGATGAGGCGCTATATATAAGCAATAATAAAATTTTAGAAGGAACTACTTTTTCATTTTTCGCAGTAGAACATGATGGCAAGATTATTACTCCTAAAGCAGATGGAAAAATCTTGCGCAGTGTCACTCGACTCGCATTGTTAAATATCTTTAAAGAGCAGAAAATCCATGCAGAAGAAACTGATATGTTTATTGACAGTGTTTCTTCATATAAAGAAGCCTTTATTGCATCATCTAATCGAGGAGTTATTCCGGTACGATCTATTGACGGAAATATGGTGAATAATGGTCAAGTAGGAGATGTTACTAAGCAAGTGATGGCTCTTTACGCCCAAGCTATTAACTTTTAGTATTGGTTTTTTTGATAGAGGCACTTATATTTTGTTCATAATACCAGGAACAATATTCAAAAAGTGGTCGTTTATAGTATTATAAACAAATAACTCAAAGGTGAAAAAATGAAATATTTACAAATATTAGTTTTATCAAGTCTGTTTATCTCTTCATGTGCAATGAATGCACCAACCGCATCTGCTGAATCTAATGATTTTACATTAGGTAAGGTTCAAGCTCAACTTTCAGAAGGAATGAGTTCATCTGAGGTAGTAGCATTGCTAGGATCTCCAAATCTTGTAACTAGTACTCAAGGCGGTGGCGAAGCATGGACTTATGACAAAGTTTCTCAAGAGTCAGAGTCTTCAAGCGTAGCAGGAGCAGGAATGGGTTCCAGTGGAAATTTCTTCGGTATTTTTGGTGGTGGACGTAACAAGAATTCTACTGCAAGTAAAAATTTAACCTTAATTGTTAAATTTGATGCAAATGGAATTGTTTCTAGCTATAAATATCAAAGCATTAAATACTAAATGAGAAACATATCTCTCTCTTTTACTCTAGTAGCTATCTTGCTATTTGTAGGATGTGCTCCCGGCGCATCTGATCGTACAACTGCTGTAAAGCGAGCAATCGAAACTAGAGAATATAATGTTGATACTAAGACATTAATGAGCGCTTCAGTAGGCGCTTTTCAAGACCTAGGATATACTATTGATGTTCTTAACAGTGATTATGGTCTTATTACTGGTAGTAGAACTCAAGGAACGCAGACAATAGAGAATGACTCGAGCATTTTAGAAGGGATAATGTCAGGACTTTTTGGATTTGATAATCGTTCTGATGACATTTTAGTTATGCCGCTGAAATTATCAGCAACTATCACAGTCAAAGAGGTATCTTCAGACCCTCTTATTTCCTCATTACGAGTCAATTTTGAGAGCGGTGGAAAGAAATATTCTGATTTATTTTTTAGATCTTTTTTTGCTGCTATAGATCAATCGTTATTTCTTCAAACAGAAACTGAGTAAAAATGTCAAAAAAGCAAATATTCTCATTATTTATTGCTGTTAATTTCATTTTAGTTAGTTGTAGTTCATCGAGCTCATCAAAGAAGAAATCTGTTGCAGCACAACGCGCTGTTGAGACAAGAGAATATGCTGTAGATACAAAATCATTGATGACATCTTCTATAGGCGCTTTCCAAGACCTTGGATTTACTATTGACACTCTTAGCGAGGAATTTGGTTTGATTACTGCAAGCAAAGTCGAAGAAGAAGAGGAGGAAGATGATGAGGGGTTTTCAGCAGGACAAATACTAGGTGTATTGCTTATAATCGGTGCATTAATAGCTTTAGATGATATTCTGCCTGATAGTGATGATAGCGGCGGTGGCGGTGGAAGCACAACAACGGTTATCAAAGACTATAAGCTTACTGCTACATTAACAGTAAAGCCTATATCAGAAACCGAACCAGTTTTGTCATCTTTACGTATAAATTTTGGAGGTAGCGAAAGAAAACGATCTATTAGATTTTTCAAAGAATTCTTTACTGCTATCGACAAATCATTATTTTTAGATGAGAATCTAAACTCAGCAGAAGATATTGATTTAGAACAAGACAATTAAACACCTTCTTATTTCTCAGATTTTTTCTTATACTTTAATGTCAGAAATTATGATAAGAAAAATCTCACATTATATATTCATCGCATTGCTCTTTTCAGCGCATCTCTTTGCATCCACTGGAAGTAAGAGTCATTCTGTTGAAATGTTAAGTAGAGGACGATCTATTCCTATTGCGATTTCAGACGATTTTTTGGTAACCGCTAAAACTTTCTCATCACTTACGTCTAGAACCGTTGATATCTATGAATTATACAATGGAATAGGTTCTATGCAAAAAAGTGCAGAATTAACATCGCCAAATCCATTATCTGGAGATGATTTTGGGTTTAGTATGGCATTACATAATAATTATCTATTGATAGGTGCTCCAGGGTCAGATGATGGTAATGGAGTAGTATATCTATACCGTAAAGATTATACAGGAGAGTGGATATTAGTAAAAACATTTGAGAATCCTAATGCCACAACAGATCCAAGCCAACCTCAAAAGTTTGGATACAATGTACAGTTAAATGATAAGTATATCGCTATTGCATCACCATTCTTCAATGATGGTATAGTATTTGTATATGATTTTAATCCTGAATCTGAAAATTTTACTAGCGCAAGAACAACACCGATGAAGGTTGTAGATGTAAGAAAATTAGGAGATGTAGAAGGTTGTTATGCTGCTGGACCAGATAAGTTTGGATTTGGAGTATCAATGTCTTTTAACAACAACAAATTATTAATTGGTTCATTAAAAGAATTTGTTCATCTTATTGAGTTTAAAAATGGACTGATATCTTCAGTTAATATTTCAGCTCCAGATGAAGAAGAGAATTATAAAACACGCTTTGGTCAGTCTGTTTATGTTGGAGACTCTAATATTTATATTTCAGCTCTAGAAGATAGTAATGGACAAGGAAAGGTATTTGTTTATCCTTACTTAGATACTAGCAATAGAACAGATGACAGTCCTTGGACAAATTTCTATACTATTCAACCATCAGATTTAGTAGAGAATAGCTATTTTGGATATCGATTTAGTGAATTAGATGATCAGCTTATTATCAGCACTTTTAATGAGTCTAAATTATATTTATACGATAGAAATCCATTTAATAACCAATTTGCTTTAAAAGAAGTAATCAAAAACGATAATTATGACAACTCTGCTTACTTTGGAAGAAATGTTGCTTTAATTAACAATTCGCTCGTTACAGATGCGTATTATGCTGATGAACTGGTATTATATAGCGATTTATCAACAAACAGACAATCCTATCAAAGTTTATCAACAAAAGGACCTATCCTATCTATTAATAGTAAAATAGAGTGTACTGGAGGGACTGCAGGATCGTATGATTGCAACAATATCGACTTAATGTCATTTATGGACAAAACAGAGATTGGTGGTGGTAATAATACTAGCTTAAACGATATTTGGGGATGGACTGATTCAGTCTCTAATAAAGAGTATGCATTAGTTGGGCTGAGCAATGGAACTTCTTTTGTAGATATTTCAGATCCTGAAAATCCAATTTATGTTGGAAGATTAGCTACGCATACGAGTAATTCCACATGGCGCGATATTAAAGTATATAATGATTATGCCTTTATTGTATCAGAGGCAAGTGGTCATGGTATGCAGGTATTTGATCTTACTCAACTTAGAACATATTCTGGCTCACCAATTACTTTTTCTAACTCAGCTCATTATAATGGGTTTGGAAATGCTCATAATATTTTTATTAATGAGGATACCGGTTTTGCCTATGCTATCGGAACAGGTACATGCGGACCAGGTGGACTTCATATAGTTGATATTAGTAATCCGACGCTTCCTGCTAAATCAGCCTGTATATCTGATCCTAATACAGGAAGAAGTAATACAGGGTATGTTCATGATGTGCAGTGCGTAGTATATAATGGACCTGATACAGCATATGTTGGCAAGGAAATTTGTTTTGGTTCAAACGAAACAAAGGTTTGGATTACAGATGTTAGTACAAAAACAGATGATTCTTCTGGAGCAAAAACAATTGGGCTTGGAAGCTATGATAATTATTATACTCACCAAGGATGGCTAACAGAAGATCATAAATATTTCATTGTAAATGATGAGCTTGACGAACTTAATGGTGGATTGAGCAATACCCGTACACTGATATGGAATGTTGAAGACTTAAGTAGCCCAACACTACAGTCTTCATATACCGGACCAACACCATCTATTGATCATAATAATTACATTATTGGAGACTATGTGTATATGTCTCACTATACAAGCGGATTACGCATTTTAAATATATCTGATATCAACAATCCATCAGAAGAAGGATTCTTTGATGTGTATCCATCAAACAATAACTCTTCCTTTGACGGGACATGGAGTAATTATCCATATTTTAATAGCGGTACGATAGTAGTTACTGGAATAGATGAAGGTTTGTATATATTGGATTCTACTCATGATAATAATGCACCTGAAGCACCAGATAATGTTGGTTATACTATTCCAACAGATGGAACCATTAGTTTTTCTTGGGACCTTGGCACAGACACCAATGCTATTGTAAGAGTGTATCGATCAGAAGAAGCACTTTTTACGCCTTCTTCTAGCAATCTAATTGCAGAATTAACTCATCCAACCTCAACCTTTACAGATACAAATTTAGATACCAATAAAACATATTATTATAAACTGTCTACTGTGAATGGAGACGGACAAGAAAGTCAGTATTCTTCTGAATATGGGATTCGACCACTTACATTTATTAATACAGCTCCAACTATTGATACAATAGCAGATATACAAATAAATGAAGATACAAGCACTGGAATACAGCTTACCGGCGTTGATTATGGATCGGATATTAATCCTCAAAATGTTACAGTAACAGCGTATGCTGAGGATACTGCTATATTTCCTACGTTAGTTGTTAATAATCCTTCTTCTAACCAGTTTATTCTTGACTTATCGCCTGCAGAAAATAGCCATGGATCTTCCGTGGTTTATGTTACGGTTAGAGATGATGGAGGCACAGAAAACGGTGGAATTGATTCAACGAGAGTCTCATTTAATGCAACAGTGTTGCCGGTAAATGATGTCCCAGGATCTTTTTCTGCAATAGGAGAATATGTATTTGATGCAATAGATGGTTCTGGTACATATCTACCAAATGAATTTTTGTTTATCACTCCAGAAAATCAGGATGACTCATTACGATTTGTTTGGGATGAATCGGCTGATGTTGATGGTGATGTTATTGAATATCGCATGATAGGATATGATGATTTAGAATTTTTAAGCATGGATACATGGACGCAAGATCGTTCAGTAACATGGGCATTAAAAGACTTGGTAGCTCAAACAGATACAATAAATGTTGCTGAAGGGGCTTGGTCTGTTATATCAACAGATGGACAGTCTTTTCAAACTGCAGTATCTGGCTCCATTGGTAATCTAAAGATTGATGGAAGAGCATTAATACCTGACGTGTTAGAATTAAAGCAGAACTATCCAAATCCATTTACATCATTCACGACATTAGAGTATGATGTACCATCACCACAATATGTTGTTTTAAGAGTATTTAATATCAAAGGTCAGATTGTTGCTACTTTAGTGGATGAAGAGCAGGGCGCTGGATATCAATCAGTAATATGGGATGGTACAAATGATAATGGCGATACGGTAAGTGCAGGAGTTTATTTCTGTCAGATGTATACGCCAGCTAATCCAAATGGCGGCCAGTTTATTAAAGCAATCAAGATGTTACGATTAAGATAAGCATTGAAAAATCCGCTAGAAAATCTATATAAATGGGTATTATCATGGGCAGAAAGCGCTTATGGAGTCTTTATTCTATTCTGTATTTCTTTTGCTGAATCGTCTTTCTTTCCTGTACCAGCTGATCCTTTATTAATGGCTTTAGCCTTAGGGAAGGTAGAGAAGTCATTCTACTACGCTTTTATGTGTACTTTGGGCTCTGTTGTTGGTGGAATATTTGGATATATGATTGGCTACTTTCTTTGGTGGGCATCTCCAGGAGAATACTCTTCTGTAGCAAGCTTCTTTTTTAATGTTGTACCTGGTTTTACTACAGAAGTATTTGACAACATTAAAGCTCAATATGAAACTTATAATTTTATTGTAATTTTTACCGCTGCGTTCACACCAATCCCATATAAAGTATTCTCGATTAGCGCAGGTGCATTTTATATTAATCTGCCTATATTTATCGTTGCATCTATATTGGGGAGAGGTTTACGTTTTTATATCATCAGTACATTAATATGGTTTTTTGGAGAACCTATTAAAGAGATGATGGACAGACATTTCAATGCATTTATTATCATTTTGACAATCATATTTGCCTTAAGCTATCTTTTAATTGGATATCTATTTTAATTTGTTATAAGTTTCTCATCATGAAATACTCATTATACTTATCTATCTTATTTTTAATGTCCTGTGCGACCAACATACCTAGTGTTACTATACCGGATATCCAAGAGACAAAAAACGATATTACCATTGATGATTTTAAAGCACATATTACTTATTTATCATCAGATGGATTAGCGGGTAGAAGTTCTGGTACACCAGGTGACAGATTAGCTAAAGACTATATTGTTAATCATTTCACTAATGCAGGAGGATCAGCAGAACGATTTGTTGAAGTGCAAGAACATTATGTTTCAAAAAGTAGATTAAAACCTAAAAATAAAGTTAAAACATATAATATTATTGCAACTCTACCAGGGAATGATAAAAAATTAAAAAATGAATATGTGGTTATTGGCGCTCATTATGATAGCGTAAAAAATACGCTTGGCTTAATTCATAATGGTGCGGATGATAATGGATCAGGAACATCAATGGTTCTTGAATTATTTGAGAAATTTGCTTCAGAAAACAACCATAAGAGAACATTAGTGTTTATGGCTTTCGGTGGTGAAGAATTAGGTCTTTTAGGATCAAAGCATTATGTAAATAATCCAACAATAGATTTG
>Ga0209228_1000777_pt1 | contig 16426 bp, 17 predicted proteins | sample METZYME_3_150m_FD_187547 | JGI IMG/M metagenome (GOLD analysis project Ga0209228, IMG submission 187547) | Marine microbial communities from oxygen minimum zone in mesopelagic equatorial Pacific - METZYME_3_150m (SPAdes) (version 2) | ecosystem: Environmental > Aquatic > Marine > Oceanic...
GGCGGCCATATCCCAATAGCTCGTGACCATACGTACGTAGGTGGACTCTTCAGTTTTCATGATCTCCAGAAAATCTTCGACAGACTGCGGATGGAATGACCGGATAACCCAGGTTCTAGCCTCACGCATTTTTTCTTCACGGCGAAGGTCATATAACCTCATCAATGATTGGGCGCTTTCGTGCGGTGTGCTCAAGATTAGGTCCTCGGAAAAGTCAGGGGTTTAGAAAGTATCAATGAAAGTGGTCGACCAATAACTCTGACGCATGTGGCCTGCACAAGTCCAGTGATGTAACGATAGAGCATCGGACAACCTTATTCTATGTTGACTCATGGGCAGGTCTACGTGCATCCTGGACGCAGTTAAGCTATACGCACGTCTTTGGTTTAAGGGGGAACCGTGCCTAATCCCATGATCTTCCGCTCTACGATCGTAACGACACTTCTCTTCGTGCTTGCCACAAGTATTGGGGCTCAAGAAGAGGTGCAGACTATTGAGTTCCATAGCCCAGCAGTCGAACGGACGATGAAGTACAATATCGTTCTTCCAGCACTCTATGAGAGTTCACAGGAGCGCTATCCGGTCCTCTACCTTCTTCATGGGCTGACAAGCAATTACACAGCATGGAGCAGAATGGGCGCAGCATTCTATGCGGGGCTCGTTGATGATCTGATTATCGTGATGCCGGATGTTGGTAACTCCTGGTACGTCAACTGGGATGAGAGTGGAGAAGGTCAACGCAATAATTGGGATGACCACATCATCGTTGATGTGGTTGGCCATGTAGATACGAATTTTCGGACAATCGCTCGCCGTGAAGGCCGAGCGATAAACGGGCTATCAATGGGCGGCTATGGTGGACTCACGCTCGGACTTCGCCATCCCGAACTATTCGTTTCAATCGGAAGTACCAGCGGCGCCCTGTCTTATGCCCGGACTGCTGCTCGTCGGATGAGAGGTGAGATTCAGCCGAGGGCTGGTAGGCCCGCCCAGCAACTGACACCTGAGCAGCAGGCAGCAAGAGAAGCCAGTCGCGTTCGGCGGGAAGCTAGCCGGATGCAACCAAACCCTAGCATAGGTATTAACGGATTCAGTAGCCAAGCTGAACGCTCTCCTACAGGCCGGGCATTCCTGACCCCCGAGAGTGCTGACGCATATGATCCATTCGAATTGATACTAGATGTTCCTCAGGACGAACTCCCACATATTTATCTGGACTCAGGCACTGAGGATAACCTGATCAACGTAGCGAGGGAGTTTGCTCAAGTTCTTTTCGAGCATGACATCCCTTTCGATTTCATGCAGATGCCCGGTGGCCATAATGGCGCCTATTGGGTTCAATCACTTGGTCACATCGTCTCAATACAGTATGAGGTGATGCGTCGTGCACTCGGAGAAAGGCCAGCAAGCCGACGATAAACTCCAGTGCAGGAAATTTATCCCCTACGTTAAGAGCATCATTGGAGTTGGTTATGCCAAGATTTAAGAAAGCACTCTCGGCCTTATTGAAAGCGAGTGGGCCACACAGGCGAATGGTCAGCCTAAGCAGCTTGGCCTACTTCGTTCTTGTAATTGCATGCATACCTAAGGTGACTTCAGCACAAGAGGAGCCACCCCAGCGAATACCAGCAGCTTTCATGAGTTATCTCGGAGCGGACTGGCTCGAACGCCCTGGGCGTATCAGCGAGGAGATGCCGGACGAGATGTTGGCAGCCATGGGGCTAGAGAACGGTGATATCGTTGCGGATATCGGGGCCGGTTCAGGATTCCATACGCGAAGGATGGCTAGGCTCGTGGCTCCGACAGGCCAAGTTTTCGCGGTCGACATTCAGCCCGAGATGCTCGAAATTCTGGAAGGTCGGGTAGAAGATGAAGGCCTCACGGGCATCGTGCCTGTCTTGGGAGAGTTTGATGACCCAAAGCTCCCTGACAATCAGATCGACTGGATACTGCTCGTCGATGTTTACCACGAGTTCGAGAACCCCGATCTAATGCTTGCGAAGATGCGGCAAGCCCTAAAGGACAGTGGTAAGGTGGCACTAGTGGAATATCGGGTTGAAGATGGCAGCGGTGACCATATTAAAGCCGATCACAGGATGTCAGTTCATCAAGTGCTCAGTGAATGGACTCCGGCAGATTTTGAATTAATTGAACTCCATGAGTTCTTGCCAAGTCAGCACCTGTTCATCTTTCAGAAAACTATGGATGATAGGACTACTGGAGGTTCCGCACAGTCGGCCATCCCAAGTTACAACCTCTTCGAGGCGATCAGTGAAGGGTATGTTGAGGTAACAGCTTCAGGTCAGGGAACGGAAGCTGTGAACTTGACGATACAGAGAATGCGATCTGACCCGATGGTAATCACGCTACCGGTTGGTACTTATTTCAAGGCATTGGGAAACAGTAGCGATATGATTGCACGGCGGGACGGAGTCATCACCCTAAAGGAAGACGGCCCACAAACCTGGGCACTGCTAGCCCGAACTGTGAACCGAAATCGCCCCGTCCCTGTCGCAGAAGATGGATTCGACATTCACCGGGCTGACGAACAAACCCCTCTACGGAACGTCATGTGGCATTTTCAGGGGATGAGTCTCCATCCGATGATTGGATCGGTGATCGAGGAGCTTGCTCTTTGGATTGTATCAGAAAATGCTGGGTATGATGATCTCGTAGCGCATGCATCCCGTGTTCCAATACCCGTGGAGCAGGCTATCGCTCTAGCCGCTGCTTACACGGATTCAGCCGGAATCGACATAACCCAAAAGCAGATATGGGCTGATCGCGACAAATTCGTACCTGCTTTAACTGACGAGGCTTTGAAGAAAGTCTTCGAAGCTCGCAATCTAAGTTAATTCGGCAATATTAGTTTCCTGGAGGAGCCCTATACACTTCGTCAGTGACCGGCTCCATCCAGCTAACTGAGCCACTATAGATCGTCAGTTGAAGGACGTCCTGATCCGGTGCGGCCCCATGCCAATGCTCTATCTCTGGTCCGGTCCACCAAGGTTGGCCTGGCCTCATCTCCATCAGAGATTGTCCTCGTACCTGAGTGCGTCCCAGACCTTCCTCTACCATCAAAAGCTGACCCTCAGTATGACTATGCCAGTTCGAACGACTGCCCGCTGGAAAACGTAGACGTAACGTTCTCACTTCGTCGCTACCCTCTATACTGGGGTTACCGCCCATAAAGTTACTCTGCTGAGCAGCCATCGATTCACGTGGGGCCGACAGTAAAACCCATCCAAGAACGCCTAACGATACAGCTACCAAAAGTAGTCCAATCCAAGACGTCTTTTTTCTTTCTAAGTCCATTTCACATCCCTTGGTCCAAGTCAGTAATCGGGGTCACGGTGACCGTGACATTCATATTGGTAAAAAGAGATCCATCACTTGCGATTGCGCGAAGGATATAATCCCCTGGCTCCCGGAAGGTCGCCTCAGTGACCCATCTTCCATCTTCCGGAACTTCCGGAATTAACCATGGTGGAGACCATGGGGAATTCGCATATACTCGGGTATCTGTCCAAGTCTTCATCTGCTCAGGTTCGAAGTTCACGTTCCGGACAGGACCGCGATAAACGATCCAAGACAGTCGCAACCCTGGTCCACTGATTGCGACAATCGACGAAGGTGGCCGATATAGCTGATCGAGAGTTGATGGTAATCCACCCCGAGTCCTCCTGGCTGGGAGGTTATCGGGATCATTAGCAAATGCGATCAACGTTAAGGGCTCTCCGACAGCTATCCTTCGAGTCTCGTCACCTTCCACCTTGAGTTCCGGAGGTATATTGGTGCGAAGGGCATCACTCAGGCTCCCGAAATTCCCTCCGACTTCCGTAGAAATCACCTGAGGGTCGATTCGATAGTCAGGTGCTAGTGAGGCAAAAGCACGATGGGTCTCACCATTCGTTCTCAGAGTCCAAACCAGCTCTCTAGAACCGAAATCCTCAGGCACAGTAACAGTGAAAAGGAAAGGGTTCCTCCTAGGGTAAAAATGTGTTGGCTGTCCTTGGTCTGCGACTGAAGCCTCGTAAGCGTCTTGCTCTAAGTTGTCGAGCCCTTCGGGATCCGTGAATGCGAAGTAGTTATCTGGGCCGACTGGAATGTCAAAATTCTGTTCCCAATTTGAGTTCATATACCCCAGGAATAGCGAGAACGAACCATCCTCGTTGGGCCACCAGCCTTCGTACGCCGGGGAGATACCTTGACCACTCAAGTACATGAAGCGGGTTTGTCCCTCAATCATCTGCACAAAACAAAACACTAAGAGAACCGGCAATAGTAGATGACTGGGTCGCAAAAGAAGTGTCCTGCTATGCATTAGCGATTACCTCTTGGCCGGCTCGCATCCTCCTCTGTCACCGGAACAACAGGGGCCCAACATAGCGGACACCCAACATCGTATTCGTTCCTGCTCTTCATCTTCGCACGCCTCTCGGCCATTTCTAGTTGGAATTGCTCTTCAGTGAGCTCAACTGAGTATCCCAAGTCTATGAACATATTCGATACTGAGCGTCGACCACCTCCCGCCCAGTTTCTTGCATCAGCGATATTCTGGTTATCGGTTGTCGTGTCCACGAAGCCGATAACGTGCAAAATGGTACCTTTGGGTAGCAACGGCGCAGCATCGTCCTCATAGACATACTGCTTCACCCAGTTGTGGTCATACCCAACACAGTTAAGCGTAAGTTGGTTGTGGCCCCATATGGCCTCAATACACATACGTACGCCCGGTGCGTGAAGGTGTGGCTCGAAGGCAATAATCTTGGTGTGCTGGTCTAGGACTGCGTAGGAATGGAATTCCTGATTGGCTTGATTCGGCTTTACGTCTATGTCGATTCCGTTGCCGAGACGAACACCGCGCCTTGTGTATTCTGGTCTGTAGCCTTCCGGAAAAAACTTGAATCCGAATTCAAGATGCCCCTTGGATTCTCGGCCATTCGAATGCAGATGGGCTGCACCTAAACGCAAAGCTGAATTCGCTTGCAAAATTCTGCCCGCTTTCTCCGGAAAAATATCTGCGTTACGACCTACTTCATGAATGGGCCAACTCGTACTTCGCCCCACCAGTTCCGTTTCATCCTCACTTAAGACCCCACTGGTATAGGTCATGTGATGCCACATATAACGTCCGCCTACTGTGCTACTCGTGGCCCCTTCAGGAATATCATTGACCTCTCGTACCTGCACCGCCTTCACATACCGGTCTTCAGTCAATCCGGTTGGTACGAGACCGATATCGCCCCACCAATCAGGGCCAATAGCCGGGATCGTCACCTCTTTCGAGCGAAGAACTAAATCAGGTTCCCCGATCGTCCAGGTTCCACTCTCGGAGAATTCGCGTGGCTCAGGCATGTCTGCCGGATCACCTTCCGGGGCTCCGTTATCGGCCCACGCTTGGATCGTCGCGAGCTCTTGATCACTGAGCGATGGGTCATTCTTAAACTCGTGGATACCGATGTCTTTCTCGACAAAGAACGGTGGCATAGCTCCCATCCGATCTCGAATAGCCGTCCGATACTTGATTCTCGGAGCTAAGCGCCTGACCTCTTCATACGTGGTAAGAGCCATTGGGGCCCCACCGCCAACCCGATGGCAATCCTGGCAGCTCCTCTGAAAGATCGGTGCGATATCCTTCGTAAAAGTGACCGCTTCAGCATTGATACCGAAATCCGCTGCCGCATAAAGATGGAGTTCATGGTTACCGACACTCGCATCGTGCGACTGGGCACCTAAAGCAACAGGGATTACTAGAAGGGTCATAACCCAGTAGGTGAAATGTCGGGCGTTCATCGCGTACTCCTCACAGGTCTGATAAGAGCCTCGAGCCAGGATGTGCGTGTAAGTTACTCATCGCAAGGTCTTTTGGCCTCAACGTGATAAGAATGATGGGGGTCGGTTAAGGCTTTTTGGCCGGCAATGCAAACGCTACGAGAGTGGTCCCCGAAGGGATGAGCACATGCTGCCGACCATCAAGCACATGGGTCATCGCTGCTGCACCCCAAATCCGGGAGCCCGTCTGGTAGTGCCAGAGGTTGTGGCCCGTGCTCGCCTCAAAAGCCATGAAGTTGCCTTCATGATCCCCAGCAAATACAAGACCAGAGGCCGTTGTCATAACCCCAGCCATAGTCGCAGACGGATACCGAAATTCCCATTGCCGCTCGCCCGTTCTAACATCAATCGCACGGAGCGCACCATAGCCCTGATCACGATCAATCCAGACTACGCCGCCGAATGATGTTCTACCTGGAACAATCTCAGGTTCTTGCGGGACAAATGTTGCACATACCTCACGTGCGGTAACAAACAGCATCCCAAGGTCAGGATTGAAGGATGGCGGCATGAAATTTGTCCCACCCCAAGGATCTGGTAGGCACCCCTTGCTTCCATCATTAAGCACGATAGGTCTACCATCTCTCCCGATCTCTCGGGCCCAGGTTGTATCGGTGAACGGCTTCCCGACGAGAAGCTCACCCGTTACACGATCCAGCATATAGAAGAACCCATTACGGTTAGCCACCATCACAACCCTTCTGAGTTCTCCATCCAAGACTAGATCAGCCAACACAGGCACGTGGTTTGAATCCCAGTCATGGAGGTCGTGAGGCGTGAACTGATAGTGCCAACGCAGTGTCCCCGTATCGGCTTCAATCGCAAGAATGGAGTTAGTGAAGAGATTGTCCCCCTCACGTTTTTCACCATAGTAGTCAGGATTAGGATTTCCTGTCCCCCAATAGATGAGATTGAGTTCTGGATCAAAACTTCCGGTCATCCACGTCCCCCCACCCCCCCGTGCCATGACCTCTGGGTCATCTGGCCAAGTCTCGCTACCAAATTCACCAGGAGACGGCACAGTATAGAATCGCCAAATCCGATCACCACTCGTTGGGTCATATGCGTCGATGAACCCACGGGTTGGATATTCACCACCGGAAATCCCTACGATCACTTTATCGTTGATCACGAGCGGAGCTAGAGTCGCGGCATATCCAATTCGGTAATCTGCTAATTCGATATCCCAGAGCACACTTCCCGTTTTTCTATCGAGTGCCAGGAGATGCGCATCAAGCGTTACCATGAAGAGTCGGTCTCCTAGGATACCAAACCCCCGATTAACGGGAGCACTCGAACCGTATGTGAGATCATCCGGTAGGTTTCGCCGATATTGCCAGAACGGACGACCAGTCCGGGCATCGAGCGCCCAAGCAAAATTGTTCGAGCCCGTAACGTAAAGAACTCCATCCAACACCAGAGGCGTAGTCTCAAAGCCACGTCCTCGAGTCATCGTGCCGGTTTGAAATGTCCAAATTGGAACGAGATCTTGCACATTTTCTGGCGTGATCATCGTCAATGGGCTATGGCGTTGTCCCGTGTAATCTCCGGAATATGTAAGCCATTTCGATGGTTCAGATAGACCGTTTAGAATATCCTCATACGTGACACCAGACTCGGCATTTTGTGCGAGTACCGAAGGTTGTATTTCGGTCGTCAGGACGACCAAGACTAGAGTTCTGAGGAAGGCTTTGGGTATCATTGAATCAACCCCTTAACGTGCCAAGATATTTTAGCAAGTTATCCAGATCAGTGTTACTAAGACGTTCGATACCAAAGTCAGGCATGAGAGACCTCTCCTCATAGATCACTTCTTGAAGTTCTGCCTTGGTGTAACCCTGCAATCGTTCACTAGTATCAGCAAGCTGTATTGAGAATGCGTCCTCACTCTTTATCAGACCTCGGATACTGCGATCGTCCCGTGTTATAAGCGTCACCGCACGATATCTGACCGCGACGGATGCGCTTGGTTCACGGATCGATCTCACAAGCCTATCTCGTGAGCGTATTCGTGCAATTCGAGACAGATCAGGTCCCAGACTACCACCTTGTGTAGCTACTCTATGACAGCGAGCACACATAGATACAAAGATCTCTCGTCCTTGCTCGGGATCACCAACGTTATCCTCAAATGGCGAAACGGTGCTGATGCCCTTTAGGTATGCAACTATAGCCCAAATTTCGTTATCAGGAGCAGAACTAGAAGGCATATTGCTACCTGGTACGCCACGCTGGATCGTCTGAAACACACGCTCGTCCTCTGTCCCGACCGCCCAAAGTAGAGTCAGATCTGGAGCACCAATCCCTCTCGCGTCAGCACCGTGACAATCCGCACAACGCGTCGCAAATAATGCAGCACCTGCCCGCCTGGCAGCTGGATCAGCATCATAGGGATTCCCACCCTGCCCGCTAACCGAAAGGGGCATCAAGATACCTAGGACGAGTAATAAGCACGTTAGCAGCATATGAACCATATTGTGCCAACCATATGGAATACGCGATCCTCGCTCAAGCCAGTTGTCAACAATGGCCTAGCCATGGATAGCGTCATAAACTGATACCTGATCAAAACTCACCAACTGGAACGCCGCATTTACGAGTGAACCAAGGATCGCTTATGCTTCGCAAGGCTCTTCATGCGGGAATCATAGGGCTGCTGGTCAACGGTCTGATCGGGAGTGTTCCCGCTCTGTCAGGGCAAGAACAGGACAATCCCTATACTACTGGACAAGACGTACAATCAGGTGAACAGCTCTTCGGCAGGAATTGTTCGCGTTGCCACGGACTAGAGGCTGGTGGCGGAGAGCGTGGACCTAATTTAAGAACTGGTGAATTCCAGCACTCGAGTACAGATGCCGGCCTGTTTACAGTGATCGCGGATGGCATCCCAAATACTGAGATGGTCGGGATTGGTCGTAACCGAAGTGAGCAGTCAGTATGGCAGCTCGTGGCTTACCTGCGTTCACTAAATAGTGAAGTACGTGTAGAAGTAGCAGGTAATCCATCGATTGGAGAGGGACTCTATGGTGGGAAGGGTGACTGTAGCAGTTGCCATATGATTGATGGAGAAGGTGGCCGACATGGCCCCAATCTTTCCACCATAGGTGATCGACGATCACCAGATCAGCTTCTCTCAGATTTACTGACTCCGAATGAACGGGTGCAACAACGCTGGTGGACAATGCGTGTGATGCATCGAGATGGCACTGAGGTTGAAGGGCTAAGGATGAATGAGGGCACATACTCAGTCAGAATACTCGATGCGGAAGACAACCTATGGTCTTTCCTTAAACGTGACCTGAGCCAGAGCGAGCGCACTGAAACGTCATCGATGCCGGCTTATGGAGAAAGCTTTACCAGTGAAGAATTAGAGGATCTTGTCGCTTATCTATACGGCTTGAGTAGAGGAATAAGATGATGAAACACTATGCGGTCTTTACCCTTTTTGTCTTGCTATTCCCGACATCATTGGAATCGCAGGATTCCAGACAGCGAAATCCTGATACAAACCAGGTAGCCCCGTCGTTTAGTCCAATAACAAACGAACGTCTATTGAATTCCGATGCAGAGCCTCAGAACTGGCTTATGTACTCAGGTAATTATTTCAGTCAGCGCTACAGTGGGCTAAACCAGATCAATAACGAAAATGCGGCAAAACTCGAGATGCAGTGGGCATTCCAACTACGTGCGCTTGACCGAGCCGAAACAACACCCGTTGTCGTTGATGGTGTGATGTATGTAACGGAATCACCCAGTAATGTGATCGCCCTTGATGCAAAAACAGGCAGTCAGTACTGGCGATATAACCACAACCTGCCGGAAGACTTGAATTTCTGCTGTGGCCGTAATAACCGAGGTGTCGCAGTCCTCGGGGACAAACTTTATATGAGCACTCTAGATGCGCATCTGGTTTCTCTTGATGCGAAAACCGGAAGCGTACTATGGGATGTGGAAGTAGCTGACGAAGCCGCTGGATACAGCAAGACAGCTGCACCACTCGTGGTCGGAGACAAGATCATCACAGGGGTTGCAGGTGGTGAATTTGGAATCCGAGGCTTCGTCGACGCCTATGACGCTGAAAATGGAGAACGCTTGTGGAGACTCTACACAATCCCTGGGCCAGAACACCCAGATAACAAATCATGGTCAGGAGACTCTTGGCGCACAGGGGGCTCGCCAACCTGGATGACCGGGGCCTATGACCCAGAGTTAAACCTGGTTTACTGGGGTACGGGGAACCCGGGTCCAGATTGGAACGGAGATGTTAGGCTGGGCGATAACCTTTACTCCGATGCCGTGCTGGCAATCGACCCTGATACCGGTGAACTGAAGTGGTATTTTCAGTTCACACCCCATGATATTCATGACTGGGACAGCACGCAGATCCCGATCCTAGCTGATTCTGAGTTCGGAGGCCAAAGTAGGAAGTTAATGCTCTGGCCGAATAGAAATGCATTCTTCTACGTACTAGACCGCGAAACGGGGGAGTTCCTTTTAGGCAAACCCTATGCAAGACAAACTTGGGCGAAAGGTCTGGATGAAAAGGGGAGACCGATACGTATTCCAGGAACATCCCCGAGTGTAGAAGGCACGACTGTCTCTCCTTCGATTGGTGGAGGAACCAACTGGTTTTCACCGAGCTACAGTCCTCGGACTGATCTTCTCTATGTCATGGCATATGACGGGGAGACCACCTACTACATTCGCGAAGACGAATACGTTGCTGGCGAACGATTCACGGGAGGTGGTGGTGTGACCCCCTTGCCTGCAGCGAACTATGCAAGTGCAGTTCGAGCGATCTCCCCCCAGACTGGTGATCTGGAGTGGGAGTATCCTGTTCAGCCAAGGTCAACCGCAGGTGTGCTTTCAACCGCAGGGGATCTCGTCTTCAGCGGAACGATCGACGGCTTCTTCTTTGCGCTAGACGGGAATACGGGAGAGGAGCGGTGGCATATCAACCTCGGGTCACGCGTACACGCTGGACCTATGAGCTATATGGTGGACGGGAAGCAGTACGTTGCGATTGCCGCAGGTAATGTCCTATTCACGTTTGCAGTAAGAGAGTAAGAATAGAAAGTACTTAATGAAGTACTGTGAGCGCTGCTAGGTATGTTCTTGCAGTACCATTGTCTCACTATCCAGTTGGCAAAAACGGAATATCCGGTGGAGCCGGAAATGTTGTCGTTTGAAGTGCTAGCAAGACGACTACAGCATACACCAAAGCAAAACCAAATAAGAGGAACAGAAGGGTCTTGGACTTTAGCCTTGGTGCCACCCTATAACTCCATCAATCATCGAGCTACGATTACTTATAGCGGTAGGTCACGCGCCCTCGAGATAGGTCATAGGGCGATAGCTCGCATTTCACCTTATCACCTGCGAGCACCCTGATGTAATGCCGGCGCATTTTACCGGATAGGTAGGCTAGCACTTCGTGTCCGTTCTCTAGCTTGACACGGAAATTTGTATTCGGGAGCACTTCGCTCACCGTCCCTTCCATTTCAATCGCTTCGTTTGCCACTCGGGTGATCCCTCCCGTTAATGAAATCGTGGGTCAGTTTCCGCTGATTCCCTACCTCGATCCTAATAGCCGTGGATCTGTTGCCAAGACCTCAGCATCTTGACCCTCTTCCACTGTTGCGATCACCAAAGCTGCGAGATGAGTCCAACGAGCCGGTGAGGGATTGAGCTCTTCGAGAATCTGGTCAGGGGTAGCACGGGTGTAGCGACCCTTACATTCCTTCTTTTCACGATAGGCTTTCACAGCCCGGCGAACGACGCGTTTTTCTTTGGGAGTCAAATCCATGATGGGTAATCTAACCTAATTTTACGCGCGATGGGCTGATCAACGTACCCATTGCAAATAACGTGCATGGTATATGTATCCGCCAGATAGGTATCCACTCGGACTAAAAAGCACTGAGCAAAAGCAAAAGCCCTGTAATTATGAGGAGTGCTTCCAGACCTATCCGGTATCTTCTAGAGTCAAATCTGCTGAATATGTAGAGCTCCGTCAGCCAAAACGTCGTCGCTCCCACAACTATGAGTCCCGCTCCAGTTCCTAGATCTACCTGCCAGTTGGTGCCTGCTAAACGAAGGGTCGTGAGTTGAACGACCGCAAACAACGTATACCCAGCCGCGATCGTGGCCCTGGATATGTCACGATGCAGCCCTTTCCCAAAAGCCAGGGCAGTCAGCATGGAACCGCCCAAGTTAGATGCACCATGAACAAGACCCATTATCGCAATGTAGGTGCGCTCAAATCCGAGTAACTGATTGAGTCCGTGCCTAATGAACCTCACCCTATCCTGTAGCGAGAATATAAGAACCAAGATCGCCACGAATATTTCCAATGGTGGTGACCAGCGAGTAGACGCCAATAGAGCCACCACGATCGCCGGGAGTGTTAAGGTCGCGATTCCCCGGAGGAGTACCCGGTCCACATACTTATGACCTCTACTCAGTTGGAGTAGACTGATCGTGAGGGAAATCGGTAGTAGTAATTGAAGCGTGGCCGGGAAAGTCATCCCAAGCAGAAGCATCCAGGGAGTCCCCAACAATAAGACCCCTACACCAAAGAGTGACTGTATTACAGAAGCCAGCAGAATTACTGGGTAAATAAGTTCTGGTGCAGGCAAGACACTTACATGATGCACGGCAGCCGATCGACGGCATCGGAAGTGCCTTCAAGATCAGTCCAGTTCATTCGGTGCGTTTCGTATGAATCTCGAATGAGTAGGGCGACCCTCGGGTTACTTCGAAGAGTCTGGAGTTCAGATTCGCTGATCCCGAGGTAAGCCGATACCTGATTTCCAGATTCAAGCCTACCACTGACACGCTGCTCCTCAGCATCCCCTAGCTGATATCTGATCTGTACTCTGTTATCGTCCCCAACCATATACGAATGTGTTACGACCAAGGCCAACAGATTCGCACTGCAACGAAATGCGAACATATGTATGCCCTGGACCTCCATATTATCCGGCACCAGGGTCATGCTAACGGCCCTGGAGCGATCAGCTTCCTGGGTCTGACGAACGGTCCAATCTCCAACCTGCTCTGCGTCCTGAGCTAGGACAGCTGGGGTCGAAGCAACGAGAATAAGGAAGAAAAAACTGTAACGACTCATGGTCATCATGTATGCCCCTATCGCAGGCCCATACCGGACACGAGCAAACGGATGACACCATCGCGTTTGTTCAGCAGGAAAACCTGACCATCAGGTCCCGAACCAAATCGGAGATCCGCCCGACCAGCAGGAGACCTTCCCTGCTCTCTGTTCTTCTCTTGAATCAATTGCAATAGAGTCTTTGGATCACCGCTGTCATTGAGCAGGATGCGACGGATCGCTTGCTGTCCACCACTTGGAAGCAAATCAGCTGAAACATAGAAAACTTCGCCACTCGGGTTATCACCGAATAATACGAGGTTTGCTAGTTCAGGGATTGCGTCACTGCGGTAGACATGAAGACCGGTCGCAGCGGAACTCCTCTGAAGCAATGGATCCTCTTGTCCGTACTCAGCCACAGGATAAGTGAGCGCCTCATCACCACGCGGGTTGCTGAGACTGACCGCTGAGCGACTGATAAACCGGAAACTGCCCTCCCACGTGTTCCAGCCGAGGTTGGCACCAGAAGTTACAAGACTTATCTCCTCAACAATATTCTGGCCGATATCTGCAAGAAACATATTTCCGTTATCAGGATCCCAGGCAAAACGCTGTGGATTTCTAACACCGGAAGCATAAATCTCACTAAGCGTATTGTTATCACCATCATTTGCGAATGGATTATCAGCAGGTATGCCGTAGGACCTATTCATGCTGTTAGAGCCCAGTGGATCTATGCGAAAAATCTTACCAAACGCCGAATTTAGGTTCTGAGATAGATTGAGCGGATCACCACCACTGCCACCGTCAGCTATACCTACATAAAGCAAACCAAAGTCAGAGTCACCGGAAGAAGCCGTCGGATTGAAACCGATTTGGCCACCATTGTGATTACCGTAGGGCTGTTCAACCCTCAGTAACTCCCGAGGGGCGTCTCCATCATAAGTTCCCGCAGAAGGATTGTTAGCAGTCCATTCAAGAAGAACGGTGTCGTGTGTATCACCTCCACCACCAGGTACAAAATCAGCATCGGGTGCCGTATTCCTGCTATCTGTCCACGTGTAAAACTTACCGAAGCCATCGGTTCCAGAACGATTGAATTCCGGATGAAATGCAAAGCTCTGGAAGCCCAACTCATTCCGAGAAGATTGAACACCCACGCCCCAATCTGCATCATCGATATCTAGGTACTGTGTGACCCTCTGGCCATCGTAATCGATGCTATAAAGCTGACCGCGCATATCGTTGACGAATAAGCGACCTGTCCCTGGTTCATCAGAGAGAAGCATCATGCGGGCAGGTTGTCCGTCTATATCTGGCACCGAAGCGAATTCAGAAAAATTCACCTGGATCACGCCGTCTGTAGATGAAATCGGCTCTGGAAACGGATCGTTCGTCTCCTGGGCAAAAGCCGATGAAGCGCTCAATAGCATTACCAGCAATACTCGGTTTATGGACATAGCTAACTGCTTCCTTTGCGGGCATACATTGTAAGTGATCAGGGTCATTCTTTGATTCTGCCTTCAAGCACCCGGAAATCGCAACTTATATAGAGCTGCGAAAACTACTGAGTTTAGGCTTTTCTTATCTCCTATCCTAAATAGAGCGTCACTCTACTCTAAGAATCGATCAAGAATAGAAGAATCCCGAACCCGGCACGCTTCATAGCGTCCGAACCAACGGTAACGGTTTCGTGCAAAGATGTCGTAGCTTAGGTCCTGTGCTGATTTCGGAATAACGGCTAACAGTAAATCAGCTATTCTCCACATACCGCCCAGTTGTCGGGTGACCCTCCTCACAGCCTCACTCTGTACCCAGACAACCTCACCCTCAAGCCCGCTATTCTCGACCAAAACGAGAGAATCGACCGCCTTTAGATGTGGATGGCGATTCAAGAGATCGCTAGCAAACACCCCACCAAGTGGTGCAAAATGAAAGATTCGCTGACAATCTCTTCGTAATAAGAACCCGATAAACCTGTTACAGAACCCGCAGAGATCATCATACAGGAGAATGGACCTCTCTTTGATAACCGGCTTCATATAGAACAGGGCGGCTGGTCAGAGGACGGGAGAGCGTAACAATCTCCCCCGCCCTACGGTAGCCAGAGCTTGCCGATTAAAGCGAATTCGGCCTCTAACCGTCGTCGACCTTTCGCCACGTTTCTGAACGGTCAACCACCCGGTCACAATACGTGCCCACAAGCGTCTTCATATTTGCTTCCGTATCGATTGTGGAAGTCAGCTCATAAGTGCAACTCCCGTTCTCACCGGAACTCTTCGACCAATCAAAAGCCCCATCGTACGTCGTGATCCAACTTCCAGTCGGCTCACGACCCTTAGTAGAGAGGCCTTCCTCTCCACCCAGATAGTGACGCTGATGTGTCCAATCACCAATCCCGTCCACGGTAATTGTCACCTCATCGCCCGGGCGAGCACATTCAGCACGCGTTTTCGTGCCACTGCTTGCAACGTCAAATGTCAAAGCGTCAGCATCCCAAGTACGCTGACCAGTCCCTTCCGCAGTGAATGAGCCTGCAGTATGGCAATCACGCGTCTTCCACCAAGAGTAGTTCCAGACTCGAGGATCATCACCCAGAGCGGCCCCAGTAGATGAGGGGCTAACATTGCTTGAACCCCAAACATCATCTAGAAAACCCATCATTGTGCCATCAAGCCTAACGACCAAAGCCTGAACATCTTGGTCACTGAGTTGTGCTTGGGGTGCTATAGCCTGATCTCCACACGCGGCAAAAGCCACCGCACTGGAAGCAAGTAGTAGATGAAAAGTTCTTGGCATTATGTACTCTCTCTAGGCTTAACTCATAACCGAAACAATGTTCTCTGCTGCTAGAACTATCTGGTGGCGCCCAAATCCATAACGGCTCCCAGAAACATCCTGACCTTACGAGGATCAGTCGAGTCTCTTACTGCGCCACGAAGATCTGACACCAACTCGCTCAGTGTGTTACTCCGTTGTTGCCCCGAGAGTCCTTCAGCCTCAGCCAACCCTCTTCGTACACTCATGATCCTATCAGCATCAAGACCTCTGGACCGCTCAATTTGATCGAGGTATGAGCGAGCGAGTGCGAAGCTGGGAGGCCAGACCATCTTAGGTTGCTCCTGTGCATTGAAGTATTCGAAGCGCACCGTCTTAGCCGCATCAATCTCGTTCTGGGAAATATGAGCACTGGGTGTTAGCTCAAAAATGTCGAGCCCACGCGCAATCTCAGAACTGACCATATATCCGTTGTACCAGTACACAGACCACGAACCGCCACTGCCTCGGCGTGTGCCATCTGTAGGTCCACGATCAAAGAAAGCAATCTCAACTGGGTTATCAGGATCGGTCCAATCGAAGATGTCGATCCCGCCCTGATACCAGCCTTGTACCATCACATCCCGACCGGGGATGGGGATCAGAGATCCGTTGTGGGCAACACAGTTTTCAAGTTCGGTCTGCGCCGCAGGCATCTTGAAGTAA
>Ga0209228_1000778_pt1 | contig 16409 bp, 15 predicted proteins | sample METZYME_3_150m_FD_187547 | JGI IMG/M metagenome (GOLD analysis project Ga0209228, IMG submission 187547) | Marine microbial communities from oxygen minimum zone in mesopelagic equatorial Pacific - METZYME_3_150m (SPAdes) (version 2) | ecosystem: Environmental > Aquatic > Marine > Oceanic...
TGAAGATGTTTCTTACCCGCATAGGATTTGGCTCTCGAGTGGTGGTAACCGGAGACGTCACACAGATAGATGTACCGGGAGGCAAAAGCGGTCTCCGAGATGTCGAAGGCATCCTCAATAATGTTCCAGATGTGGCGTTTGCTCGTCTCGGCGGTCGAGACATCGTCCGTCACCAGATTGTGCAATCAATAGTGAATGCCTACGAACGACGCGACGCAACGCCGCAGAACCCGTGACACAGCCTGAATCTTCAAAGTCGGCGGCTGCTGCGTCGAAGCCGGAAACCGAAACACACCTGAATGTGCACGTCTTAGACGAACAAAGTGACGTCGAACTCGACATGGAACGATACTGGCGTCTCGCGACCTCGGTACTCACGGGAGAGGGTGTGACCCAGATCAGCGAACTGTCCATAACGTTCGTTTCTGCAGACTCGATCGCAGCGCTCAACGAACAACACATGGGACATGAAGGCCCAACTGACGTGTTGGCATTTCCTATCGATGAGCATTCAAGCCAATCACCCGACCTGGCCGGCTCACCGTTACTGCTCGGCGATGTGATCATCTGCCCATTGGTCGCAGCGGATAACTGCTCTACGAACAAAGGTTCCTACCCAGGTCACGAAGGTTCCTTGACAGACGAGATTGACCTGCTTGTGGTTCACGGGATACTGCACGTATTAGGCATGGACCACGCCGATGACAGCGAACGACACCAAATGCAGGAAAGAGAACGAGATCATCTCGCTGAATTCGTTGGAAGGAACCTCTGATGGGAGGAGCCCTTGTCGCCCTTTTGTCAGTCGTCCTTGTGGTCGCACTTGTCCTATTCCGGTTGATCGAAGTGACATTTGTACGGCTCGGCCGCGCTCGAGCCGCCGGTTTAGATGAAACCAGCGAGGATGAACTTCGGCTTGCCGATCTCATAGCTGACCGAGAAATACTTCTCACTCCGGTGACCATCCTCCGAATTGGGTTCCAAGTCGGTTTGATAACACTCGCTGTTTACATAGGGCAGTCGATGGGAAGCACCTTCCTGGTTGTGGCTGTTGCCACCGTTGTCCTGTTTTTGGTCGGTGAGGCTATTCCTAGGAGATGGGCCATCGAAGCCAACGACGATATGGCCAGGTGGTTGGCTCGACCGGCTCGGCTCATCTCTCGGTTCGTTCCGTTGCAGTTGCTTGCACGCCCACTAGTCACACTCGTACGTCGGTGTGGTCCACGACCGAGAGAAGAACTCCTTGGCGGTGTAGTCGAAGACGAACTTGTCGCTCTTGCCGAAGCCGCCGCTGAAGCACGTCTGATCGAAGACGATGAAGCTCATTTGATCGGATCAATCATCGAACTTGGTGACACCATCGTTCGTGAAGTCATGGTGCCTCGCCCGGACATGGCGACTCTCACTCGAGGGCTATCTGTCTCAGAGGCACTAACCGTTGTCGTAGATACGGGTTTCACTCGACTCCCCGTTGTGGGGGAAACCGTTGACGATGTCATTGGGCTGGTGCTCGCAAAAGACCTCGTTTCAGCCCAGTTACAAAACCCGACAAACGCTGACATGAGTTCATTAATTCGAGACGCTGTATTTGTTCCCGAATCGAAGAGAGTTGTCGAATTGATGCGAGAGATGCAGGCATCAAAATCGCATCTAGCGATAGTCGTTGACGAATACGGAGGAACCGCGGGACTGGTGAGTCTCGAAGACATCCTCGAAGAACTCATCGGCGAAATAGTCGACGAATTCGACCGAGAGGAATCACTTATCCAAGAAGAAGATGACGGCACATTGTTGTTGTCGGGTCGCCTCCCAGTTGACGACTTCGAAGAATTAACGGGAATAGCCACAGGAGATGGCGACTGGGACACAGTCGGAGGGTTCGTATTCGGCTTACTTGGCCATGTTCCCGAAGTCGGCGAAACCGTGGTCTATGAGGGCTGGGAGTTAACCGCCAAAGAGATCGACAACCGGCGAATCAACGTCATCGGCGCCCGCGTCAAGGCATCAGAATGAAATCTGGTTTCGTTACGTTCGTTGGTCGCCCCAACGCTGGTAAATCAACTCTCATCAACCAGATACTCGGGACCAAAGTCAGCATCGTTTCAGACAAACCGCAGACCACCAGGCTCCGCATTATGGGTGTGCTCCACCGCGAGGAAAGCCAAATCGTGTTTGTTGACACACCGGGAATCCATAAACCAGTCACCGCGCTCGGAGAACGACTAAACGAAACGGCGCGCGCAGCGTTGGCCGACGTCGATGTCGCCTGTCTCGTCGTCGACGCGACTGCCCCAATCGGTCGAGGAGATCAAGTGGTAGCTGAAGCACTACCACCGGGATCGGTGGTGATAATCACCAAATGTGACAAAGCTTCCAAAGACGTAATCGTGCAGCAACTCGCGGAATCATCAAAGTTTGAGGCCGAACAATATTTTCCAGTTTCAGGCACTACAGGTGACGGTGTTGAAGCCCTCGTCGACTATCTCGAGAGTCGCATGACTGAAGGTCCAGCATATTTTCCATCAGATCAGGTAACTGATCTCCCAGAACCTTGGTTCGTTGCTGAACTTGTGCGCGAACAACTCCTCGCTGTGTTTCGGGAAGAACTGCCATACAGCATCGCGACGCGGGTAATTGAATGGGACTTGCCACGCATACGTTGCGAAATATTGGTTGAACGTGAATCACAGAAAGGCATGGTCATCGGTCGAAACGGAGAAGTACTCAAACAAGTTGGTATAGCGACACGAAAGCAGCTCACCAACAATGGCGAAGGAGTGCACCTCGAACTACACGTCAAAGTCGAAAAAGATTGGCAACGGCGAACAGAGTCACTCGACCGGCTCCTCGATTTCCATGAACCGGATTAACCTGCCAGATGTGATTCCTGCAGACCTCGACCTATCAACAGTCCCACGACATGTTGCATGTGTCATGGACGGCAATGGACGATGGGCACAAGCACAAGGTCTCCCGAGAACCGAAGGACATGCCGCAGGTGAGGACGCGCTCTTCGACGCGATCGAAGGAGCCAAAGAAATTGGGGTCCAGTGGTTCACCGTGTTCGCCTTCTCCACAGAAAACTGGAAGAGACCTCCAGAAGAAGTGAAGTTTCTCATGAACTTCAACGAATCACTGTTGGTACGTCGTTCCCACGAACTACATGAAATGGGTATCCGGATTCTGTTCTCAGGAAGAAAAAACTGGCGAGTTCCGAAACGAGTTCTTCGACGCATGGAAGAAGCAGTCGATCTCACGAAAAACAACGACGAGATGACGCTCACCATCGCCTTCAACTACGGAGGACGAGCAGAAATCATCGATGCCGTGAAAGGCATGTTGGAAGACGGTGTCCCGGTCGAACGTATCGACGAACGAAAATTAGCCCAATATTTGTACGAACCAAGCATGCCCGATGTGGATTTACTGATCAGAACTTCAGGTGAACATCGCCTGTCCAACTTCCTTCTCTGGCAAGTCGCCTACAGCGAATTGCTGTTTACCGAAACGTTGTGGCCAGACTTTCGACGCGCCGACCTTTACGAAGCAATACTTGAATATCAAGCCCGCGACCGTCGCTTCGGCGGCCTCAATAGGTAGATCTGGGTTATGGCGCACTACCGAGATAGCGGCGTCGTTGTGCGAACCCACAAGCTCGGTGAAGCCGACCGGATCTTGTCGATCATCACCGAAAACAACGGAAAAGTTAGAGCAGTCGCAAAAGGTGTGCGAAAGACCCGCAGCCGTTACGGAGGTCGACTCGAACTTTTACGACACCTCGATCTGCAGTTTTATCAAGGCCGCGGAGACCTTGACATAGTGACTCAAGCCGAAACCAGAGACCACTGGCCCGAAATACGAGATGACCTAGACCGCCTGGGTAAAGCGTTGACGATCGCTGAAGCTGTCGACCAAGTAGTACAAGACAAACAACCAAACCAAGAGGCCTACCGGATGCTGTGCGGAGCCCTCGAAACCCTACAAAGAAGCGATCCGGTGCTGATCGTCCCGGCCTTCATGCTGAAAATCCTCGCACACGAAGGGGTGGCCCCAGCACTTGATGAATGCGTTATCGGGGGAGAGGCAACAGACCTCGAATTCTTTGATCCCCGCATCGGCGGTGTGACATGTGCCGCCCATCAGAGAGGTCGCCGAGTTTCGTCCTCCGCGTTGGAGTTGATGAGAGCAACACTGGGAGGAGCTTTGGCAACGGTCTTAGAAGTTCAACAAGCACCGCACACAGACGAGGTATCAGCCATCGCCCACAGCCTCTGGGAATTTCATATCGAACGACGACTACGTAGCACCGAATTACTTAGCTAACCCAACAACAAGACGCGCGGAATTAATTGAGCATTCCTTTTGGTTTCCCAGACGTCTTCGCATGCAGTTTCGCGAACTTCTTCTCAGCACGAGCATCAGATGTCGACAACCACCACAGCCGCCCTTTCCAAAGCCCACCAGCAAGAGACAACAACCCCAAGACGAGTTGAGTTCCGTTCAGTAACCGGCATTGCGGATGTTCGCTTTGGACAATTCCGTTCGGTGTGTCAGCTAGCTCGGCGCGGACATCATCTAAGTCAACAGCGTCTGGAGAAGGCGACAAGATGGGACGGGGACATGACCACTCCATACGGTCATTGTCCACGCCTTCGAACTCGGTATCAAAAAACGTGATTGGTGTCGACCAAATGATCGCGGTCAACGCTAGGCAAAGAAAAGCAACGGTTCGATCTCGCAACATAACAAGTCAACCTTAACCGACTTCGCCGCCACTACTCAGTGAAGTAACCGCCGTCAGGATGCAAGATTTCTCCAGTGAAATACGAGGCTTCGTCGCTGGCGAGAAATAACGCCGTGTTCGCTATCTCGTCAGGCACACCTTTGCGTCCCATAGGAATGTTCGCGAAGAACTGAGTTAACCGTTCTTCAGGAATTAACTCGATCATCTTGGTCATATGAGTGTCTATGTAGCCAGGTCCGATCGCGTTGACCCTGATACCCGAAGTCGCCAACAAGCGAGCCATTTTTTTGGTCAACATCCACACAGCGGACTTAGAACACACATACGGAATCGGTCCGGCGTCGGGATGTTTCGCGGCGATAGAAGCGATGGTCACTATGGAGCCGCCATTGCCGGCTTCCACCATTGGCGCCACACATGCCTGTGCAGCCAAAAGTGTTCCGTCCAAGTTGATTGCCATTACCTGACGAAAGTCCTCCAAATCGAGATCCAGTAACTCTTCAGCTGGACTCTCGAAATAATCCATACGTTTCGCCCACCACTTCAAACTTGCGTCGTTGTCACCACTCTTGTATCCGGGATGACTCACCCCAGCCGCAGTCACCAAAATGTCGATCGCCCCATAGTTTTCGAGAGCATGAGCGGCCATCGCATGATTATCCTGCGCGCTAACAGCGTCACAATGAATAAATGAGGCAGCTCCGCCATCGCTGGCGACCATTTGCACAGTTTCTTCACCCAACTCATCGACAATGTCGGCGACCACTACCTTGGCCCCTTCAGAGGCGAATCGCCTAGCCGTTGCACGGCCCAAACCGTTACCGCCGCCCGTAATAACAGCAACTTTGCCTTCTAAACGCATAAAACCCCCATAAGCCCAGCAGGCCTCTTTGAACTGCACTGCAAACATAGTCAAACAATTGCGTGGCCAGAGAGGGTAAGTCATCGGTACTCTCGGCGCCATGGCTTCGCCCGACCCAACGCTCTTCGACAAAGTAGTGAATCTCTGCAAACGACGAAGTTTCGTCTTCCCTTCAGCAGAAATTTACGGAGGTTTCCGCAGCACCTACGACTACGGACCCCTCGGAGTCCTCATGCTCAGAAACGTCAAAGACGCGTGGTGGCGATCGATGGTGCAACTTCGAAGCGACGTCGTAGGCCTCGACGCCGCCATCTTGAGTCCACCTCAAGTATGGGAAGCCTCAGGTCATCTCGAAAATTTCAGCGACCCTCTCGTTGACTGCACCGAATGCAAAACACGGCATCGAGAAGACCAGTTAGATGACCCTGACACTTGTCCATCGTGCGGCAATTCTGGGACTTTCACAGAAGCGCGAGCATTCAACTTGATGTTCAAAACTCAGGCCGGACCGGTCGAAGGTGCTGGTGCTGACGTGTACCTGCGTCCTGAGACCGCTCAAGGAATGTTCATCAACTTCAAAAATGTTCTTGAAACAAGTCGCAAAAAACCACCCTTCGGGATTGCTCAAGTAGGCAAATCGTTCCGAAACGAAATCACCCCAGGCAACTTTGTGTTCCGAACCCGTGAGTTCGAACAAATGGAAATGGAGTTCTTCGTTCCACCAGAGGAAGCAAACGACTGGTACGAGTATTGGATAAGGGAACGACACCAGTGGTACCTCGATCTGGGAATACCAGAAGAACAAATCCGGTTACGACCACACGACGATGATGAACTCAGCCACTACTCATCGGGTACAAGCGACGTCGAGTTCTTATTCCCATGGGGTTGGGGTGAGCTTGAAGGTATAGCTAACCGTGGAGATTTCGATCTGATTCAACACGCACAGCACTCGGGTCAAAAACTCGAATACTTCGACCAAGGAACCGGTGAACGGTACGTTCCTCACTGCATCGAACCAGCAGCAGGAGCTACCCGTTCCATGATGGCGTTCCTCATGGCTGCCTACGACGAAGAGCAAGTAAACGACGACACCCGAACAGTTCTTCGACTTCACCCACGTCTGGCTCCGTACAAGATCGCTGTTTTGCCACTCTCCAAAAAAGACACCTTGCTACCCAAAGCAGAAGAAATCCTCGAAATGTTGCAACCACACTTCATGTGCGATTACGACATCACGCAGGCAATCGGAAAGCGATATCGGCGCCAAGACGAAATCGGTACCCCATATTGCGTCACGATCGACTTCGACTCGTTGGATGATGATGCCGTGACGGTTCGCGAACGTGACTCAATGAACCAAGAACGTGTCCCAACCAGCGAGCTCGTGAATTACTTAACTCAACAGTTAGCTCTGTAAAGCAGACACGCAGACAACTAGCCTGTTAGCGAGGGGAGCAACGATGAGTTACACCATCGCGTTAGGCACAGTCGGAGGCGGTCTTTGGGTCGGCTACAACGGCGGCGAAAAATGGCGGCAAATTCAAGGACCAATGGACCCTGAATCCAACGTGCGAGCCTTAGCACTTGACCCCAGAGATTCCCAGCATCTCCTCGCTTCTGTCGACGGAGACGGCATCTACCAGTCACATGACGGTGGAAGTCGTTGGGAACGAACAGCAGACCTGAAAGATCGACCGATCTGGTCGCTTGCTTTCGACCCCCATGACCCACAACGTATCTATGCCGGCACAAGACCAGGAATATTTGTTTCCGACGACGGGGGCACATCATTTTCTGAAATGGAAACAACCATTAGTGATCGGTGCCCAATCGGAGTGCCGCGCACCACCAACGTCGTTGTCGACCCGAATGATCCGGCCACGGTATATGCGTCAGTCGAAATTGACGGGTTGCATCGCAGCCGCGATCGAGGGGTTACATGGGAATCTTTTGGTGACCTTGGGCCTTCAGAGTTTTACAACGACGTTCACGGCTTCACACTCAGACATAACGGTGAGGGCACCGAACTTCTCGTCACCTCACCGTTCGGGCTTGGGCGCAGCACCGACGATGGAGAAAACTGGGACTGGCACGAATTCCAACCATTTGAGGGATCAAAATTTGAATTCGCTTATTCGCGATGTGTTCGCGCCCCATGGGGAAACGACTTCCTCATCGTCTGTGTTGGTGACTACATCCCAGGTCGGACAGGAGCCCTTGAGGTCAGCAGAGATGGTGGGGCGACCTTCCACAGAGCTGAACTGCCTGAAACTCCCAAAGCAACCATGTACTGGCTGGCAACCCACGAAGACCTCCCTGGGGTCGTAGCAGCAACGTCGGTATATGGCCAGATCTACGTCAGTGATGATTACTGCGAAACATGGAGCAAACTGGAACGCGAACTAGGAGAGGTTCGCTCCTCATTGATTCTGCCTGCGCAATGAACTCAGCGGAATCCTCAGTTGAGATAGCAGCAGCCATCAACGATGCCGTGGAACAAGCTTCAGGGCCTGACGCTTCGATCTCAAAAAAAGAAGCAGTGCTTCGAATATCACCCCACCAACTCGAGGCGGTCCTGCACGCAGGTTTTGAGAACACCACCCGTGACGTTCTGACGAGCGGCCTGGGAGCCTCGCCAGGGGCCGCTGTAGGGCGAATCGTGTTGACTGCAGACGACGCGATGATGGCTACCGACGACGTCATTCTCGTCCGGCAAGAAACCTCACCCGCCGATGTTCATGGGATGCAAGTCGCGGTAGGCATTTTGACCACAAGGGGCGGACTGGCCAGCCACGCAGCAGTCGTGGCCCGTGGATGGGGCAAACCAGCTGTGTGCGGTGCCGAAAATATTGAAATAGGAACCGACCACATCCTGATCAACGGTGAACGCATTGACGTTGGGGAGACGCTCTCCATAGACGGCGGATCGGGTGAAGTGATACGCGGAGCCCTTCAAACAACTGACGTTGACCCAATTCCGGCACTCGCCACCTTGCTGTCATGGGCAGACGAACTACGCGATCTAGGTGTCCGAGCTAATGCCGACACAGCTAGCGAAGCCAAAATCGCACGCGATAACGGGGCAGAAGGCATCGGGTTGTGTCGAACAGAGCACATGTTTCTCGACGAACAACGCTTGCCTCTCATCCGCAACATGATTTTGGCTGACACACCAGAACAAGAAACCCAAGCGCTCAACGACCTTCGCGACACCCAGTACAACGATTTCGCAGAACTCTTAGAGCAAATGGATGGATTACCGGTCACGGTTCGTCTCCTTGATCCGCCGTTGCACGAGTTTCTTCCTGACATCGACGAACTCTTAGAAGCAGCTGCACGCAACGAATTAGACGAAGGAGGCGAAGCACTACTGGGAGCAGCCCAAAAATGGCGGGAACGTAACCCGATGATCGGAACGCGAGGCGTTCGACTTGCATGGCTCAAACCGGGCCTCTATGAAATGCAAACCGAAGCGCTCCTCGACGCAATCTCCCAGCGCATAGCGGCCGGCGGTCACCCAGTTGTCGAAATCATGATTCCGCTAACCGTCAGCGGGAAAGAACTCTCAGGGATCCGACAACAGATCGAAGCTGTCGTACAAGGCCACGGCTCAACAGCTTCCATAAAGATCGGGACCATGATCGAAACCCCGAGAGCAGCGTTGGTTGCTGGCGAATTAGCAGAACACGCAGATTTCTTTAGCTTCGGAACCAACGACCTAACTCAACTCACCTTCGGGTTCAGCCGAGACGACGTGGAGAGCCGAATTATGGGGCTCTACCTGGACGAAGAACTCCTAGAAGCCAATCCGTTTCAACGACTCGATTCGGGCGCGGTGATTGAGTTGGTCCGTTTAGGTATCGAACGGGGCAGAACCACGAAAGCAGACCTATCGGTTGGTGTTTGTGGTGAACATGGCGGCGACCCGGCCAGTATCGAGCTGTTAGCAGCCGCCGGCGTTGACTACGTGTCATGCTCACCGCCGCGGGTTCCGATAGCGCGGCTCGCGGCTGCGCACGCGGCGATAACCGATCACGCGTAGATCCGAGTAATAACGAACCCCGCAGCAGGCACTAGCGTCAACAGGTGATGGGCATTCACGACGAAGATCTCCAACGGGTCAAGGTTGAATCTGACCTTGCTGGGATTGTCTCGCAATACGTCGCGCTTCGAAAAGTCGGACAACGGTTTAGTGGCTTATGTCCTTTTCACAACGAAAAGACCCCATCGTTTTCTGTTAACGCCGAAGAAGGCTTCTTCTATTGTTTCGGCTGCCAAAAAAGCGGTGATGCCATCACATTTGTCCGCGAAATAGAACACCTTGATTTCGTCGGTGCCGTCGAATGGTTAGCGAACCGGATGGGTATCTCTTTGCGATACACCGATGCCTCGGACGGTACAGCGCGCAAAGAACGCCAAGAACTCAGTGAGCTCCTCGAAAAAGCCGCAGAGTTTTACCACCAAACACTACGGACCGGAAAAGGAGCCGGGAAAGCACGGTCCTATCTGCGAAGTCGCGGGTTTGACTCTGAAACCGTTGAACAATTCCGAATCGGATACGCCCCCGACCAATGGGACGCCCTGGCGTCTCATCTGAATGTCCCAACCGAGAAGCTAGAAGCCGCTGGGTTAGGCCGGCCGGGCCCTCGAGGCGGCCCAATTGATTTCTTCCGAGACCGAGTCATGTTCCCCGTAGCTGACGCCAACGGAGTTGTCGTGGGTTTCGGTGGTCGAATGATGCCTGACGGCCAGCAACCCAAATACAAAAACACTGCCAAAACTCGCCTGTACGACAAAAGCAAAGTGCTGTACGGGCTCCACTGGGCAAAAAAACAAATAGTCGCCGAAGACGAGATCATTGTTTGTGAGGGATATACCGATGTCATTGGATGCTTCCGGGCTGGACTGGACCGAGCAGTAGCTACCTGCGGCACCGCTCTCACCGATGACCACGTAAAAACGATGGTCCGTTTCGCGAAACGCATCGTCATCGCATTCGATGCCGACGGAGCAGGCAAAGCAGCAGCGGACCGCTTCTACGAATGGGAAGATCGACACAACGCGGAAGTCTTCGTCGCGGCCATACCCGACGGAGCAGACCCAGGACAACTCGCCGAAGAGAACCCCGAAGCGCTACAAGAAGCGATCAGATCAGCGGAGCCGTTCCTGAGTTACCGCATCAACAGAGTTTTAGATCGATCTGACCTGAATCGAGCTGAAGGTCGGGCACGTGCCGCTGCAGACACCGGAGCGATCATCGCCGAACACCCCAACGAAGTGGTCCGAGACCAATATCTGGTTGAAACAGCCCAAAAAGTACGGGTCGACATTGAACAGATGCGGCGACTGATCGTTAAACCAGCACCGACCCCGAACCGTGCCCCGGTACCCCAACGGGGAGACCAAGAACACGACGAACTAAGCCAAACAGCGCCGCCTCGCGAAACACCCCAAGTCGAAGTGAATCTCCTCCGAGCGTTAGTCCATGACCCGGCAATTGTGAAACCGCTCGCGCTGCAGGCCATGTTCGCTGACCCAGTGGCTATCGAAGCGTTTCAGCTCGTCATCAACGACGGGTGGAGAGACCGGATGGACGACTGTTCTGAAACGGTCACTGCGCTCATCGCCCGGCTACTAGTGGAAGAAGTGACGGGCGACCCAGTCGAATTGGTTTCCCGAGCGTTAGACGCGCTGATTGGTAGGTGGAACACAGAACTGCGTTACGACGTCAACGACATTGAACAACTACGCCAACACCAACCAATAGTTCAATGGTTGGCGCAACGCCAAGAAGAGATGCATTCAGATGAAACGAGACCCGCAGCGGTTGAAGCAGTTGTTGATTGGCTGCGAAACCAAGAGACCACCGACCAGTCAAGCTGATAGCTGTAGCGACCCAAAGTCGTAGGCAACAAATTGGCTCCGGGGGTGGGGCTCGAACCCACGACAAGCGGATTAACAGTCCGCTGCTCTGCCAACTGAGCTACCCCGGAAGGCAGAGGCCGAGGTTATCAACCCTTGGAGCTAATTGGATGGTGGGCCGAGCGGGGATCGAACCCGCGACCGAGCGATTATGAGTCGCCTGCTCTAACCACTGAGCTACCGGCCCGCTCTGAGCGTAGGCATTTCAATGCCGTCTCGCTATTCAAGAGACCCGATTTGTTCCAACGAACCAGCAGATACCTCTCCGCTTCGGATCGATGAAAAGCAGGATCAGACGAAGTCAGTCGTACCAATTCTCGGCTAGGTCTAATAGATGTCGGCAAATCTCGTTGCAACGGTCAAGAACGGCACACATTCCATCCTCGCCGTTCATGAGGTCTCGGAGTGAAAGATCAAGCCGGGCAACAATGGTCAAAGTTCGTTGAGCTGGATCGGTTACGGAGGGAAACGAGTCGATAGCTGAAACTTCGACAGGCAGCACCTGACCGCCCAGACCAGCAAGTTCAGTGGCAAGCACCAACAAATCAGGTTTGTTGTCCAGAGGCGGTAACGCCCACGTGAAGGTCAACGGAGCCCAAAATTCATCCGGAGGAAGTTCTCCCTCTGCACCAGCGAGTAAGACGTCTTCTAACGCGAGCATGGTTCTGGGGTCCGATTCGAGAGTCAAATGAAGGTCAAGCGGACCTCCACACGCCTCCTCGGGGTGCAAGTCAACTTCCCAGGCTTGGCGAAGGCCATAAGTTTCCAAGAAGTGTCGTTCATCGTGAATATGGAAACCATGTTCAGCAGCGTGCTCTTTCAGATCGGCGACGTAGCCGGACATGTCGATAACAGCCATATGGGACCTTTCAGCGACGGTGAGGTTACTTGCTGATCAGAGCCGTTTACAGGTGAAACCGCTACGGTCCTACATGTGACCTCGAATGCTTGGATCGAGCTTCTCGACGAAACTGCTGAAGCAGTGGTTGACGCCTTGGCAACTTTTGATCGATGGACCGATGGGGGAGACCGCCCAGACCAATACGCATTGGACCAAATCGCCGACGCAGCAGTCCTAGAAGTCTTGAAACCGACTGGCGTGTCGATTCTGAGCGAAGAGTCCGGGTTCCTCCAAGGCGAAACAAGCGTGCTTGTGATCGTCGACCCTGTCGACGGATCAACAAACGCTTCACGCCGCATACCTCACTACTGCACCAGTCTCTGCGTCGTAGACGAACAAGGCCCATTAGCAGCACTTGTACTGAATCTTGCAAACGGGGAACGATTCCACGCAACAAGACAAGGTGGGGCCTTTCTCAACGATCAACCTATTGAACCCACCAACTGCGAACAGCTCAGCGAGGCCATTATCGGAGTAGCCGGGATCCCACCAACAAATGTGACACCTCGCCAATATCGGTCATTCGGTGCAGCAGCACTAGACCTCTGTGCTGTTGCGGCAGGTCGACTCGACGGATACATGGACCCGTTGGCCCATCACGGAGTATGGGACTACGCAGCTGCAGTATTGATCTGTGCAGAAGCAGGAGTAGTAGTCGGGGAACTCCAAGGCCGAGAACTCATTCACTCAGACCACTCGCTACGGCTCGGACCCGTAGCAGCCGCGACACCAGAACTCTTAAACCAACTTGGTGTAGAGCAGTCAATAGACCGTTAGTCTCTTTCCAGTCGGGCGCTTAGCTCAGTTGGCTAGAGCACCTCCCTTACAAGGAGGGGGTCACAGGTTCGAGTCCTGTAGCGCCCACACACAAAACCGCAGGTATGTGAAAACCCCATTGGGTATCCCCTCGGCGGAGTGGTTCACTGGACGCTCTTGGAGCAAAGCCAAATAGCTGCTCCCAATCGAGTCATCAGCTGTGGTGAGATCTTGAAATCGAACTTGTCCAAGTAGAAGGTGTACGCGTCCTCACCGCGGGGAGAAAATTTGAGGGCGAATGCGTCAGCGAGCAGCTCGGCTGGATTGGCTTGATCATGGGCGAAGTCCGCCAAGAGTAGATCTAGGACCGAGTCCACGCTGTTATCCATGAAGTGACAACCGGCTAAAAGGTTGGCTGCAAAGGCGTGTCCGGCTTCGTGGAGGAGTACATCGTGGAGGTGGTCAGATTTGGCTGCTTCAGATGAGATCCAGATGGTGTTTGCCCATGGATGGCCAGTGGTTTCGTCGTGGTCCCAGCCTTCGGCATCGAAGGTACCGAAGGCGCATTTTCCAATGACTTTGGTTGCCCAGGGGTGGCATCCGTTGACGAATGTGATGTCTCGTATCGCGGGCTGGAGTTGTGTTGGGAGATTGTCGGCAGCCTCTTGTATCCGTTTTTGATATTCAGTACTGACCAATCCGTAACCAGAGGTTGGTTCAAAGGGGTTGACTGGGATATCGGGTGTTGTGTTGGAGCCGCCGCACGCTGCTAGGCACATTGCCAAGAGCAGTGAGGGGAGTAGTGACTCCGTAGGTTTCATGGACTAGACCTTAGTAGTCTTACAACTGTAAGATGACAGCTGTCTTAGTGTAAAATAGTCGAAAAGAAGGTCATGTCTCCATTCCCTCTAGAAGTCAACGTGTGCGGAACTAGAAATGGTCGTTGATGGACGCGGTGACGCCCGTCGAGAACGTGCTGTTGTGCAGCGAGAGAAGTCGATTGAGATCATTCTCGAGGCAACTAAAAAGCTCCTTAGGACGACTTCGGCACTGGAGATCAGGTCTTCTGATATTGCCGAGGAGAGTGGTCTTTCACGCCAGACCGTTTTCGAGTACTACACGGCCCCCAGGTTGATTTTCTACGAACTAGCTGATCGGGTCCACGCTGAGATGCAGGAGGTCATCACTGGTTTGGATCACTCTGGCCCGGGTTGGGAACGCAAGGTGGCCGAAGGCAGCGTTGCGATTTTGTTGGCTGACTCCGCTGTGAACCGTCAAGTGATGCTCATTTCGGCGTCACAGGGCAGGGGAGCTGCCGCTGTGATGGCTGACACCCCAAAGGCAGTCGCTGCAGCGTTTCGGGCTGGCCTGAGCACAGAAGCCGTCGACTACTCCGGTTATGAAGATGACCTCTCAGCGATGGCACTCACGCTGTGTCAGGGTCTCATCTACCAGTGGGCAGCGGGGCTTTTAAGCGACGAAAATTTTGGTGCTGAGACCACTGCGGCGGTGGAGATGGTCATCGAACTTGGGTTGAACCGCGTCAACAAACCCAGCGGGAGGGTTTAGGTCTATGTCAAAGTTTTTCGGTGGTGGGTTTCGTGTCGCTTTAGTGATGTTGCTGCTGTGCTCGTTGTGTGTCTCACTGTTGAGTGATGACGCCCAGGCTGAAGTATCTGCGGGGGGTGAAGTCGCGGTGTTCGGTGGTGGCGATAGAACCGAAATGTTCGCTATGACAGTTGACGGTTCGAACAACATCTACGCAGGCGGCACTTGGTCGGGAACCACCGACTTCGATCCTGGGGCGGGAACAGCGAATCTTACCGCTGACAACTCTGAGGACGGATTCGTCGTAAAACTCAACTCGTCGAAGGGCTTTCAGTGGGTGAAATCGTTCGCCCACTCCAGCTGCGACCAGTGCGAGGTTGAGGTGCATTCGCTAGCCACCGATGGTTCAGGCAACGTCTACGCCCTTGGAGAATTCGAGGGCACTGTTGACTTTGATCCCGGTGCAGGAACAGCGAACCTGACTGCTCAGGGCTTCAATGGCTTTGTTGTGAAGCTGGACTCTTCAGGAAACTTTGTTTGGGCTAAAGGCTTCCTTGGCACCGGCAGATTCCTATCGCTCTATTCCAGAGGTAAGGCCATCGAGGTGGACGGGTCAGGCAACGTATACATCGGCGTCTCCTATTACGGTGAGCTCGATTTCGATCCAGGTGCAGGTACCGAAACTCTCGGCATTCCCGCTAATGGCACCGCACGCCGGGCGGCACTGGTCAAGCTTGATTCGTCAGGCGATTTTGTGTGGGCTAAGACGTTTGCTGCCGTAGTCGGTGCGACTAGCCACGATGGTTACGGACTAGCGTTAGACAACTCAGGTAACCCCATCTTGTTCGGCTCTTTCTCTAACACCGTTGACTTCGACCCTGGCGCAGGTCAGGTGAACTTCACCGCAGCATCAAACAGTGATGGGTATGTAACCAAATTCAACTCAGACGGAACGTTAGCTTGGGCCAGACAATGGGGCTTCACCGGCAAGGTCGAAACACCAAACGACCTCAACGTTGACAGCAACAACAACGTGTACATCACCGGAGATGACCACAACGACACCGGTCTTGCCGGTGTGGATTTTGACCCTGGAGCAGGAACTGCCTTAGGGGACGCCGCATGGAATCATTACATATTGAAGCTGGACTCTTCAGGTGACTTTGTTTGGGTTGCAGGTGCAGGAGGTCACGGGCAGTGGTCCGACGTGGACTCTTCCGGCAACGTTTACACCGTCGGTGAATTTGCAGGAACTAAGGACTTTGACGGTGGGGCGGGCACCACACAACTCACCTCCGACGACACCGTGGTGAACGGTTCCTACAGTATCGACGTGTTTGTCACCAAATACGATTCATCAGGTGCCTTTGTGTGGGTCAAACACCTGGAAGGGAACCACCACGGAATAGTTAAACACGGTGGTGGTGTCCTTGACTCCTCCGGCAAGTTCGTAGTTGGCGGAACCTTCTTAGGTGACATGGATTTCGACCCTGGCGCAGGTGAGGTGACCTTCACCGCAGACGGTGAATCCTTACCTCAAGGTGGCCAATGGGAGTGGGACGCTTGGATTGCGACGTTCGACGCCTCCGGCAACGTATTCGCCACATCTGGCAGTATCACTCTTTCAGGAACTACAGCAACTGTCTCAGAAACGGGCACGACAGGGACTTTCA